>JABLTO010008781.1_pt1 | contig 25898 bp, 17 predicted proteins | sample 7160091 | NCBI WGS metagenome assembly JABLTO01 (sample SAMN14651225, study PRJNA627086) | human gut metagenome | isolation source: feces | host: Homo sapiens
GGTGTCAAGCCTTCAGTGCCTCTTATAGAGGCTAAGCCTGTATAGGCCCCTTCTAGGGGCAGTGCAAACCACCAGTTTACTGGTGGTTATGATTTAATTGTTGTTCCTGTTATTTTATATCCTCACGTTGGGGCATCTGTCGCCCACCCTGTTGCGTTTGCCCTCTCCTCCCCAAACGCACAGGGCGGGAGAATGGTTTCAAAGGCAAAATTTATCAAAATTATGCTGTGGTTTGGGGCGGAGCCCCGATCGGTTTCCCTGAACAAACGGGATTGACGTATATGTAAACCCTCACATTCGTAGGGGGCGGATTCCTATACGCCCCGCCAAACGCTCCAACGGTTTTAACCATGTAACCGGAACAACTCCCGAACGCCCCGCTCGTCATATTAACAGTAAATATCATATTATGCGGATTTGTAATTTTCTTTAAATTAAAATGCCTGTTAATTTATATAATTACATTGTTATGTATACGGGCGCAGCAAGCGGCGCCCTTACGAAAAATTGATTAGCTATAGTGATTATTCCGATTACATAGATAAAGTCTGTTAATAAATCTCGGGGCGTATAGGAATCCGCCCCCTACAACGCAAACGGTTAAGATATAGTTGAGTATTTACAAAAGGCGCCGAAGGCGCAGGGTTCCCGAAAAGTCGCAAGACTTTTGGGAATAAGGAGGAACGACGCAGCGGGTGACTGATTTTTGTGCAAACAAAAATCGGAGCAAAGCGAACTTTGCTCCGACGTGCAATCCTCTTTATTGCTACAGTCTCGTCTTTATCTGTTCCAGCTTTTTCTGTATCTCGGTGATTTCCGATACCACATCTTTTTTGTACATAAGGTTTGAATCAATTCTGCCTACCAGATAGTCAATGCTCACCTTGAAAAAGTCCGCCAGCTTAATCAACGCCACGCTGTCCGGGCAGGTCTTTCCCGTCTCGTAATTGGACAAGGTCTTTTGGTCAATCCCCGTGGCGTTGGCAACATCTATCTGCCTTAGATCCATATCTTCTCTCAAATCTCTTATCCTGTTGTTCATACTAATACTCTCCTCATACTACATATCTTACTATAAATTTAGTATATATGTGTTGACACAGAAATATTATTCTGATAAAATTTGATTATACTAAAATATTAGTTCGAAAATAGAAATTTATGGGGTGGTATGTGTGACAGTAACGTTTTGCGGGCAGCGCAGCCTATGCTTTAGCCGAAAAACAGAGTATAGATTTGAGCGGGTAATTACCGAGCTGGCGGAGAAAGGCGCAAGCAGGTTTTTGCTGGGAGGATATGGGGATTTTGATGTGTTTGCGGCGCAGAAGGTTTACGGTCTAAAAAAGTTTTTTCCCCATATTTGCATGGTGCTTGTAATTCCGTATTTAGGTCGGAAGAGATGGGGAGACTGCTATGATGAGATAATCTGTATTGAGACAGAACCGATGTCTCCGAGAAATTTAATTAAAAAGAGAAATGAATATATGATTGAAAATTCCGATGTACTCGTCACTTATTCAGAGGATGATTTTGGTGAAGAGACAAGGATGATTAGATATGCCGAGGATTTAAATAAACAGGTGATAAATTTGGCAGAGAATATTTAGGGATTGGTGCAAAGCGACCTCGGCGGGACGGCTGAACATGCATTTGGTGAAAGATAGTGAGTTTGGTAGAATTTCTCAAAAAAAGTATAAAGATAATTTGTTTGTTATTGACAAAATTAGCTTGTTATGGTATACTTGGAGTGTAAAATTAACAAAAATTTATATGAAAGGATTGTTTTGTTGTGAAAAAACTATTAAACATCTTAATTGCAATCTGCATGGCTGTAACCTGTCTGGGAATTGCCCCCGTTTGGGCAGATGAAAACAGTGATGTCAGCTTCAAGAGCTTGTCTGTTTATGTTACGGACGGATATAGCCCCATTGAGGGAGCAATCGTCAGCATATCAGACCAAACCGCAACCAGCGACGCAGACGGCACGGCATACGCTTTTGGCAACAATGCTCTTGGCAGCCTTGGCGTTGATTCCTTGAATTAATTCTATTTTGGGGCTCGCCGCTTCGGCGGCGAGCTGCCCCGATTGACCATATCATAAACAGCATATTAATTTTAATAACAAAATTCAAATTTGAAAGGAATGAATTTTATGAAAAAGATATTTTCTATCGCTTTGGTAGTCGCATTGATAATTTCGGCGTTACCGGCGGTTTTTGCTTCTGATGAAAGCGTAACAACCGCTGCTGCGGAATGGGAATATACCACCTCAAGCGGCAGCGTTACTATAACAAAATATAACGGAACAAGCGAAATTGTTGAAATACCTTCGGAAATAAACGGAAATCCTGTTACCACCATAGGAGCTTCAAGCAGCACTCAATCCATTTTTGCTGATCCTGATAATGTTAAAGAAGTTATTTTTCCCGAAACGGTTACTACCATAAATCAATATGCCTTTCGTAATTCCACTAACCTTGAAAAAGTTACCCTAAATGAGGGTTTGACTATAATTAATAGATACGCCTTTGCATCTTGTTCATCTCTTGTTTCCTTAGATCTACCATCCACTCTTACAACTATTGAGCGTTTTGCTTTTAGCAGAACGGCAATCGAAACCATAAAAATTCCCGCTTCGGTTACAAGTATAGGTAACGCTATTTTCATTGGCGGAAAGGTATCCTCCATTGAGGTGGATGCAGAAAACACAGCTTATTACTCAGTTGACGGAGTTTTGTTTAAAGACAACATTCTTATGCAATATCCCCCCTGTAAGCCGGACGAGGAGTACACCCTGCCGGAAAATATTACAGGTATTAATTCACAGGCAATGACACATACTCAATATCTAAAAGTGCTGAACTTATCCGCAGCATTTAGCGGTTCTTTATTAGATAAAATACTTGCTAATGCAGCTGTTCTTGAAGCGGTTAATGCTCCGGAGGAACACCCGGGGCTCACATCTATTGACGGAGTTTTATACAATAAAAAGCGCACAACTTTATATTACTATCCTATCGCCAAGCCTGACAAGGTCTATAATATACCTGAAACAGTTACTAATACAAATTCATCACAGACTGATTCATACTACTTAGAGGAGATTGTTATTCCCGCCGGAGGCAGCTTTGTTCCCTATGGTGAAATGCCAAGTTTGACAAAGTACACTGTGGCAGAGGACAACGAGAACTATTTAACCATAGACGGAGTTGTATTCAGCAAGTCCGGAGATACTTTAGTGACTTACCCCGCCGGCAAAACAGATGAAGTTTACGCCGTGCCTGAGGATGTCAATACAATTGCGCCATATGCCTTTTACTATTCTGCAAACCTAAAACGGGTTGACTTTCCCGATTCTGTTACTACGATCAAGTATTCCGCCTTTTGGTATTCCGGTATAGAGACAATGGTTCTTCCGCCTATTGAGTTGATTGATTCAGGAGTATTTATGGATTGCAAAAACCTTAAATCCCTGACAATACCGGTTACGGTCACACGTATTGGTAGAGGCTCATTTTCAGACTGCACCGCAGCTTCCATAGATGTATATTATATGGGTAGAGAAGAACAGTGGAATCAGATATCGGGCTATAGTGAACTGGATAATTATATTGCCACTTTGAACTTTAATCCGGACGCAACTCCATTACCTACGCCTACAGCGACCCCCGAGCCGGGAGAGACCGTGAACGATGGAGAATGGACATACTTTAAAGCCGTAGAGAGCGGAATTAAGATACTTGCCTACAACGGATATGACGTAGACCTTGTTATCCCGGACAGCTTTGGGGACACACCCGTTACCTCAATCGGAGACGAAGCCTTTAAGGCGGCTGATTTTATCGAGAGCGTAACTATCCCCAAAGGCGTAACGGCTATCGGCAAGAACGCTTTTGCCGCCTGCACGGCGTTAAAGACGGTGAACTATGGCGGAACTCTTGCAGAGTGGGGCATGATTGCCGTAGCTGAGGGAAACGAGCCTTTGCTTGCGGCAAATCTGAAATGCACCGGAGAAGAACCCACAGAGTGGGGCATTGGAGAGATAGGCAACGGCAAAATTACGGTAACCGCGCCCAATGATGTTGAGGCAGGGCAGAACATAATAGTAGTTATTGCCTCTTATGACGAAACGGGAGAGCTCTTAGAGAGCTGCATACCCCTGAGCTTTACTACAGAGGCGGGCAAAACTGCCTATGAATTAGCTGCGGAGACTCCCGCACAGGGTAAAATATATCTGTGGACAGAAAATCTTGTTCCCCTGATTACCCCGTTTGATTTGCAATAGGGGTTTTAGGGGACAACGTCCCCTAACTCGTTTCTCCAGAAGGGAGAACGATCTGCGCTCGGGGCGGAGGCGGCTATGACCCAACATCTTTGATGTTGGACGGCTCACATTGTTCCGAATTGCACAAAGTAAACAATGTCGATAACACGCCTTAGTTGTTGCCGACAGAGCGCAATTGGGCGGGCGATATGCCAAAGTGTTCCGTTTAATAAAAAATTGCATGGGTTTGGAATAATCATGAAAATAAATATGCCGCTAATGCGGCGGGGACTGCGCGCCTTACGTGTCGCCTGCTCCGGCAAAAACTAAGGAATATTATTGACATTAGTTACTATGGCTCAATTGGAATACTGCGAGCCATCCAACTTCAAAGAAGTTGGGTCGCAGGCGACCTACCGTGCTTGCTATCCGCCTTTTTTCAAAAGGCGGAGGAATGCGCCGCAGGCGCAGAAATTCTTTGTAAAAAGAAAGTCGGAGCAAAGCGAACTTTGCTCCGACAATGTAATACATATTTAATTTGACATTATCTGCTATTCCGTGTATAATTTTATACGAGCAGATGAAAAGGTAATTGAAGGACGGTTAGCCACCCCACTTTATAACGAAAGGGGGTGTTCATCTCCATTATGATACATAAGGAGGTGATTGCTTATGAAATTTATATTGCGAGTATTGTTACTCACTATAATATTTCTGGTGGTTTTCACCACAAAAGCAATGTAACCGTCTTCAGCCAAAGACGGTTACAATATAAATAGTGACTTTTTTGGCTAACCGATAATTCGGTTTACCTTTTATCTGCTTATATTATACACTAATTTTCCATTAAAGTCAACTGTTAATTTCCTCTCATTCACCCTTTTCAAATTCATCAAAGAAATCTTCAAGAATGCTGATAACAATATTATTAAAGCTCGTGTCATTTTCGGAAGCGAGCTTATTAATTTTTTCGGCTAACTCATCCCGTATATACAATGTCTTATAGCCGGCTTGCACCTTTTTTCTGGTCGGTCTTGGCTTAAAATCCATATTATCACCTCTCAGATATAAAAGCAGGGCAGCCTCGCCCTGCTTTTGCTATGTACTTAAAGTGTTTGAGCAACCTCTGTGCTCATAATGAGAAATGCGCCTGCGCCGTGAAGGTCATTTTCGCCTGTGCCTCTGGCAATATAGTGGTCGTAATCGCCGACGCCTGTGCCTACGCAGATGTTATCGATAATAACGTCCCCGTCATCATCATAGCGGAGGCGGTTTATAATTCCTTCATAGCCCTTCTTTGCGTACTCAAGATATGACTCGTCCAAAAATCCCTCGCGGACTGCCTTACAAATTGCACCTACAAACAGGCAGGTGCATGAGGACTCAAGCCAGTTCTCGGGGCGGTCGCCCTTATCAATAACCTGATACCAGAGACCCGTTTCCTCGTCCTGATACTTAACAACCGTTTTAAGCAAGTCACAGGCAGCGCGAATAAGCTCGTCTCTGTCCTTATGGTCCTTGGGGAAGGAGTCAAGCTCCTCTAAAATTGCCACCGGAACCCAACCTATTGAACGCCCCCAAAATTCGGGAGAGTGACCGTTCTCAGGGTTAGCCCAGGGCTGAACCTTTGCGTAATCCCATGCGTGATACCAGAGCCCTGTTTTGTCGTCCTTGGTCTTTTCCTCCATCATGAGAGCTTGGAAGGCGCACAGGTCAAAGAGCTCCGGCGCGTCAAAGGTCTTGGCGTATTCGGCGCAAATGGGACCTGCCATATAAAGACCGTCAAGCCACATCTGCTCCGGGTATCTTCCCTTGTGCCAGAAGCCGCCCTCCGGGTTCTTGGGAAAGTCCTTTATCAAGGGAATGAGGGTGTCAAGAGCCTTTTTATACCTTGGGTCGTTTGTCTTTTCGTACAGGAGATACAGCAAAACGCCCGGCTGCATATCGTCAAGCTGAGTGGTGTCAAACTTGGTTATGTTTCCGTCCTCGTCAATTATCGAGTCAACCCACGCCTTGCAGTACTCATAATACTTCTCGTCGCCGCTGAGCAAATAAGTTTTCTGCATTCCCGAGAGAAAAACTCCCTGGTGATAGTGGAACCTGCCCTTGGGGGGCAAATCCTCCGGCGCAAACTTCTTCATCAATGCCTTACATGCCATTTCGGCATAGTCAAGGGCGGTGTGCCCGTTTACAGTAAGCTGGTTCATTACAATCTTCCTCCGTTTCCTAATTTAAATAGTACCTAAATTATATCATTTATAACAGAAAGTGTCAACGGCTAATTACATAACAGACACGGGAATATTGTCAATTTGAATATTTTTTGCGGAACCCACTTAAACAGTCTTGACAAATGAAGTTAAATTGCGTATAATATGCATATACGAAAATAACTTGCATAAAGGCGGTGGGCATATTGAAGAAGAAAATAATACTGCACAGTGATATGAACAATTTTTATGCCTCGGTGGAGTGCATGAAAAATCCCGAGCTGAGGGACAAATATGTGGCGGTATGCGGGCGGCAGGAGGACAGACACGGAATAGTCCTGGCGAAAAATCAGAAGGCAAAGGAATTGGGGGTTAAGACCGGGGAGCCTATATGGAAGGCGCGGCAGAAGTGCCCCATGCTAATCACTGTTGAGCCGCACTTTGATGAATACATGAAGTATTCAAGGCTGGCACAGGAGATTTACTATAGGTACACCGACATGATTGAGCCCTTTGGCCTTGACGAGTGCTGGCTGGACGTCAGCGGAAGCACGCTGCTGTTCGGCAGCGGTTTTGAGATTGCCAACCGCATAAGAGAGGACATGAAGAAAGAACTGGGGCTCACTGTTTCGGTGGGGGTTTCATTTACCAAGATTTTTGCAAAGCTGGGATCGGATATGAAAAAACCCGACGCGGTGACCTGCATCGATGAGGACAGCTTTCGGCAAACTGTGTGGAAGTTGCCCGCCTCAGAGCTGCTGGGGGTAGGCAGAGCCACCATGAGCAAGCTGGAGCGGCACGGGCTGTATACCATAGGCGATTTGGCAGGAGCGGAGCCGGAGCATCTTCGCCGCTGGCTGGGGATTAACGGCGTGCGCCTATGGAACTACGCCAACGGCAGAGGTGCGGAGCGGGTTGCGGAGTATAGCTACAGTCCGCCCATTAAGTCAATCGGTCACGGTATAACCTGCACCTCGGATTTGGGTAACGACAGGGAGGTGTGGAAGGTTATGTTTGCCCTGTGCCGCAACATTTCCCACAGACTGCGCAAAAACGGATTCATGGCGGAGGGCGTGGCGGTAACGGTGAAGAACACAGACCTGCGCAGCCGCGAGTTCCAATGCAAAACAAAAAAGCCCATTCGCTGCTCCGCTGACATTGCGGAGCAGGGCTTTGAGCTTTTTAAGAAAAACTATGACTGGAGCCGACAAGTGAGAGCCGTATCGGTTCGCGCCATAAACCTTGTCAGGGATACGGAGCCTGTTCAGGTAGGAATGTTTGACAACGTGAACAGGGAGCTAAAGCGGGATCGAATAGAGACCGCCATGGAGGACATAAGGGCTATGTACGGCAAGTACGCCGTTACATATGCCGGGCTGATGAACAACCCCAAGCTCCCCGACGGCAAGAGCATTAACCCGGTTATGCCCAACGTTATGTGCGTTTAGTTGTAGAACTCGCTTATGTTGTTTTTATATTCCCTGGGGGTTATGCCGTATATCTGCTTAAAGGCTCGGTTAAAGGTGCGCTGGCTGTTAAAGCCGGCGCAGCTGCATATATTGGTAATGCTGTCGTCGGTGGTTCTGATAAGCCCTGCGGCGTACTCCGTCCGCACCAAAGCCAGATAGTTCCGAAAGTTGATTTTTATTCTCTCGGAGAATATGTGGGAGATGTAGTATCGGCTCACGTTAAACTCCTCGGCAAGAGTATCAAGAGAAATATCCTGCTTAAAGTTCAGGGTTATGTACTGGACGATTTTTTGCGCCAAGTCCTCAACGGGGATGTGCTTGTCCTTGTTCAGGTCAACCTCCTTCATTAGCCTTGAAATAATTACTACCGCCCAGCCCAGCTTTTCGGAAAAGGAGGTGCAGTCGGCTATTTGAGCGAAGGCTGTTCGGGTCACTTCATCGATTTGAGTTATTATAGGGGAGATGGGCTTGCAGGAGGTAATGTCCGGAAATATGCCGCCAAAGAGATTTGGCGCACAGATGACCAGCACCTCGTCCGCAGGTCTTTCGTTGTTACGATAGTAGTTGTGAACAATATTGGGGAACACCATCGCCGCCTGACCTGCCTTAATCTCGTAATCCACCCCGTCAATATTCATATGCTGCCCCTCTTTAAACACGTAGACAATCTCCAGGTGCTTGTGCAGGTGGGCGTGGAACCGTATTTCACGGTAGTTATGGATTACCGACAGGTCGGAGGGCTGCAATTCATAAAAAGGTACCATGGTAAAATCCTCCTAAAATTTTCAGTACAGCATTTTTTGACTAAATTTATACATTTAGTGTCTTTTATTATAATCTGAAATGTGTTAAAATACAAGTAGATTTTTGAATTTCGGGAGGCGGCGAATATGAACAAAGAGACTATGGCTTTTCTTGACCAAAATCTTTCCTTTGAGGAGCGGGCAGCAGACTTGGTGTCAAGAATGACCTTGGAGGAAAAGGCTACCCAATTGAAGAACGTTGCTCCGGCAATTCCGAGGCTGGGGGTCAGCGGGTACAACTATTGGAGAGAGGCTCTTCACGGAGTGGCAAGGCAGGGCAGAGCCACCAGCTTCCCCACAAGTCTTGCAATGGCGAACACCTGGAACAGAGATCTGGTGTTCAGAGCGGCGGAGATAACCTCCACAGAGGCGAGGGGCAAAAATTCTAAGTTCAATTTGTCCTATTGGAGCCCCACAATCAACATGGCTCGGGATCCCAGATGGGGCAGGAACGAGGAGACCTACGGCGAGGATCCCTATCTTACCGGAGAGCTGGGAATACAATTCGTTAAGGGAATGCAGGGGGACGACCCCCGTTATCTGAAAACCATCGCAACCGTGAAGCACTTTGTGGCAAACAACGTGGAAAAGGAGCGCAGAGGCGGCACCTCGGTTATGAACGAGAGCACTCTGAGGGACTACTATGCAGAGGTGTTCCGCCGTGTTGTTGAGGGAGCCGATCCGGCTTCGGCAATGGGCTCCTATAACGCCACCACTTTGTACAGAAACGGCAAGCTGCTGTATGACTACATTCCGTCAAACGCCAACCCCTATATAATGCAGGAGCTGCTCAGGAGAAACTGGGGCTTTACGGGCTATGTAACGGGGGACTGCGGCGCTTTTGAGGATCTTAACAAGGTGGACGCGTATAAGCAGGCGCTGTTCCCCGGTGAGAATATAGGGGATATTCCGCAATCCGCAACAATCGTCAAGGCGTTTTTGAACGGGGCGGACACCGACTGCGGCAGTGCGGCAACCGCCGTAAACGTTTTGGAGGCAGTGGAAAAGGGTTACATAACCGAAAACCAACTCTCTATGAATGTTTACAATTTGTTCCTTCAAAGAATGAGAACGGGAGAGTTTGACGAGAAATCAAGGTATTCCTCAATTACAGGTGAGGTTATAGAAAGAGAGGAGCATATCCGCGTAGCCGAAGAGGCGGCAGAGGAGAGTTGGGTGCTGCTGAAAAACAACGGGGTTTTGCCTATAGGGAAATCGGTCAAAAAGGTGGTTCTGGCAGGGGCTCTTGCAGACCAAGTGGTACTGGGCGATTATTCCGGCTCGCCGAGACAGCAGATCACCCCCTACGAGGGTATAGCCGCTGCGCTGAATGAGGTCGGGGCGGAGCTTAACTATATAGGCGGCGTTACCGACGACACGGTTTTGATGAACCTGAAAAGCCTAAAGCTGATAAAAACAGACGGCTCCGAGGTGGAGCTGGATTTATCAAAAGCGGAAAACGTAGCGGGAATGACCCTTGAAAGGGGCGGATTTATCCATATAACAAGGAGGGGCACGGCGGTTATTCCGTCAGTGAACTTTGAGGATACAGAGTCGATTGCGGCGGAAATCGCCGTGGGAGAAAACATAGGCGGAAAGCTCAAGCTGTTCTACGGCGAGGGCGGCCCTCAGGTTGCGGAGGCGTCAAGCGTGAAAACAGACGAAGCTGATGCTTACGCCTTATGCACGGGCGAATATACGGGAAGCGCGGGAGGTTACAACCGCACTGCCGACCTGTACATTAGCTTTGAGGCAAACCGCTCGGATTTTTCAATAGAAAAATATCGGTCTGAGCTGGATGAGGCGGACGTGATTATTGCATATGCGGGCACAACCCTGTCCGACTCGGCGGAGTTTATAGACAGGGAAAGTATTGCCATGCCCGAAAGTCAGGGGCACGCGGCGATTATAGCCCGGGCATATCCGGGCAAAACGGTAGTCGCGCTCCAGACTGTGGGGCAGGTGGATATTTCTTCCTTTGAGGAGCAGGCGGGAGCGGTGCTGTGGACATCATATAACGGTCAGACCCAAGGCTTGGCTCTGGGCAGAGTGCTGACGGGAGCGGTGAATCCCTCGGGGAAATTGACTACCACCTGGTACGCCCCGAAGGACTTGGGAAAAATGCCTATCAATGTTGATGGTGAAAAGGACGATAAAGGAGTAATCCGATACTACAACAGCTATGAAATAAAGCCGTCAAAGGGTTTTCCGGGCAGAACCTACCAGTATTATTCGGGGGAAGCGGTTTATCCCTTTGGCTATGGCCTGAGCTATACGGAATTTAAGTATGGCGGCGTAAGCCTTGACAAGACTGAAGCTGCCGTGGGCGAGACAATCAAGGCGCGGGTCGAGGTCACAAACGCAGGCGCGGTTGCGGGCAAGGAGATCGTGCAGTTTTATGTTGCGCCGCCCAAGGGGCTTGACCTGCCTAAAATACAGCTTAGAGCCTTTGAAAAGGTGGAGCTTATGCCGGGAGAGACCGTGGAGGTCACCTCAGAGATAAATATTGACGAGCTCAGATTTTTTGACGAGGCGGAGCAAAAAATGTATGTGCCCCGGGGAGAGTATACCCTGTTTGCCGCCCCTAACTCCCATGATTTGGGGCAGGGGGTTCGCTTCTCGGTAAAAGGAGTTCTTGAAAGCCGACTTAAAACCGCGGCGGTAATACCTGACGGAATTACTCTGTACGGGCTGGTTGACCCTGACGGGGAAAATCGCGAGACCTTGAATGCGGTGCACCCAAATCTATCGGCGGTAATGACGGACGAGAGAGTGTGCACCATGGAAGAGATTTCTGTTGAGTACACAAGCGGAGACCCGCAGGTTGCCGTTGTAAGCAGCAACGGCACGGTAACCGCCGGAGACAAAAGCGGCGTTACTGCAATTTACGCTCGGGTAACCGTGGGAGATGACGCAAAGACGGTGAGCTTCCCTGTGGTGAGCTGTGTTGATGTCAGAGCGGACAAGGGAAGCATAGCCCGTGCAAGAGAAAGGCTGGAACAAGAGCTTGGGTCATACGTAAAAGAGGCGTACTCGCCTGAAAACCTGGCAAGGCTTGAAAACATAGCCGCCGCTCCGGAGCTTGACTGCGCAGTGAAGCTCTCGGAGCTTCGGGAAGCAGAGGAAAGAGCCATGGCGGCAATGCGTGCAGTGGGGATGGACAGGATAAAAAAGGTATACACCATAAGGCTTGAAAATCCTGCCTATATTGCAAACGGAGCTATTGATTATAACGATAACGGCATACCGTCGTATCACGTGTCGGAAACCGAAATAAGCGGCACGGTCACTCTTGATAAGCCCTATAGCGGTATAAGGCTTAAGGTATACGAGGGGGACAGGGAAATTGACGGCTCACAGCTAAAGTGGCAGCTGGAAACTCTGGGAGGAACAAGCCGCAGGGTGGCGGCTGTTAACCAAGACAGCGGCGAGCTGACGGTTATGTCAAACGGGCTCGTTCGTGTGCGGGCTGTGGACGCCGAAACCCTTATGGGCGGCGAGGTACTGATATACGTAAATATGCAGGTTGAGTGCGAGTACGCCGATGACGGCGGCGGCGCTAACCTTGAGGACAGAAAAGAGGGCGCCAGCGGCGACAGCTTCGGCGCAAACAACGCAGGCTCCACCGGGGCGGCGTTTATGGAATACAAGGGCATAAGGCTGGCAAACCTGAAACAGATTGTTTTAAGGTATTCCCTGAAAAAGGGAGCGGTGACCGCAAACTTCAGCTTGGATAAAAAGCAGCCCATAGCCTCGGAGGTCTTAACCGAGACAGGCTCATGGACCCGCTGGCGGGAGGTAACTCTTGACATAAGCCCGTGGATTGACGGGGCTGCCGACCGAGACGGCTTGGGCAATATTTTTCTGCAAGCAAACTCGGCAAACGTGGATTACTTCCGCCTGATATATGAGGATATTAATGATGAGATCCCCTATAAAATTGCCGCAGTAAGCAGCGGCGAGAACGGAGATGTTAAGGTCTGTGTTCGGTACGTGGGCAGCGAAGACGGAGGAAAAGCAGTTCTTGCGGCAGGAGATGCGCAGACAGAGATTGCGGGCGGCGGCGAATACACTGTTGCCACCAAGGCGAAGCAGGGGCAGGAGCTGAACCTGACCGTTTCGGATGAATACGGAAAAGAGCAGTCCCCTGTATTCAAGTATAAATATGAAGCTCCCGCGGAGAGGCGAATAGTGACATATTTTGCGGATGATAGGGCGTATGACGTGATGTTTACCGAGACCGAGCGGCAAAAGCTGCCCGAGATTAACGGGCTGACAGGTTACGGGCAGCTGGTGAAAAAGTCTGCGGTTTTCGAGTATGAATATAAGGGCAGAAGATTCAGCTTTAAAAACGGCTGGCGTATGAGCGGCGGCAGTGAGACAGAGGCATGCTTGTTCTTCATCCCCGAAGCGCCGTGCACCTTAACGGTGCTGTTCACCTTCGGCGACGGCAGAGAGTTGTTCATATGGCAGAACAAGGTAGTGCTGGCGTCGGGAAAAACTGCGGCGGGAGAGCTCACGGCGGTGAGCTGCCAAATCCGAGACGCAGGCAGACCCGTTTACATATTCGGAGGAGCGGACAACAAGATTGTCTGCGGGCTGATTGTTGACTATGAGGGCGGAGAAAGCCCAAGTGAGACCACATTGCAGACCGCAAGGTGGGAAGGCGGGTTTGCAAGGCTTTATCGGACAGCAGACGGAAAAACAAGGCTTGCTTCAAGTGCAAGGGGCGGCGTCTGGACAGATGTGGATCTAACCGCCTTTGCTGTCAGCGACCTTGAGGAAATACCCGAGGATTTGGGCATAAACTATATTCTGGGGCACAAAGACAGGTTGTACGCCGCCTGTGATAACGGGGTTTTGGTAACGGTTACCACGTGCCCTAAGTGCAACAAGCTGCAAAGAGTATGCGATTTTGATATTCGCGAAGCGGAAATCACCGAGGAGGGCATGAGCCTTTCGGGGGACGGAAAATCTGCGTTAATTTCCATGGACGATCGGGAGGCGAACAGAATAAGTCTTGCCGAGGCGGAAGCCCTTGCCGCAAGGGGAGCGGCGCTTATAGACGTGCGCAGTAAGGCGGAGTATGAAGCCAAAACCATTATGGGAGCGGTGAACATTCCCCTTGAACAAATAGAGGAAATTAAGTCCTACGATAGAGGTGCAACGCTGATTTTCTTCTGCTCAAAGGGTATAAAATCTGCTGAGGCTGCAAAAAGAGCAAAGGCAATGGGCTTTGAAAATCTGTATATCATAGAACCCGCCTAAATAGTGTAGAATGTAGAGTGTAGAAATAATGTCCTAAACTATACCCAATAAAATGGACACAAAAGGAATTGGCATATACTTAACCCTTTAAATCCGTAGGGGGCGGCTTCCCAGACGCCCCGCTGTTAAACCATTAACATATGCATTATTAAACGGATTTAAATATTTGTGTTGCCCCGTTTAAATTGATAAAAACGTTGCTATATATTCGGGGCGTCCGGGAGGCCGCCCCCTACTACCGTACCATTTACAAAGCTGTTAATCTAATTACGTTATCAAAAACTGTTAGCATATCGGCGGGCGCAGCTGTGATCCAACTTCTTTGAGGCTGGTTGGCTCGCATTATTCCATTTTAGCTACAGTAATCAATATCAATAATCGCCTTAGCTGTTGCTGATAAAAGAGGAGCCCCTACGAAATTATATAGTTACAAATATCCAAACTTATCCATATGCAAATTAGCCTTTCTCCTCATTTTGAGGGTGGGGAGGAATTTACTCTTGCATTTTTTAAAAAATATGAAAAAAATACTTGCATTTTCCTTTAAGGTGTGTTATAATTTAGCGTACTGATGCTTTGGGTGAAGCAAATTTTACAAATTCTATACTTAATATATACGTTCTGCGTATGAGGAGGAAGTTTTAAAATGCAAACAGCTTTAATCATTATCCACGTAATTATAGCTCTGGTGCTGACGGTTATCGTTCTGATGCAGCACGGTAAGCAGCAGGGCTTGTCCGGCGCTATTGCAGGCGGAGCTGAAACATTCTTCGGCAAGAACAAGGGAAGAACTGTTGACGCAATGCTGAAAAAGGTTACCGCCGTATTTGCGGTTTTGTTTATCATCTCATCCATCGTTCTGACGGTTGTTTCGATAAACAAGTATTCAAGCGAGAACGCAGCTGTTGACACAGGCGACAGCTCAACTATGAATGTTACCATGGACGAGGCAGGAAATCTTGTTGATGAAAACGGCAACATTGTTATGACGGCAGAGGATATGGCGGCTCAGCAGGAGCAGGCTGCCGCTGAGGACGGAACTGTTACAGAGGACGGCGCCGTTGAGGGAACCGTGGAGGATGCAGCAGGAGCAGTTGAGGATGCTGCCGAAGATACAGTGGAAGCTGCCGAGGGCGCAGTTGAAGGCGCGGCAGAAGCTGCCGAGGGCGCAACTGAAGATACAGCGGAAGCAGTTGAAGGCGCGGCTGACGATGCAGCTGCCGCAGCTGAGAATGCTGCCGAATAATGGGGTTGTAACTGCCCATAGAACAATTGATTAAATTGGAGGAGAGTGGGCTTTTGCCCGCTCTCTTTGTTTAAAAGGATTTTACCATTTATGGGAGGTCTTATTTTTATTCATATAGGAGAATTAATATGAGAGAAACGAAGTTATTTGTGGTTATTCCGTGCTACAACGAGGAGGAGGTTTTGGGAGAAACCTCCAAGCGAATGTATGAGCTCTTTGACAAAATGGAGAGCGAGGGTCTGATCGGCAGCGGCAGCAGGATTGTTATGGTGGACGACGGCAGTAAGGATGCCACCTGGCGCATAATCAGCAGTTTGTGTGAGCAGGACAAGCGTTTCAGGGGAGTGAAGCTTGCCCACAACGCAGGTCACCAGAACGCACTGCTGGGAGGCTTGATGACCGTAAAGGATGAGTGCGACTGCGCGGTGTCGATTGACGCAGATTTGCAGGACGATATTAACGTTATCCCCGACATGGTCAGGAAGTTTGATGACGGCTGCGACGTGGTCTACGGAGTGAGGAGCGAGAGAAAGACGGACAGCGTCTTTAAGCGCATGTCTGCCGAGGGCTTTTATAAGTTTATGGGCTTTATGGGGGTTGACGTGGTCTATAACCATGCGGATTACAGACTGATGAGCAGACGCGCCCTGAATGATTTGGCGAATTTTAAGGAAGTCAACCTGTTTCTCCGAGGTATTGTGCCCCTTATAGGTTATAAGAGCGACAGCGTGTACTACAGCCGCGCCGAGCGGTTTGCCGGAGAGAGCAAGTACCCGCTGAAAAAGATGCTGTCCTTTGCCTTTGACGGCATAACTTCATTCAGCGTTAAGCCTATAAAGACCTTGTGGTTTGTGGGCATAATCGTGTGCGCGGCTGCTATAATCGCGGCTATATACACCTTTATAAGCAAGTTCTTCGGGTATACCTCCGAGGGCTGGGCATCCCTGATGTGTTCGATTTGGTTCTTGGGCGGAGTTCAGCTTATCTCTATCGGAGTTATAGGCGAGTACATAGGAAAAATCTATAAGGAAACAAAGGCAAGACCCAGATATATCATTGAGGAATATAAAAAGAGCGAATAGGCAGTTTGTTAATATTCTATTAATATTCTGTTTCAAATCTTGAGAAAAGTCGAAAAACGTGGTATAATATAGGCTCAGATTTTACGCACACAAATTTAATTTGTTATCTAATTTAAACGATTAATGAGGTGAACTTTGTGAAGAAAAGAGCAATTGCAGTATTATTGACCCTCTGCATGTCCTTTTCGTGCATCAGCGTTCTCGCCTACGACCCCAACTGGTGGGCAGAGGACACGGTGCGCGGCGCAATGCAGTACGGTCTGATTTCCACGGAGTACGGCAACAAGCCGTATACCGACGCTATAACCAGGTCGGATTTTATAAACGTGGCGGTTAATATTTACACCACGATTACGGCTGAGAATGTTACCTCCGGCGCATACAGTCCGTTTGTGGATACGGACAATGTTTTTCCAAACATGGCGTACTATGTGGGAATTATCAGCGGCGACGGTGAAGGGCATTTCTATCCCATGAACTTTATAACCCGAGAGGAAATGTGCAAGGTAATAACCAGCACTCTTTCTGCGGCAGGCGTCTTGGGACCCTATTTCCCGTCAACGGGAGTGTTTGACGATATTCAGGACTCGTGGCAGATAAGCGACTGGGCAAGAGACTATGTGGCTTTCATGCTGGACAACGACCTGATGGCGGGCTATGAAGGCTTGTTTAAGCCTCTTGACTATGTGTCCCGCGAGGAGGCTGCCATAATCGCGTACCGCTGCTTTATCAAGTACGGCAGAGATGTGGACGGCACAATTCAAACAGCCTTAAAGAGCGGTACCGACTCTAACGGACGCACGGTGTACACTCTTGAGAAAACGGTTATGCAGAGCAACGGTACGGTTATCGCCCTGCGCAACGCCCCGGATAAGCAGCTTGTAACCCCCGGCGGCGAAATCGTGGGCGGAGGAGAACCAATCGTAGAGCAGGAGCCCGATCCGGTTCCGGACGGCACGGGAGGCTACGCACCAAGCGGAACCCCGCTGCAGCAGCCTGATTCCGACGGCTTGTACAGGCTTAAAACCTATTCCGAAACCCTTGCCACAGGCGAGGCGACAGATAAGGAAATCAGAGTGTTCGGGGCGGTAGGCGCAAAATACACCACCCAAGAGGAAGCGGACGCTCACATGGTTGAGGTAACCGTTCCCGTATGGGAATTCGGCGACGGAGACCAGCTCCAAACGGGCTGGCGCAGCTTTAGAATAAACTCGGTTCTGGCAGAGGACGTGCAGGCTATTTTCAGCGAGATATATAACTCACCCTTAAAGCCGCCTATAAAGGATGCGGCGGGCTATGCCTGGAGAAGTCCTATGGCGGGCGGCAGTATTTCCGACCATAATTACGGCACGGTTATAGACCTGAACTATAACGAGAACTATTGTGTATATAAGAGCGGTCAGCAAATAGGCTCGTTCTATGACCCGGTGAACTCGGTGTTCTCATTCCCGTCAACGGGCGTGGTTGTTCAGACCTTCGCCAAGTACGGCTGGCTGTGGGGCGGTAACGCCTGGGTAAGCGGAACTGTTGACTATATGCATTTTACCTATTTGGGTAAATAATCTCAGTAAAGACAGCCCTGCCCATATTGCGGCGGGGCATCAATTTGAAAAGTTTTGGGCAGACTCGTTTTTTCGGGTCTGTCCTTTGATTACTTTGCCGCTTTGCGGCTATAAATTCGCCCGCCCCAGCACTTGGGGAGGAGGGCGGCTGTGACCCCACTTCCTTGAAGTGGGACGGCTCATATTATTTCAGTTTGTACAAAGTGTGCAATGTCAATAATATACCTAAGTTGTTGCCGACAGAGCGCAACGGGGCGGGCGACAGGTACACCAACATTTGGTGACAAGGTAAATGGGATATAGTTAAACAAACAATATTATATCACACAAATTTAAAAATTATATTATATTCAGTTTATTCGATAAAATTGATATAATTTTTTGGATTTTAAAAGGGTTTTTGAGATTTTTGGAGAATATTACGAGGTAAGGAAAAATACAAAACAGCTGATTTAAAGCCGTTTTTTTGCTTTATAGGCAGTCGGCTGTACATAGAAAAAGGAGATATAAGTTAATGGCTTCAAAAGATAAGACAAGCGAGCCCCTTTTTGACCCGGCAAAGCTGAACATTATCCCGGTTGATTTGGATAATGAGATGAAAAAGTCTTATATAGACTATTCCATGTCGGTTATTGTGGGACGTGCGCTTCCCGACGTGCGGGACGGCCTAAAGCCGGTTCACAGAAGGATACTTTATTCCATGTATGAGGACGGAATTACTCCGGACAAGCCCTATAAAAAGTGCGCCACCACCGTGGGTAACGTGCTGGGCAGATACCATCCCCACGGCGACCAGTCGGTTTATGATGCCATGGTGCGCATGGCGCAGGACTTTTCCATGCGTTACCCCACTGTGGACGGGCACGGTAACTTTGGTTCGGTGGACGGAGACCCGCCTGCAGCGTACAGGTACACCGAGTCTAAAATGTCCAAGCTGTCCATGAACATGCTGACGGATATTGAGAAAGAGACTGTGGACTTTGTGCCGAACTTCGATGAGAGCAGAAAGGAGCCGGAGGTTCTTCCTTCCAGATTTCCCCACCTGCTGGTCAACGGTTCGGACGGTATTGCCGTTGGTATGGCGACCAAGATTCCGCCCCACAACCTGGGGGAGGTTATTGACGGTGTTGTCGCCCTGATTGACAATCCGGACATAACGGTTGACGAGCTTATGGAGTATATCCCCGGTCCCGACTTTCCCACGGGTGCGCAGATTATGGGTACAAGCGGCATCAGAGCCGCATATAACACGGGCAGAGGCAAGCTCAAGGTTCGCGCCAAGGCTGAGATAGTACAGTGGAAAGAAAACCGAGAGAGAATAGTTATTACCGAGATACCTTACGGAGTTAATAAGGCGGTATTGATTAAGAAGATTGCGGATTTGGTTCACGAGAAGCGTATAGAGGGAATTTCCGACCTGCGCGACGAGTCGGACAGAGACGGTCTGCGGGTTGTGATTGAGCTTAAACGCGACGCCAACGCTCAGGTCGTGCTTAATCAGCTTTATAAGTATACTCAGCTTGAGGATACATTCAGCGTAATAATGCTTGCCCTTGTGGACAGAACCTCGCCGCAGGTGTTGTCCCTTAAGCAGGTGCTTGTTCACTATCTTAACTTCCAGAAGGACGTTATTGTTCGCAGAACTACCTTTGACAAGAAAAAGGCGGAGGCGCGTGCGCATATTTTAGAGGGCTTAAAGATTGCCCTTGATAATATCGATGAGGTAATCAATATTATCAGAAGCAGCTATAACGACGCTAAGGCAAGACTTATTGAAAGGTTCGCCTTCTCGGACGAGCAGGCGCAGGCGATTTTGGATATGCGCCTGGGAAGGCTTGCTGGAATGGAACGGGAAAAGGTTGAGAACGAGCTGGCAGAGGTGACGGAATTGATCGCTCATCTGACAGAGGTTCTCGGCAGCGAGCAGATGGTTCTGGATATTGTCAAGGAGGAAATCCTTGCGATAAGAGAAAAGTACGCCGACGACAGGCGCACCTCGATAGAGCCTGTTGTTGACGACATCGATATTGAGGACCTTATTGCCGAGGAGGACAATGTTGTCACCATGACCCATCAGGGCTACATTAAGCGCCTGCCCGTTGACACCTATAAGAGCCAGCACAGAGGCGGCAAGGGCATTGTGGGAATGCAAACCAAGGAGGAGGACTTTGTGTCCACCATGTTTATATCCTCGACCCATTCCTATGTGATGTTCTTTACCAACACGGGTCGCATGTTCCGCATAAAGGCATATCGCATACCCGAGGCGGGCAGACAGGCAAAGGGTACGCCTATTGTAAATCTCCTTGAGCTGTCGCCGGACGAGAAGATTTCCGCAATGATACCCATTAAGGAGTACCATAACGGACAGTATTTGACCATGTGCACAAAGCAGGGAATAATCAAGAAGACCGATATTATGGAATATCAGAACGCTCCCAGAGGGGGTAAGATTGCCATTAAGCTGGACGAGGGGGATGAGCTCCTGCGGGTTAAGCTGACAGACGGCAATACAGATTTGTTTGTGGGTACTCACCAAGGCAAGATGATTAGGTTTAACGAGCGCGACGTTCGTGAGCTGGGTCGTATTTCAAGAGGCGTTCGGGCTATTAAGCTGGAGGACGGCGACTATGTTGTGGGCATGAGTATTTACCGTGAAAATTCAAAAATGCTTGTGGTTTCCGAAAACGGCTACGGTAAAAAGACCGAGCTTGAGGAGTATAAGATACAGACCAGGGGCGGAAAGGGTTGCTCTACCTATAAAATATCCGAGGAGACGGGCAATCTTGCAGGAATTAAGGTGGTATCCCCGGAGGATGATATTATTCTAATAACCTCCGAGGGCGTTATAATCAGAATTGACACAGAGGATATCAGTACCTACAGCCGCGTTACCCGGGGCGTAAGGCTTATGCGCCTGGCGGACGGCGTTAAGGTTGCCACCATAGCAAGGGTGGAAAAGGAACAGGAAGAACAGGCCGAGGAGGTGAACTGATGAGCACATTAAAGAGGGCAGCCCTGTGCCTTGGGGCGTTTATTCTGGCGTGTTCAATGGTCACCGGCTGCGGCAAATCCAAGGATGAGAAAAGGACGGAGGAACAGGCAGCGGCAACAGCCTCTGCCGGAGAGACCACAACCTCTAAGTTCGGAGGGGACAATGAGACCTCTGCGACCCCGAAAGTTGTTCAGACTCCCAGACCCACGGCGGGAAATTCGGGAAGCGCTGCCTCTGCCATGCCGGACAAGGTTCAGTCCGAACTGGACGACGCAAGATCCTTTATGGGTGCGGGAATGTATGATGACGCGCGGGAAATGCTGGGTTCGGTTGACGTGGAAGCTCTTACCGACGAGCAGCTTGCGGAGTATGATGAAATTCAGGAAAGCCTTGCCGAGGAGCCTGCAGCGGATGCAGGGTTCACCCCTGAGGACGCTGTGAGGATAGCCGAGGAGGCTTACGGGATTACTATAGACGGAGACCTGAGCGGGCTCACTCTCCAGACCAATTCAGGCGGAGCGGAGTTTTATCAGATGCAGGTGCGCATTGACAGAGAGAACGCCAAAAAGACCATAAATATATATAAAAACGGGGATATTGAGGAGCTTTCCACAGAACCTATCGCATTTGGATAAAATTTAATATTTGATAAAAGGCGCAGAGTTTTTTTTAAGAACCTCTGCGTCTGCGCGCTTTTTGTATGTAAATTGGCATATATGAGAACCCCAAAATTCGTAGTACAATGTAAATACTAAAACTTTACTTTTATACTATACCCATGTAATTTTATTTATACTTGATAGTATAACCGTTCGCCGAGCCCAGTTCCGCCCGCCAGACCCGGGCGGTATCGGTTTTCCCCTCCGGGGAAACCGATTGGGGCGTTGCCCCAAACCCCAACAAAATTTTCGGGGTTTAATACTATAATCCATTTACATTGTCAAAAACTGTTGGTGTGACAGCGGGAGATCGTGATAAATATTATTAAAGCATTCACAAACCGAACAATGTCGAAATATAATGTAATGCGGGAGATTTTCAAAATGGCGGTTGAAAACTTCTGCTTATTGTGATAAAATATGATGAGCGGTGATTTAAGCCGTTCTTGGAGGAGTTTTTATGGAGATTTATTTTGACAACAGCGCCACCACAGCCCCTTACGGGGAAGTGTCGGCGGCGGTGTTTGATACTATGAGCAATAATTACGGCAATCCGTCATCCTTGCACAAGCTGGGCATTGAGGCAGAGCGTGCCGTAAAAACAGCAAAGGAGAGAGTGGCTTCCGCCCTTAAAGCAAGCCCTGCGGAGATATTGTTCACCTCGGGAGGAACCGAGTCGGACAATATAGCCATTATGGGAGCGGCGGCAGCAAGTCGGGGCAAGCATATTATAACCACTCCTCTTGAACACCCGGCGGTTATGAACACCCTGAGCGAAATGGAAAACAGAGGCTACAAGATAGACTACGCTCCGGTGGACTCAAAGGGCAGGGTTATTCTTGAGGAATACCGCCGCCTTATCAGACCGGACACGTTTCTGGTAACGGCGATGATTGTGAATAACGAAATCGGCACGGTGGAGCCTGTGGCGGAGATGTGCAAAATCCTGAAAAGGGCGAACCCGAGAGCTCTGTTCCACACGGACGCGGTTCAGGGCTTTGGCAAAATCCCTGTGACGGCGGACGGGACGGGGGCGGATATGATTTCTCTCAGCTCTCACAAAATCCACGGCCCCAAGGGAATGGGAGCCCTGTATATCCGCAGAGGCATAAGCATAAAACCTATTATGTTCGGCGGAGGTCAGCAGGGCGGAATGCGCTCGGGCACCGAAAACGTTCCCGGAATTGTGGGTTTCGGTCTGGCGGCGAAAATGGCCACCACCGACCTTTCATCAAAGGCGGAGCGGATGACGGTTCTGCGGAAGCGGCTGGAAAAGGGCATTGTAAACGCTTTGGACAACGTTCGGGTCAACACTCCCGAAAACGCTGCGCCCCATATTCTGAACATCTCCTTCGGCGGAGTTAAGTCCGAGGTTCTGCTCCATTCTTTGGAGATGCAGAATATTTTTGTGTCAAGCGGAAGCGCGTGCAGCAGCCACAAGAAAGAGCCAAGCTATGTGCTGACCGAAATCGGAGTTCCGAGAAAGATGATTGACGGCAGTATTCGCTTCAGCCTGTCCGAGTTTTCAACAGAGGAGCAGGTTGACGCGGTTATCGATGCGGTGAACAAGATTGTTCCAAGACTGAGACGGCTGGGCATGAGATAAAATTAGGATAAAATTTGTACTTTAAGATAAAATAGAAATGGAGAAGCGTATGCAAAAGATAGACTTGATTTTGTTAAAATACGGAGAGATAGCCTTAAAGGGTCTGAACCGCCCTCGGTTCGAGCAGAAGCTGGTGGATAACATTGCCTCGGCAACGGCGCCCCTGGGCAAGTTCAGCATAAGAAAGGCGCAGTCCACAATTTACGTGGAGCCCATGGAGGACGGCATCGACATGCAGGAGACCGTAAAGCGTCTGCAAAAGGTGTTCGGCGTGGTTAATATCTGCCCTGCGGTTCGGTGCGAAAAGGATATGGACAGCATAATGAAGACCGCCGCCGACTGCGTAGAGAACATGGAGCACGAGGGCAAGACCTTTAAGGTTGAGGCAAAGCGCGAGGATAAGCAATTCCCGCTGAACTCGCCCCAGATAAGCAGCCGCGTGGGCGGCGCAATCCTGAAAAGGGTTCGGGGGATAAAGGTGGACGTTCACAACCCTGATATATTGGTGCAGGTGGAGATTAGGAACGACGCCTACGTATTTGCGGAGAAGTTCAGCGGTGCGGGGGGAATGCCCTCGGGAACAGGGGGCAGAGCGGCTCTGCTGCTTAGCGGCGGCATTGACAGCCCTGTTGCAGGCTGGATGATTGCCAAGCGGGGCGTTGAGCTGGACGCTGTGTACTTCCACAGCCCGCCCTATACCAGCGAGCGCGCCAGAGACAAGGTGGTTGACCTGGCGAAAATCGTTTCAGAATATACAAGGGGTATCCGCCTGTATGTGGTGCCATTTACAGATATTCAGCTTTCGATTATCGATAACTGCCCCAAGAATTACCTGACTATTATAATGCGGCGTATTATGATGAGGATTGCCGAGAAGATTGCCGTGCGTAACGGAGACATGGCTCTTGTTACGGGGGAGAGCGTGGGTCAGGTTGCCAGCCAGACCATGGAGGCTCTTTATTGTACGGATGCGGCGGTGAATATGCCTGTGTTCAGACCCTGCATAGGTATGGATAAGGAGGAAATCGTCACAATCTCCAAGAATATTGACGCTTTTGAAACCTCAATCCAACCCTATGAGGACTGCTGCACCATATTCGTGCCTAAGCACCCCAAGACCAAGCCTAAACTTTTTGAAATAATCGAAGCGGAAAAAAGCCTGCCCGATATAGAGAGCATGATTGAAAGCGCAATCGAGAATGCGGAAATTGTAGAGGTTAAGGGCAGACAGAATATTGACTAAATTAATCAAAGGATGAGTTTAAATGACTTTTGAATTGTTATCGGTGGGAACCGAGCTGCTGCTGGGTTCTATTGTGAATACCAACGCCCAATATCTGAGCGGCAGGCTGAGCGAGCTGGGCTTTGACGTGTATTATACCACGGTGGTAGGGGATAATCCCGAAAGACTAAAGGCAGCTCTTGAAATAGCGGCGTCCAGGGCGGACGCGGTTATAACCACCGGCGGGCTGGGACCTACGGGGGACGACCTGACAAAGGAGACCATAGCCGAGTTCTGCGGCGTGAGATGCGTTATGGACGAGGAGAGCAGGGCTAGGATAGAGGAGCGGTTTAAAAGCGGGCACATGTATATGCCCGAGAGCAATTTTAAGCAGGCGGAGATGCCTGAGGGCTGCATAATTCTAAGGAATGACAACGGAACTGCACCGGGGGCAATCGTAGAGAGCGAGAACTGTATATTCATCATGCTGCCGGGTCCTCCGGGAGAGATGAAGCCCATGTTTGAGAACAGCGTGAAGCCCTACCTTGAAAGGTTCTCCGACAGCGTTATCCGTTCAAGAACCCTCCGAGTTTTCGGTTTGGGAGAGTCGGCTGTGGACGAAAAGCTGAGTGATTTAATAAACAATTCGTCAAACCCCACCCTTGCCCCATACGCCAAGCCGGGGCAGGTGGAGCTGCGCATAACCGCCAAGGCGGACACGGTGGAAAAGGCAAAGTCCCTTATAACCGCCATGGAGGAACAGGTGCGGGCTGTTTTGGGAGACATGGTGTACGGCACGGGGCTTGACAATTCAATGGAGAACGTGGTGGTTGAGCTGCTTAGAGAAAAGGGGCTTTCAGCAACCTGCGCCGAGAGCTGCACAGGCGGGCTGATTGCGGAAAAGATAACGAGAATACCGGGTTCGTCCGAGTGCTTTTCATGCGGCTACGTGACCTATTCCAACGAGAAAAAGACGGAGCTGCTGGGGGTCAAGGCGGAAACTCTTGAGAAGCACGGCGCGGTGTCCTCGGAGACTGCTCTTGAAATGTCCGAGGGGGCAAGGCTTCGCAGCGGTGCGGACATTGCGGTTGCGGTAACCGGGATTGCGGGCCCCGGCGGCGGCACGCCTCAAAAGCCTGTGGGACTTGTGTATGTGTCGGTATCCACCAAAGAGACGCACAAGGCAATTAAGCTGAACATCATGGGCGGCAGAGATGCGGTCAGAGAGCGGACTTCTCTCTATGCCCTTGATCTGGTCAGACGTGAAGCAATGAAGTTTTAAGAAGATTTATGCGGAGCAAAGTACACTTAGCTCCGTTTTTCTTTTTCAAGAAAAATATTCGCCCGCCCCGTTGTGTTCGGGCGGGCTTTATCAATATTTTATTCTCAAAAAACGGCGGCATGCCGTTCAAATTCGTTGTGACAAAACCTATACTTTTTGTCACAAAATATTTTCTGATAATTCTGTATAAATCATCGTACTAATTCTATCACAATGTTGATTAAATGTCA
>JABLTO010191779.1_pt1 | contig 25889 bp, 19 predicted proteins | sample 7160091 | NCBI WGS metagenome assembly JABLTO01 (sample SAMN14651225, study PRJNA627086) | human gut metagenome | isolation source: feces | host: Homo sapiens
GAGTGGTACGCTGAATATTTGCGAAGTTTACAAAAATACCCTGCGCGGTTTCAGGGCGCAGATAAATTTCGTTTTTGGCATCCTCGGTGACGCCCTGAAAGGTTTTAAACATCAAATTAAATTTACGGATTTCGGTGAAGTTGGCACTGCCGCAATTGGGACATTTTACCCCTTTTTCGCGGATAAAATCCATCATCTGTGCATCAGTCCAACCATTCGGTGCAACACCGGTCTGATCCTCAATCAAATTATCTGCACGATGGCGGGTTTTGCAGTCCTTGCAATCCATCAGCGGATCAGAAAATCCTCCCACATGTCCGGATGCCACCCACACCTGCGGATTCATCAGCAATGCGGAATCCAATCCGACATTATATTTTGATTCCTGCACAAACTTTTTGAGCCATGCCTTTTTGACGTTATTCTTGAATTCCACGCCCAACGGTCCGTAGTCCCATGTATTTGCCAGACCGCCGTAAATTTCACTTCCGGCATATACAAATCCCCGGCTTTTACAAAGGGATACTATTTTTTCCATTGTTTTCTCATGATTTGACAGCATTGTGATAACCTCCGATAAGATGCTTTTATATATATAACAATGAATAATGAAACGCTTTTCAATCTTTCCAAAGGCGCAACATACTTTTAGGAACATTATATCACAGCAACACCGGTTGCGCAAGCACAAAAATACCAATCCGCCAATATTGCCTTAAGTTATCCTTTTGCATACCGTCTGTTAAAAATAAGTCCCTTTTATTTTGGGAAAATATGGAATTTTATTGACTTGTCCTCAAAAAATACTATAATGAGAATAGGCGGATAAAATATCTCCGTCTGTTTATCAAAACATCAATTTGTTACAAAGAAAGGGGTTATCGTATGGAACTGAAATTTTACGTCTGTAAACACTGCGGAAACATTATTGCGTTTGCTAAAAATTCCGGTGTGCCAGTTATCTGCTGCGGTGAAAAAATGGAGGAGTTGATTCCCAACACCGTGGACGCCGCGCACGAAAAACACGTGCCGGTAATTACCAGAGAGAAAAATCGCGTTACTGTCAAAATCGGCTCGATACCCCATCCTATGACCGAGGAGCACTTCATAGAATGGATTTGTCTGCATACCACTCAGGGCAACCAGCGTAAATGTCTCGCTCCCGGCGACAAACCGGAAGCCTGCTTCATGGTTTGCGATGATGATGAAGTCATTGCAGCTCTGGAATACTGCAATTTGCACGGCTTATGGAAAGCAAATGCATAAGCACTCTCTCAAAGCTCTAAAAAAGGCTCGTTTGACTCAAAGCAACAAGCCTCTGAAAAAGGATGCCGCGTCGTCTTGAAATCCAAGACAACACGGCATCCTTTTCTTTTTTAACAGTTTATTGTGACAAGGATGTTACCTAGCCGCCCGTCCTTGCATCATGCTCTTGTTTTGCTTGCGCGGCAGCCTGTTTGCATTGGCTGCTCAGATCGGCATATTCCTGTTCTGTAATATAGTAATAATATGCGTCTGAATAGCAAATAAAAGGCTTTTTATTGGAATCCCGCCCGAGTATGACGTCGCGTGAATAGTCTCCGACCGAACAAATGAGCATATACCGCGTATCTGATCCTTTCAGTTTTTTCGGATCCCAAAACCGATAAAATCCTGCCATATCACTTTCAATATGGTATTGATCATGCTTTGCCAAAACCTTCAGTATATTGTACATGGCGGTTTTATCCTCACAACTGCTTGCTCCGCGACCTCCTCCATCCTCTGTATATGCTCCGATAGCAAATTCTGTCACTAATTTTTTATCCGCGATTCTGTTAAAAACGACGTGGCTGACCTTGTTGCCATCCAATTTACCGTTCGTATACAGTTCGGCATAATCATACATCGTTTCCGCAAGAGGCAGGTCGCCGTACAGCTTTTTTGTTGTCTGCTGATTTGCCCCGGCAGACAGCGGCTTCCTGAATTTAATACCGGCAGGAAGAGAAGCGTCATCATATACGGTGAAAAAGCCGTCAAGTGAATAATCATATTGGTACATGGTAAAAGAATCATCCCGATAGTCCTCAACCACTACTTTATAAATTCTATAGCTATCCCGTAATATGACGGCGCTATATCCGTCCCCGATCACCAATTGCGCTTCGGCACGTACAACACCTATTCCTGCCAATTCGGAGCTGATTTCGTCCTCTGTGCTTGACGTACTGGAAGAAAAACTACTTGATAACGAATTACTGCTCTGGCTTGATTGGCTCAAAGCGGCTTTAAAATTTTTACGGATGTAGGACTCCATATCCGAAAGACTGTTTGCATCACGGAAAGCCAGCACGATATTTTCGGAAACGCTCTCGGTTGCCGGTTCCGGTTGTTTTTCCTCCGCATAATAAGATAAAAATACCTTTGTGCCGTCTTTATTTAATGAAAGCGAATAATAGAACCGATATTTTTCTCCGTAAGACGCAACTTCGTCCAATATTTTTTTGCTGACCGGAACTGTGAATTTTTCTCCCGTTTGAATAGAATAACATTCGACGTTTTTCTCCCTATGCAGATAGCTGTATATATAACCGTCTTTTTCCAGATAAGCACTAACCTGTTTTCGCACTGTAACCCTTTCCTGCTTGGAGTCAAACACATTTTCCAGCGTTATTTCCCTGAGATCTCCATGCGATGCCGAGCGAACCGGCATCTCAACAACCTGCATTTTTTCCCAATCCTGCAAATCGGTTGATCTCGTCAGATCCTCGCCGGTGGACAGGTCAATCACCTTACCGCCTGACGTAGTTTCCAGAATTGCCGCATTTCCGTCATGAATATACCGTAAAAATTTTCCGCTGCCACGAACCGACGTTCCTGTTTGAGTATCATATGCAAACCATTGCTCCCTGGCATTAAAATGATACAACTTTCCATTCCCCGTCGGAATATTATAAATCAGATAACGGTCATTGGGAGTAAAGCGCAGATCCTCACCGGTTTGATAATCAATGCCGTTTATTTTGTTGATTTCCTTCATCGTGATTTTTTCTCCGCTGAACCCGATAATCCATACACGGTAATAAGCAGCATTATTTTCTCTGGTGAGTGCCAAAGCGCCATAACTATGATCGGAATTTACCGCAATACTGAACGATGATGAAAATCCAAAGGGCAAATCCAATTTTTCCACGCTGCCGTCCGCATTACAGGCATAAATATATGAAGTTTTTTTCGCGTTATCTGTGATGCGAACCAAGCAATTGCCGTTAACCGGATTTTCCATTAAGTTATTTACCACAGAATCTTTGGTCAAGACGCCGGCGGCGCTTAACATCTGTTTTGCCTGATGAGAAAAACAGATAATGGTCTTTTGTTCGATATCGTAATAAGCACTGCTGCATTCGAAATGAGCTTCCGCTTGATTTGCGGTATACAGCCCAATAAATCTATCCCCCACTAAAGCGCTGCCGCAATATTTGTAGCCTTCCGGCGGTGTCAAAGCCGTGTCTTGCACTTCTACCAGAGGCACCGAAGAAGCTGCTGTAAGGTGCACTCCAAGCGGCTGTATCAAGTCTGTTTTTATCCCTGTCGACACACCGGTTGATTTTGTTTTCTGAAGCAACGCCAAAACATTCAGCCTTCCCGGTTTGTACCACTCCGGAATGGACAAATTTTGTTCTGAAGCTGAATCGCTCTGCTCCGACGAATCGCCAACACTCGAAAATACACTTGTGTTTTTTCCGATGTTAATCGGATTTCCGCTATTCCACAAGGTTGTGACCGTCATCGTCACAACAGCGATAACCGCTGCCGCCGAACCACACCACAACGATATTTTCCTCAAGGAAGCTTTTTTTAGATCCGGCTCCTTTTTCATTTTTTCTTTAACTTCCGCAATTAATAAGCCGCTCGGCTTGATATCGGCATACATTTCTCTGTATTCTTTATCCAACAAACGACTCATCCCCTTCCAAAATGTCCCGCAGCAGTTTACGGGAGCGCATCAGCTGTACCCGCACGGTTGCCTCTTTCCGACCAAGCACTTTGCTGATTTCCGACACCGCCATATCTTCATAATAAAACAAATGCACTACCGCGCGATACGCCTCCGGCAATTGCTCCACAAGCGGTTTCAGATAGCTTTCCTCCTCCGATTGAAACACGATATTATCTTCTAACGATTGAGTGCGCTTTCGAAACGGAGTGTTCCAAAAATTTTTACAGCAGTTCACTGTCACTCTGATAAACCATGCTTTCTCATTTTCGGTGCTTTCGAATGCAGGCTTTTTTCGAACATATCGAAGAAATACCTCCTGATAAATATCATCTGCATCATTTTTGTTTCTCACTTGAGCATATGCAAGTTTATACACCATATCGGAATAAGTATCAACGATTCTGTCTGTTTCTGCTTGCAGATCAGTCCGTTCCATTTTTATGACCATTCCTTTCCGAAGTCAGTTTCGCACCGCGCCTTCTCTCTTTTTTGTGCAAATTCCTTTATCTTCTGTATGTTGAAAATGCAAAATGATGTTTGAAAGGATATTTGTGTGTTTCTTCCAAACTTCGTCTCCCTTATGTTTGAAATACCCTGTAATTGATCTAAAAAGTTACATTGTTTTTTATTTTTGTAGTTTTTTACATTTTACTTATCCTGTCTTTATAGGTTTTGCCAAGTGATTTTTCAGATAAACGTTCTATCTGTTACAAATTTTAACATTATTACTTATATTTTGCAAGAAAATTATGTATACTATATAAACAGATCATTCCTACCCAAACTGCCGAAACAAAAGCGGCACCTCATTTGTATATATAGTATACACATTTCGGTAAAATAAAAGGAGAGATGCTTCATGAAAACAAATCATCATCGAAAAAAGTTTTTCACTTCCCTTGGCAGTTTTCTGCTTGCCGCAACAATCCTTTTAAACTGCACCTCCTGCACCCTGCGGGTTAGCGCCGCAGAACTCTCGGCAGGATATTCGCGCAAAGCAACCGAACAGGGAACCGTTGACGATACTTTCATCACAGCTCTTTCGGATTTTTCCCTCTCTTTGCTTCGGGAATCCCTCAAAAAAGACGGCTCAAATGATTTGATTTCTCCGCTTTCGGCAGCCCTCTGCCTTGCCATGCTCGCCAACGGCGCAGGAGGCAACACAAAAGTGCAGATGGAAAACGTCTTGGGGATAGACACGAACTCACTCAACAAAGCCTTATACAGCTATATATCCGGGCTTTATACCGCTGACTACTGCAAGGTGAATCTTGCCAATTCCATCTGGTTTCGGGATACCGATAAAGACAGAATCAGCAAGGATTTTCTGCAAACAAACGCAGACTGGTATCACGCTCAAATATACAGCGCTCCGTTTGACAGCACCACCGTCAAAGATATTAACAAATGGGTGAAGCATTATTCAGACGGCATGATTGATTCCATCCTCAGTCAAATTCCACCATCAACTGTCATGTATCTGATTAATGCGCTCACCTTCGACGCCAAATGGGAAACGAAATATGAGAAAAAGGATATACGTGAAAAATTATTCACCAACTACGACAAGTCGCAAGCAACAACACAGATGATGTATTCCGAAGAATCGATTTATCTCTCGGACAAGGGTGTTCAGGGTTTTGCCAAAAACTATTCAGGCGGGCAATACAGTTTCGTCGCCCTGCTTCCCGAGGAAGACAAGGACATTTATGAATATGCCGCTTCCCTGACCGGCGACGCATGGCGGTCTCTCTGGAAAAGCAAGACAACAGACTCTGTTCAGGTGTCTATCCCGGAATTCAGTTACGACCGGCAAAGAAGTCTGATTGGCGTACTGTCCAAGCTGGGAATGACCGATATGTTTGATGAAACGCTTGCCGATTTTTCCGGTCTTGCTCCGCATGATTCCCTATACTGCTCCGAAGTAAATCAAAAAGTTTTTATTCAGGTGGATCGAAACGGGACAAAAGCGGCTGCGATAACATGGGCCGGGATGAATAAATCTTCAGCAATGATCGAGGACCAAAAAACCGTATATCTCGACCGTCCTTTTCTCTATGCAATTGCAGACAACAATACCGGGTTGCCGTTGTTTCTCGGCATTATAACAACGCTCTGAAATTCCACTTTTACCGGCAAAAACCCGCCGTCCTCGATACGAGGACAGCGGGCTTTTATTAGTCGGATAATCTGCTCAAGTTTTCAAATTGTTCTTTCAAGGAAGGATATAATTGCCGATATAGCTGATAAACTTTTTGATAGCGCAGATGATTGGCTTGCTCGGGCTGCACTTCTTTGTCTACACGAATGACCGCAGAACAAGCCTCCTGCACGCTCCCGTAAATTCCGGCGCCGACACCTGCCAGCAAAGCTACTCCCAATGCGGGTCCCTCTTTGGAGGACACCGTCTTGACCGGGCAGCCATACAAATCGGCAAGCATTTTTCTCCAGAACGGACTGCTTCCTCCTCCGCCGCAAGCCAGCATATCGTTGGCGGTGATTCCCATTTCGCCGAACACGCCCAAGCAATTCTGCAAAGAGTAAGAAACCCCCTCCATCACTGCCCGCAGCATGTCTTTTTTGGTATGAATTGCCGACAATCCGAAAAAGGCCCCTCTGGCATTCGGATCCAGGTGCGGCGTTCGCTCGCCCATCAGATAAGGCAGATACAGCAACCTGTTTGCACCGATCGGAACGGTTTGCGCCTCCTGATCCATTAAATAATAGGGATCAACTCCCATTAATTTTGCCGTTTCGATCTCGGCGCCGCAAAACTGATCCCGAAACCATTTCAAGGAAAGTCCTGCGCCCTGGGTCACGCCCATGACATGCCAAGCGCCCGGCACGGCACAGCAGAAAGTATGCACTCTTCCTTTCGGATCAATCGCAATATCAGAAGTATGCGCAAATACCACACCGCTGGTGCCGATGGTAGTAAACGCTTTCCCATCTGCAACAACCCCAGTGCCGACCGCCGCAGCCGCATTATCTCCCGCACCGCCTACCACAATCGTATCGGTGGATAACCCTGTCAAATTTGCTGCTTCTCCGGTCAATTTACCTGTAACCTCGGGAGATTCATACACCTTAGCAAGCATTGATTTATCAATATCCAGCTTTTCAAGCACTTCATCTGACCATTGCCGTTTCGGAATATCCAAAAGCTGCATTCCGCTGGCGTCCGAAACCTCGGTAGCCAGTTCTCCGGTCAGTCGGAAACGGATATAGTCTTTCGGCAGCAAAATATGGCGGCATTTTTCATAAATATCCGGTTCGTGATTCCTGACCCACAAAATCTTGGAGGCGGTAAATCCGGTCAGCGCAGGATTTGCGGTAATCTCAATCAACCGCTCCGCTCCCACTCGCCGTGTGATTTCTTCACATTCTTTTCCGGTGCGCTGATCGCACCAGATAATAGCGTTTCGAAGCACTGCGCCGTCTTGATCCAGCATCACCAAGCCATGCATCTGACCCGAAAGCCCGATCCCCTTGATATCCTCTTTGTTGACACCGCTGTTTCTCACAACCGCTGTAAGAGAGGTTACCGTTGCCTGCCACCAATCTTCAGGAGATTGCTCTGCATAACCGTTTTGCGGCTGATACATCGGATATTCTACTGTATAAGAAGAGACAACCTCCCCGTCTTCATGGAACAAGACCGTTTTTGTTCCGGAAGTTCCGATATCTACACCAATGAAATATGCCAACTGATACACCCTCCTTCTGTATGCTTTCCTGCTCGCCTTTTAATCAGAAAACATGATGTCGTTCATGATACTTTCAAGCAGTTCTTGTCTGCCGCTCGCAACTACCGGGCTACCGGTCTTTAAAGCATATGCAGCGACGCTTTCCAAGCTTTCCTTGCCTGCAATAATGCTTGCGCCGATGCCTTCTGACCAGCTGGCATAACGCGCTTTCAGCATATCATCCATTCTGCCGTCCTCCAGAATTGCCGCCGCTTTTTTCAAGCCCAATGCATAGGTATCCATACCCAAAATATACGCATATGCGATATCAAGGAATTCATAAGATCCACGACGAACTTTGGAGTCAAAGTTCAAACCGCCGTTGGTAAAGCCGCCTGCTTTCAAAACCTCCAGCATACATTTGACGGCATCATAGACATTAGACGGGAACTGGTCGGTATCCCAGCCCAGCAAATAGTCGCCCTGGTTTGCATCAATCGAGCCAAACGCGCCATTAATACGCGCCACCGCAAGCTCATGCTCAAAGTTATGTCCGGCAAGGGTAGCATGATTTGCCTCGATATTCAGCTTGAAATCCTTTTCCAACCCGTATTTACGCAAGAAAGCAAGCACGGTGGAGGCATCAAAATCATACTGATGCTTGGTCGGCTCTTTTGGCTTCGGCTCAATATAGAAATCTCCGTCGTAGCCTTTAGAACGCGCATACTCCACCGCCATCTTCATCAGCCTTGCCATGTTGTCCAGCTCCAGTGCCATATCGGTATTCAAAAGCGTTTCATAACCCTCTCTGCCGCCCCAGAACACGTAACCTTTTCCGCCCAATTTTATGGTAGCGTCAATGGCATTTTTAATCTGAAACGCCGCGCAGGCAAACGCATCCGCAAACGGAGAGGTTCCGGCGCCGTGCATATAGCGTGGATTGCCGAAGTTGTTGGCGGTGCCCCACAACAATTTGATTCCGGTTTTATCCATCAGCGTTTTGATATAATCGGTCATTTCCTCAAGATTCGCCTGAAATTCAGCTAAAGTCTTTCCTTCGGGGGCAATATCGACATCATGGAAACAGAAATATTCGATTCCGAGCTTGCTCATGAATTCAAAAGCTGCATCTGCTTTCGCTTTTGCCTGCTCCATCGGATCTGTTTTTCCGTAGCTGCGTTCAATCGTTGCAGAGCCAAACGGATCGTTCATTCCGGCGCACATGGTATGCCAGTAGGACATCGCAAAGCGCAGATGCTCTGACATTTTTTTGCCCATGATCACTTCGTCCTTGTTATAATGCTTAAATGCCAGCGGATTTTTACTGTTCTTTCCCTCGTACCGGATGGTTGGTACCTGTTCAAAATACTCTTTCATCTCAATCACCATTCCTTTTTTTATATTATCAATGTGCAACCTGCCAATTTATTCCGTGCACGTGCACATGCTAAGCATAAATGAAAACCGGCGTTTGCCGTAAATTTTTCATTCAATATTCTGCCTGATTTTGATTTGACAATCGGTATACTGAAATTCGGACACAGGCAACACCCCGTTCACAACCGCATCAAACAAAATCTGTACCGCGCGGTATCCTTGTTCATAAGGCTCCTGACAGATAGTTGCCGTGATTTTCCTTTCCTTTAGCAGCGAAACGATCTGCGGCGTACTGTCGAAGCATAAAATATGTATTTTTTTTGATCGTTCCGAAACCGCTCGCACCACTCCGTTTACACCCGCGGAAACCATGTAAATCATATTGACTTCGGGATGTTCCCGCAGCTTTTGCGCAGTAATCCGGTAAGCCAGCTCCTCATCATCTTGGTTTTCTACAATGTCTGTCACCCGAATATCTGACAACCGATCCTTCAGCGCCCTGCCGAAACCGTAAATCCGCTTATTGTGGCCCAAATTTTTGATAGAACCGGTTACAATCAGCAAATTGGTCTGCCCCGGCAAGATCAATTCCGCCAATCCGGCGGCGGTCTGTCCGCTCTTGACATAGTCACAGCCCACATAAGCAATTCGTTCGGTAGCGTCAATATCGGTATTCACTGTTACAAAACGAATGCCTCTATCGGACAATGCATTGATCTTGTCTGCAACACGCAGATCATTTACCGGCATAATGACAATACCTTTGACGCCTAGTGAAGCGAATTCGTCCAATGCCCCAAGTTGATCTTCCGGCTGATAGCCCTTGACCTCTTTTAAAAAAATCTCCAATCGAAAATCAGCAAGTTCTTTTTCCGCCGCGGCAATTCCCCGTTTGACCTCGTCAAAAAACGCATTACCGACCGAATTTAAAAGCACCCCGATTTTCGGCGGATTTTTTCGGCTGGAAAGCGCTTTTCCGGCACGATCCGGTTTATATCCGAGTTGGTCTGCAAGCTGTTTAATCTTCTTCTCCACCTCGGGATTGACACCGCCTCGGTTATGCAGTGCGCGATCCACCGTTCCGCGGGACACTCCTGCCAGTTCTGCAATTTTTCCGCTCGTTACCGGCACGATCCATCCCCCTCCGCTCATCTGTACACGCCATTATGTGCACGTGCACATCTTTATTTTTAGAATAACATATTTTTTCCGCCCCGTCAAGGCTGAAAATCAAAAAGACACTATTAAACTAAAAAAATAAAGTCTTTTTTATCTTACCCGCTGCTATTTCGAGAAGGTGATTTGCTTTGACAACGGCAACTTCGGTGCAGCGCAATAAAAAATCATGCAGGTGTTTTAAAAAACACCTGCATTCCTCTTTGAAATAATGGTCGCTCTACAACATTATCGGCAGCGCATCAAACGGAATCACAGACGGCACCTTTGCCGAATCCCAGTCTTTGCCGTTAATCCGTGCAGATTTTACCAGCATCCTACTGCGGATATACTCCGGCTTGCCCGGACAGAACGGATACAACCCCAGGCAACTGAAAACATACCACGCCGCCATCGTGCCATTATCCTCATCCCCAGGCAATCCGTCAGGTTCGGAAGTGAACAGCTCGTCGCAGATTTTCTTAATCCAGAAATTCGCCTTTTCATCCTCTCCAAGCATCGCGTAGAGATAGGGAATATGGAAACTAGGCTGGTTGGATATCGCGCATTGTCCGAAATCCACTGCCGCCATCTCACTCATTTCATGAATCTCGAAGCCGTATCCGCCCACTTCATAAAGCGGCGGTGTTGCAAACAACTCGTCTAATTTTTTCAGCAGTGCTTCTTTTCCGCCGTGAAGTTCCGCCAAGCCCTCCACATCATGCGGCACAAAAAAGCTGGTCTGCCAGGGGCCGCCCTCGGTGTAATCTCTTCCCCAACCAAAAGGGCTGAAATCAGGTCTTAGTTCTCCCTTGCTATCCCTGGGGCGCATAAAGCCGGTAACCGAATCAAACAGATTTCGGTAGTTTTTGGCACGCACCCGATATTCCTCTGCAAGCTCCGGACGGTTTAACACCTCTGCTACCTGTGCGATACAGAAATCCCCATACGCCGCGTCCAGCGTCAGATTCACGCTTTCCCTCTGCTCATCGCAAGGCACATAATCATGTTTCAAATAAGAAACCACACCATGTCTGCCGTCACGCGGATCCGGTGCAGGCTGGTTGGCATGCTTAAGCATTCCTTCCAATCCTATTTCCAGCAAATCAGAAGAAACAATTCCTTTCACTGCCGCGTCCGCAATGACCGCATCAATCAAGGTGCTGGGCATGCAATTGACTTCGCCCAGTGACAACCAACGCGGTAGCCATCCGCTGTCCCGATAATCGTTGATAAATCCTTCCAGCATCTCTGCATATTCCTTGCGAGCTATGACAGCAAACAAAGGATATACCGTCCGAAAAGTATCCCAGAAGCCGTTATCGGTATACCGCACTCCCGGACGAATCTTCCCGTCACAGGGAGAATAATGGACAGCGTTGCCGTTTTCATCTAGCTCATAAGCCTTATGCGGAAACAGAAATGTCCGATAAAGGCAGGTGTAAAAGGTCTTTTTCTGCTTTTCTGTTTCCGTTTCCACCGAAATGCGGGAAAGGCGCTCTTCCCAACTGTCAGTGGCGATTTGTTTGCGTTGTGCAAAGCTCCCGCTCTCCTGCCGCAGATTGCAAATCGCCTGTTCTTCACTGATATAGGAAATGGCTAATTGGAACTCTGTTTCCGCTTTCTTGATCGGCAGATGGAAAGAACCGTCTGCCTCTGCTAATGAATCGGATTGCATCAAGGAACCGTCGCTATGCCCTGCTAATATTTTAGCGCTCTCTACCGCTCCCGGCTCAAACTGAACGACCGCATACATTTTAAAATCAATGGGATTATCCAGCACATTATGGCTGGTAGTTGTCATCACCAGCCGATTTTGATCAGCATCCCACCGCCAACTGTTTTCTCCGCTTACCGAAAAAAACGAAAGCCAGCAGTTTTCCGGCTGCCGGAAATTTAGTTTTACCGCCGCGCCCCGCTCGGTCGGAGTCAATTCCAATTGACAGCGGGAACGCAGAAAATCAAAAGACAGATAATCGGGACGCAGCACAGCCTGCTCCGGACGATATCCTGACCAGCGCTGATTTGCATTCAAACAAGGCGTCCCCATTTGCGGCTGAAACACAAATGTCCCGTAATCGCCAATCCACGGACTGGGCTGATGCGTCAGCCGAACCCCCTCCAGACAGCGATCCTCCGGATAATAAAACCAGTTGCCGTTTCCGCCGTTTGTCTGCGGAACAAAGGAAGCCATTCCAAACGGTAGCTGTGTCAGCGGCAGGGTATTCCCGTTGGAATAACGAGGGGTTGATTTCGTGCCCTGGCGGATATCCACACTCTCAATATATGACATTTCCTTGATCTCCCTTTTCTGCATTCTCTGTATCGTTATTGGATTCGGAGGGTAACAATCTTCTTGGTTCCCACCGTCAGCGTAATCTCGTCTTTTCCCAACAGCTCTGCCTGCTTTTCCGACATGCTGCTCCGATAAATGTTTCCGTTCGCGGTCACTGTTACGGTTTCATCGGCATCTCCATACTGGAAGAAACGGAGCACCAACCCCTTTCCGTCCTCTGCTTTCTTTAATGCAGTTATCTGGATATGCTCACCCGATACCTGCACTGCAGATTGATTGCTCTGCATCGCAACATCTGCATAAGGATCGGGACGATAGAACAGTTCTTCCAAAGCGCTGTCCTGTACTGCCGTGCGTCCTCCCGAAAACTTTCTTCGGTCGCAGGGCATAAAGGTGACCAGCAGCGGATTGCGGAAACGCGATGCCATATGCGGCAGTTTTGCGTCAGCAGTCTTACCTGCAAATAGGTAAACGCCCATCCGTCCTTCCATGCGTCTGAGACACTGATTTGCCGGGCAATACCACTGATCTCCGCTGGTTACGCTGTCGTCTCCGTTTCGATTGATTACTCCGGTAGAACGGAACAGGGTAAATGCCAGCCGGCTTTCATCTATTTTCTCACACTCGTGATTGCCTTCGGTAAACACCGCGATTCCTCGTCCCTCCTGCTCCATTGCGGCAAAAGAGGTGTTCGGGTGTACCAAGCTGATGGTGTTCGGATGATGGAATCCGTCTTCATGGGTAATGATATCGAACGGGATATCCGCTTGAAACTGATTGCTGCAAATATCTGCCGCCACAACCAATCTCACACGATGATCGCGGGCGGTATTTGTCACGTCATAAGCAATCTCCAGCGTACGATCTCCTTTTTTCAGCGTAAGCGTCAAGGAAATCGGCATTTCGACCATCTCGGTGCCGCGGCAATGACGGTCAAAATCAAAGCTTGCAGGAATGCTCCAGTTCCAGGAAAGCTTGCAGCGTTGAAGATATGCGTTCTTCTCCAGCACCGTAATCTCCGGCTGGACGCCTCTGGTATCAAGTGGTGCTTCAGGAGCAGGTCGGAACAGATAGGAATCTCCTCTGTCTCCGGTATCCTCTAAATAAATACAGTCTGTCAGCCTACGTCCGTTTTCTTTGTCCTGTACGGTAATACTGCCATCCGGCGTCACTTCTACCCGTAGGAAATCATTTTCCAGTATCGGTTGAGCTGATTCCGTCAACGCCATTGCAACGGGACGTTTCTCACATTTTCGCACAGAATAACCCTGTATAGAGAAAGGTGCGGTTTCCGGCACGGACAAATATACCCGGCAACGCTCCACCTCTATAATACCCGGCAGATTAATCGGAGAAAAGACATCCATCGGTCCTTTCTCTCGGGAAATCAATGAGAATTCTACCTCTTTCCCTTCGCTGTCATAAATCGCAAAGCCGTCTACTTTGTCTTCAGCAGGGAAAATCAGCTCCGCTTCAATCATACCGTTTTGCGGCACTCCTAAGGTATTTACCGCCACCAGAGAATATTCCTCCGGGTAAGAAACTGCGGCTGCATTATGCTGTGCCGCCAAAATCATTCCCCGGCGAAGCAGTTCATCGGTCACTTCACGAATGGCCTGATAATGATCCTCCATGTGCGCATGGATTTCATCCCGGCTGCATCCGCAAATAGAATCATGCGGATGATTCTGCATCAGCTTTTTCCACAAATAATGCAGGTAATTTTTCGGATAAGAGCCGGTACAACCTGCCGTTTCCAGCATCGAATACAGCGGCTCCAGACAATTATCCAGCCTGTTTTGCGCAAGCACGTTCAGCCGTTTCAGATAAGAACGGGAGGACAAGGTTCCCTGAAGGAGCTGACCGTCTCCGCCCATCCGCAATTCGCCGTAATGAGTCATCATCGGAACCTGATGTTCCTGAATGTAATTGCGCACGTTTGCCACATAATCAGTCATTTTGATCTGGCGAACCGTTCCGTTAATCTTGTCTTGATTCAGCTTTTCCAAGATCGGCAACAGATTTTCCTGTGCTTCCAAATGATCTACGCCGTTCATCAACAGCAGATAGGGCGTCATTGCTACCCCTTCAAAACTGCACTCCACAACCTCAATCAGTTTTTTCGCAATCTTCGGATCTTCCGAAAAACGCTGTGCATTGTTGTACCAATATTTCATATGTATCGCCAAAGCCTGCGTTCCGTCCGCTCCCTGCCATATAAACTCGGACGGCAACTGTTCGGTGACGATTTTGCCTGTTTCGTCCTTATGATAGCATTCGAATCCTCTGCCGAAAATAAAGTTATCAATTCCGAAATCGTTAAGAATCTGCGGTAACTGAGAGATGTTTCCAAACTGGTCCGGAGCATAACCGGCATCTGCACAGGCTCCAAACGACTCGGCAATTCGGTGCCCCTCTATCAAGTTTCTAACGGTGGCCTCGCCGCTTGTCAGGTAAAAATCATTCTGCAGATACCAAGGACCCACAAGAATGTTTCCCTGCTTGATCCATTTGCTCAGCTCTTCTCTCTTTTCCGGATATATTTCCAAATAGTCCTCTAAAACTATCGTCTGTGCATCCAGATGAAAAATATATTCCGGATACTTTTCCAGTATCCCTAAAAGATTGTTGATTAAATCCGCCAGCTGCATCCGAAACTGTTCAAACGGTTTATACCATTCCCGATCCCAATGCGTATGCGATATGACACAGTATACTTTTTCCATAATTATAAATGCCCCCCGTTTGTATCTCATTGCTTTACGGCTAAATGATTGCATTTGTTAAACTGATTCAAAAGCGATTCTTTTTGTCCGGCAAGTATGACATCTTACCGCGTGAAACAACAAGGCACGCCTAGATTAAAACAAAACAATAAAAGCAATCATTTAGTAACAAATATTTTTATTATTAGATACAATTTATAGATAAATTATATTCCAGTCTTTCTAAAAAGTCAATATCATTTATATATTTAATTAATATTTGTATCTATCTAACGAATATTTTAATTGTTTTTTAATTTAATTTTAATTTTATTGTTCTTTATTAGATACAAATTTGAAAACATCTCCAATATTTATCTTGCATTTTTCCTGTCAATATGATAAAATGAATACAAATTTTAAAACAGTTTTCCATAAAAGCTTATTTGCTGATTTCCGCTTGCGGCAAACTGTTGATTTGAATGCCAACGAAAGGACTGTATGCAACGATGGCGAACAAAGAAACAAAATACCGTCAGGTTTATGATTATCTTACACAATATATTGCAGAAAACCATCTGCAGCCGGATGATAAGCTGCCCACAGAGAACGAAATATCCGAGCATCTCAAAGTCAGCCGAACCACAATCCGACGTGCACTTGGAGAACTGGTTGAAAACAATATTGCTTATCGTGTTCAGGGCGGCGGAACTTATTTGTCCTCAACGCAACCGGTTAAACCCCATATTTCTTTTATTCCGTTAGTGATTGGGAATCAGGACAAAGAAACCGGGTTTTATGATTACATATCGGGAGCAGAATCTTTTTTAAGCCATCATTCCTGTTATCTAACCGTCCATTGCTCCCACAGTGACCTAAAACTGGAAGAACAAATCATTCAACGGCTGATCGATGACGGAGTCCGCTGTATTATGATCCGTGCCATCTCCAGTAAGTCAACTGATTTTTTTCTAAATCATATTCGAAACGGAATTCATTTTGTTTTTTTGGATTGTCTTCCTCATACCGTCGATTCGGATTTAGTGGCTTCGGATAATATTACCGGCGGGGCGGACGCCTGTGCCTACCTAATCAAATCGGGACACAAAAAAATCTCTTTCGTCAGCAGCGAAGAAAGTGAAATTTCAGTGATTCATACTATCAGAGACCGTTATACAGGCTATCGCTGTGCCATGCAAAAGTACGGACTGCAGCAATATTGCAAGCACTTATCTTGTTCCATTGAAGTTTCACAAGCAAAAAAGGTGCTGACAGAGCTGTTCCAATCTTCTGAACCGCCGACTGCGTTATTTGCCGCAAACGATTCGCTTGCACGGATGCTTGTTTCAACATTGGAAGAAATCGGGCTTCAGGTTCCGAATGATGTGTCAGTAATCGGCTTTGACGGTACGATGATTGCTTCCGCCTTCAGCCCGAAACTCAGCACCATTGAACAACATTTTTTTGATATCGGATATCAGGCAGCCGAATTGGCATACCATCAAAGTCAACAGCAGGATTCAGCCGCCTTTTCTTTTACCCACAAGTATCTGCCCACCCGTTTGATGATTGGAGAATCAACCAAAAATCCACTCTTAAAATAATAGCTGCCGAATAAATCAAAACTTGATTTATTCGGCAGCTATTATTTTATCGCAGACCAAACAACCATATGGTCTTATCCCTAATATATTCCTTCTTCCCGCCAAATACGATTCATTAACTCATATCGTTCCAGCGGCATTCCGGTATAAACGCAATTGGAAGTAGAAAAAATATACCCGTATCCTTCCATGCCCTGTTTTAATGCTCTGCGCACATCTGCTATACATTCTTCTTCGGTGCCGGTTTGTAAAAGCGCGCAGTTTACATTCCCGATCAGGCATATCCGGTCTCCATATTGTCGCTTGACCTCCGCCAAATCTACTCCGCCCTGCGGATCAAGAGAATGAAGTGCATCGGGACCGCAATCAATGATCCGATCAATAATCGGCATAATATTCCCATCGGTATGTTTAATAACATAAAAACCCAGTTGATGGTAAACAGAGATGATTTCTTTCAGATAAGGTCCCACAAATTCATCAAATAAATCCTCACTATAAAAAGGCGCAGTGTTAAAGCAATAATCGGAACACAGAATAAATCCATCCAGCAGCCCCTTGTATTCGTTAGCCCAAGCTTCCGCCTTGGCTGCAAATTGTTTCACCCGCTCAGCTGCTTCCTGTTTCAACTGTTCTGATTCTTCATATAATTTGACAGTGAAATCCATCATGCTGTCACCGTCCGGGATCGGGAATGTCGGATCCCCGTGCATCATGATAAAGTATTCATCACCGCTTTTTTCACGAATTGTTCTTAATACCCGAACCGTCAAATCCATATTGCCGAATTGATCTTCGTGAATAAAAATTGCATCATGGCTGTACTTTTCCGCCACCATCAGATACATATCAGCAAGATCATTCGCCTGATACTGTTTTTCTGTTTCACTCATCTGATTCCATTGATCAAATTTTCGATTATACGAATGCAGCTTGCCGACCGCCTCCAAAGACAAGCAAAATACCATTTCAAAATGGGGAACCAGCCCGCTGACCGGTTCCCTCTTTAATGCCTTTATAAATCGCTCTTTATGCGTCATACAAACAATTCCCCTTTTTTCATTCTTACGGACCGGGTGGTACAATCAAAAGGGCAAATCCGAATCCATTTGCAGTATACCGCAAGGCTTGTTTTTTGTCAATAGGTGACATACCGGAAAAATTGCCGGCTTTTCGGGTTAATAGTACAGGGGGCTCTTTAATTTCGAATGCACTCTGTTATTATGGTTATCATGGCTATTGTCTGCTGTTTGCGGAAATGTCTTTCCGTCTTGATTTCAAACAACGGCTTGGTACAGGGCTCTGTTATTGTTATAGGGGTTCTCCTCGCGGGTTGCGGAAGTGTAATCTTCTCCTGATACCAAATGACCGTATTCACGTTAATCACCATTTTCCCTTTCAATATTAATTATTTTGTTAGCTTTTATACAACAGCTAATCTTTTTTTATGATCGGTGCAAACAACAGCTGCAAAACAGTAAACAGTACAAAGGAGGGTATCAGCAGCAATCCAACAATTTCTATTTTTACATCAAATAAAACAAGCAAAAACACCAAGAAGGAAGGAAGCAAAAAAAGAACGGACCATTTTGTGGAAATCGTAAACTGATTCCCGCAGATCTTACATCTTTTCCAACATCGATGATCAATTTTAGCTTTTTCTCGATAAGAAATCTTAGCACCGCAATAAGGGCATATGTTGTCAGCCTTTTTCATAATTACGGTCATCCCTTTCCGACACAGATCCTTTAAAATGAACAAATTGCTTGTCCCATATTCGACGTTGAAAGTGGGGAGCAAGGGGGCGGGTCTGCCGCCCCTTTCCTCGCCCACATAGCAAGCATTAATGAAAGTCCAACCACTTTGGCATAATGCGGACGCGTTCGTAAAAGATTTCCTCTATTGCACTCGGGGCATCTGTATAAAGCAGTTGAAAATATGATTGGTCATCATTTACTTCATATTTATAAATAGCAGCATAATTTGGCGATGCGTATTTATGTTCATAATACTGTACCGGCAAATATTCTTTGTCGCTGATTGTAATAGAGTGATAATCTAATCCATCGGATAGCTTATATGTATTTAATATAGACTCAACAAAACCCTCTTCCTTTGCTGTCGGCACAGAAAAAATCATAAAAAAGCCCACTTCCATTATGGCAGCCGATTTGGATATTCTGTGTATAACAGCCGTATCAGGCAATTCAAAATCAATATTATTTTTTATGATTTCTCGTTCATCGTCTGTAACGTCGATAATCGGTTCTGGGTGCAGAACTACCCGATACTGCATATAAAAGTTTGGACAGATAAATACAACTACAAAAAGAACCAGCAATACAAATATAGATGTTCCGACAAACAAATATTTTTCTTGCTTTTTATTCAACGTCATTAATGCTCGCCCCCGTATCATATCTTTGTCCTTTTGTCCACGACACTGTCAACTTATTTACTCCGGATATTTGGAAAGCTTTTGCACTACCGCCATGATGTAATTCCCATAAATCTCTTTGAGAAACAAGACCTATCTTTTGTGTTTTATTGGGATTCCAATCATAAATATCATTCATGTAATAATAAATGGTCGCTTGATAAGTAGAAGTGCCTGTTTTGGTGACGGAGCATTTAATATGTGTTTTATAGCTATTAATCGCTAATACATAATCACTCATAGGCTCGCTATCTGGAACATTGTTATGTTCTTCAAATTTACTCCAAAAAGTAATAGTTTTATTTAATAAAGCCATTTCTTCAGCAGCTGCCAATGCTTCATTCACATGTTCTTTCCGTTTGTTTTTAGCAAATGTCCAGCCATTATTTACTTTTTTGAAAACAATCCCCATCGGCGTTCCACTGTTATTCAAATAATGCTGCAACAAATCCCCACCATTAGGAAAAACCGTCCATTGAGCAGCAGTGGTTTGTAATTGAGCGTTGGTTTTTATCAAGGCTAAACTAGCTATACGCGAAGCATTATCCTGATTATAATAAACAGACTTAGAAGTTGCCGGCCAGCAATTATAGTCCGCTTCGGATGTTGCCCATGCTGCTGCCCTATCAGGATGTACTGGTGTAGAGGACAGTGCACATGAAAATTTTGCAGTCTCCGCTCTCTCCAAATACCATTCATCGTTGCCACTGCCGTTATACTGGTACTGGAACACATTGGCGCCGCTGGAGGTAGAAGCGTTTTGCACAGTCACACATTTTCGGTTTGAGCTTGCCTTGGACATCAACCGATATGTGCCGTTTCCGTTATCTATGCTTGTCCGGTACTGGGCGTTGGGGTCGGGAGTAAGGGGCGGGCCTGCCGCCCCTTTCCCTTAATTATTCCCATTCCCCATTATAATTTTGTGACTTGCCATTTTCATAAACGACTTGTTCTACACCGGCTCCTTTTAATACAACTTTAGACACTTTTTGCTCAGTTTCTGCTGAAAGAATAGTTGGTATATCAAATAATTTTCCCCCAAAAGTTACGGTCTTAATGCCCATATATAGTACATCTTCTTGAACATAATAGTCATATCCCCATAAATGTATAAAATTCGTTCTCGGATAAAAATATACATCAACTTTGTTGTCCTGTACATCTATTCCTTGATATGACAATCCGCTTTTAGGATCAGTACAAAAATAGTAGTCAAAATATTTCCAACAGTAACGATCGAAAACAGCAATTGAAACAAGTATTACAAAAATGACAGAAATTGCAATAATAATTATCTTCGATTTTTTCTTCATCTACAATGCCTTCTTTCAATCTTGAGGATTATTTGCAGACCTATCAACGAAAGCTCCGTTTTCTACAAATCCAATGGGAGTTACTCTGGTTAAAATTCTGCCATACTCAATCGGTTGCCCACAAACCAATACTGCTCGTTTCAGCATGTAAGGTGTTTCTATCGCAATATCTTCCAACCAATAGTTAAATTTAACTGGTGCAGAAGAAACTAACCCCCACATTGATATCGCAAAATAAGAACAATTATTATTCCACTCCCAAAAATCATGTGTTGCCATATGATTATTTAAATCAGCCAAATCAGAACCCCTTAAAATTGTTTTAACATTAATATAATGCGATTGTTCTTCTTCGTGATTTTTACAAGTTTCTAAATTGTATATTATTCCACTATGATTAGGCAAATCCCACGTGCCAAATGACATTTCTGTGTTTGACGGGATATTTAGTGCTCCCATCGGAATAGTAAGATCCGATGTGTTTTTAACTGATATGAATGCGTGACCAGTAACTAATGAACTACTACTTGTTGATGAATGATCAGATACAAACAATCGAAATTCACCGATTATTCGATTGTCAGCAGGAGTTAAATACCATTCATCGTTACCACTGCCGTTATACTGGTACTGGAACACATTTGCGCCGCTGGCAGTCGAAGCGTTTTGCACAGTCACACATTTTCGGTTTGAGCTTGCCTTGGACATCAACCGATATGTGCCGTTTCCGTTATCTATGATTGTCCAGTGCTGGGCGTTAGCTTCCGTGCGAGTGTATACTTGTATATTGGTCTCATTTGAGGCGTTTCCGTTTGCAACATCCAGATACAAACCAGTGTTATACCCCGGTGAAATTCGATAATATCCCTTAAAAGTATTGTTTGCGGTTTGCTTTTTAAATACCCATTGTTGGTTGGTTGCGCCATGAAATTTATACTGTGATACATTAGCGCCTGCACCGCCGCTGTTTGCCGCATCCAAATAATGTCCGCTCTTTTTATTTCGGATATAATATGTTCCGTCTGCAATATTGACAGGCGGGTAGTACGTTATTTTCAACTTCGGACGGCCGCCTGAATTTCCGTTTTCTTTAGTATAAAAGGAATAATAGTCATTTGCCGTTTCGTTTGTATACCGAATCGAAAAACCATAGTTGTTATTTACGTTTGCATAGTATTTACAAACATAATCCTTTAGATTGGTCGAACTAAAACGCACAATATTGTCCGAACCGCGATTGATACCGCTTTCCAACAAAGTTTCAGCCGGCTGATTGCTCCATTTTAAACTACTTTCATCCCAGCTTCCGTTTACCTGATACAAAATAAAAGGTTTGCTGCTGGTGGTTCCTGTCAAACAAGGGACTATCAGCGTTGCTCCTGTAATTTGGCTTGCTAACGGTAACCCGACAGGCATTTTTGTAATACGCAAATAAGCACGATTGACCTTACCGCTTCGATATCCGCAATACATCTTCACCTCAGAGCCGTAAGATTTGGTATCGTTTTTAATCACATAGGTGTCCGAATAAAAATCAGTAGTCTGTCCGGTATACAGATTCGGGTCAATCGTCACAGGGTAAACTCTTGTACTGTCATTAAGCCAGTTTGCATCAGGGATAAAGGTAACCGTGCAGTTGTTACCGTTTTGAAGCATTTCCACATCGATATCATAACTTTCGGTATCTGCCGAATCATACATATACGGTACGGAAATTGTAAAACAAACTTTTTCTTGATCATCAAGAAAACTCACACTATTGTCATCATTGAGTACCGCTATTAAACCTCCGGTATCCAAATTCATTGTATAACTTACAAAGGTTCCGCGTTCGTTAATAATAATATCTTCTTTGATTCTTCCGGGATTGACGGTGTATTGCAAATCAACATCATTTCCGAGTGCATTTTGGTAAATAACAGAGGAAGATGTTTTTAAGTTATTAATAATATCATCATTTGTAGGGTTTTCCGGCAAGGATTTTTGCGCAACCTCCGCTTCCGACAATGTGCTTAAAGAATGTCGATATAGTTGTTTTGCAGGCAAAGCGCCGATAAACTGCTCCGACCGGGAAAGGACATCCAAATCGCCTTGAGCGCTTTCCAACACGCAGCCCTGCTGTTGCAGTTGCGCCGTTTGCTGTGCATTTAACATTGATGTTGCGCTCAAAGACCACGACAGCCGGTTTTCTCCACTCTCTATACTGACCAATTGACCGTCGGAGGCATTTGCTGTGCTGTTATTTAACCGTTCCCCGGTGTTTGCGGACACCTCCGCCGCAGGGTTTGCCGTCTCGGAAAAAGAAGTGTGAAAGCTTTCGCTGTGGTTTTCAATCCTGTTGTTTTCGAAAGCAAGCGTATTGTCAATTTCCGTCCATTCATCCTGTTCGTTTTTTTCGAGTACTGCATCCGCGTAAGCTACCGCAATATAGCTGCCGTCCTCACACAGGAAATGTTTTTCATTTTCCCCGCGTTTACTGACATCTTCGTTTACAATAGGGGATTCTACATGATTTTGCTCTGTTTCCGTTGTTGTCGATTCCGAGTGATTGTCGGCTCCTTCTGCCGAAGCGGATAAAACATTGATTAACAGGGATAATGCAAGTAAAGAGGATATCCATATTTTTCGTTTACGAAATTTTTTCATATTACCAATCCTTTCTGCTGACATCATTTTTTGTCTTAAAATCCCCGTTATTAATCAACGTGCCACATTGGTATCACCTCTGCATCATAAATATTAGTATTTTATATCTACGCGGAAGAAGTTCCGGCAATATTACTTGTTTTTGTATATAATTACACTTGCAATTGTGCTATGTTTATGATATCATATCAATATAAAGATGTCAACAATATTTTGTAATATATAGTATTTTGTTGTATAGTATTGACGTAATTTGTCAAATGCGATATCATATTATAAAAAGGGGCAGTATCTATGGGGATTACAGAAGGATTAAAGCGCGGTACAGTAGAATTGATGCTGTTAACCTTATTAAAAGATGAAGATATGTACGGTTATCAGCTTTCACAAGAGTTAGAAATCCGCAGTAAGGGATTGTTTCTGCTTCAAGAAGGTTCTATGTATCCCACCCTTTATCGCATGCTCGAAAAAGGACTGGTATCCGACCGGATAGAAAAGGTCGGAAAACGTCGGACAAGAGTATATTACCACATAGAGCCCAAGGGGGTAGAATATTTAAAAACTATCAAGAGGGAATATTGTTCTTTAAACCGTGGTGTTTTAAATGTTCTGGGAATAGCAAAATTGGAGGAATTGCTAGATGACAACGACAACGAAACCTAGTGAAAAAGAATTGACGGATTATTACAGAAAAATTGAGAAAGCGTTACCCTGTTCAGCAGAAACAAAAAAGAAAATCCTGTTTGATTTGAAAAGCAATATCGCGGAATATTTTGACGAATATCCGGAAGCTGAAATGTCTGATATTATCAATCATTTCGGAACTCCCGATCTGTTCGCTTCAGAATATGTAGCAAGCTTGGAGGATGCAGAGCTAAACAAAAAAGTACATAAATCCAAATGGATCAAACGGGGAGTTATTATTGCTGTAGCAGTTGTTGTTTTGCTTACAGCAATAACGACGATATGGGTTATAGCAGAAAATTCGCAAGATGCAGGTTACTATTATCAAGAAGACATTATTGAATAAAAAAGTGAGGAAGTATAATATGAAACGTCATTTATTTCAAACAATATTTGCTATTGCATTGACGTTCTGCGTTTTTGGAACATCGGTAATGGCGGCTACATCCAACACAACAACTGTAAAATCCAGCAATGGCATAATAGTAAGCGAAACAGTAGAGTATTTTTCAGATGGCAGCTCTTGTGTAACAACAGTCATTGATGAAACGCCAATCACTCCGTATGCTACAACTTTTACAAAAACGGGATCCAAAGTTTATACTCTTCGTAACAAAGACGGTGATATTTTATGGCAATTTACCGTACACGGAACTTTTTCGGTAAATTCCGGAGTCAGTGCGACCTGTACTGCTGCTTCTTACTCAATTAACATTGTAAACGATGCATGGGAGAATGATTCCGCCTCCGCAAGCCGTTCCGGCAACAAAGCAATCGGCAATGCCACTTTTGTAAGAAAAGTTCTATTTGTAACTGTTGAAACAAAATCATGCACAGTCACTTTAACCTGTGACAGCAACGGTAATCTCTCTTAATGATCTGCAATTGAAGTATTTCAATTATTTTATTGCGCTGTGTCGAAGTATGCAAAGCAAAATAAAATGGATCCCTATGTTTTTAATCCGTCAATTTTTTGATATTATATTATCACCCGCAGAAAAATATTCTGCGGGTTTTCTTTTATATTTCAAATTGATAAACAGAGCTGTTCTAAACAATCGCAGTCGCATTTATCCGCTGTGTTCGATACTCGGTTGGGGAAATTCCGTAAAATGCCTTAAACAAATGATTAAAGTGACTGAGATTACGAAATCCGCATTCCAACGAAATATCCAGAACACTTCGTCGGCTGTCAAGCAATAAATAACTGCTATACAAAATCCGCTGTTCATTGATCCATTCTACCGGTGTTTTATGCAGATATTTTCGGAAACAACGGCAAACATGGGGATAAGACACCTCTGTATGCGCCTTTAAAAATTCTACTCCACCGATAAACCCCTCCGGCGTTTTCAAAAGCCGGAGCAGCTGTTTCATCCATAGCGGGCACATATCACTTTCCTCTTTCCGGGAGACCTGATAACAAAACAGGCAAACGACAATCCACTCTTTCACGATCAAGCGTTCTTCCCTCATCCGGTCGGGCAAGCCGGATAATTTTTTTGCTGTTTCAGACAGCAAAAGCAGATTTTCATAAGACAAATGTCCGGTAATCTGCTCTTCAAAAAAGGTTTCCTTGTCCACCTCCAGAAAAGCCAGTACGCTATGCATCATCTCTTGAGAAAAAGCAAGATTGATTAATTCAAAGCCACGAGCATCTACCGCGTGCAGATTATGAATGTCGCTGGGCTGAAGACAGACAAAATCACCCGCTCCCAACGAAAAGGATTCTCCGTTAATTTCGTCTGCTGCTGATCCGTTTACAACCAATTCAATTTCATAATAATCGTGGCAATGCCGATTCTGATCGCCGCCAGACAAGTGGCAGAGAAGAAAAAAATAATCCCGCTGTGGTGTGAAATAATCCTTAGCATATAATTTTTTCATGCAATATCCTCCTGATGCTGAAATCCGTATTGTTAAGTTAAATGAAAATTGAGGCACCGAGCCAAACAGTGGTATAATGTTTCTGCAAAGAAAACACAACACTGAAAGGACGATGCCTCA
>JABLTO010182254.1_pt1 | contig 25870 bp, 9 predicted proteins | sample 7160091 | NCBI WGS metagenome assembly JABLTO01 (sample SAMN14651225, study PRJNA627086) | human gut metagenome | isolation source: feces | host: Homo sapiens
AAAAACACCGCCTTTCTGATAAGATCATTATACCAGAAAAACGGTGTATACAATAGAAAATCCCGGCAATGCCGGGACTTTGTCTACAGTCTGAAAGCACTATCATTTCGATAGTGCTTTTTTTATACTCGGAAAAAAGTTAAAACAAAGATGCACTGTCGTTCTAAAAAGGACAACTTCTGCATATATTATATTACATATGTAGTAGTGGGAAGTGCGCAGTCCCGGTGCTTTTTATGGAGAATAGCAGGAGGTTCATTATGAAAAATATGAAGGAAAGGTTTCATAAACTGATAACTGTAATTCTTTGTTTTCTGGTAAGTATGGTTCCGAAGAGGGATGAAGTAGATGTATCTGTGATCGGACAGGCTGTTACTGCATCTCCGGTTAATGGAAATGCAGCTGGCGCAGCAACTGTCTCTGCAGAAAATATGGATAAAGATGTGAATATGTGGATAGTGCACAATCGAAAACATCATCGCATGTGGAAAAAACTTTTTTTCTGGCTTCAGGGTCCGGGTGATACGAAATTAACCTGAATTGAGCAGATTTCGCTGTCCGTACCTAATCGCATGGCGGGTCCCCAGACACCGGCACCGGAAGTTACAATGCAGGTCATGGCATCCTTTTGGCTGATGCCACATGGATTCTCCCACATCGGTTTGATGGTCAGATTTCCGGGAAAGGTCTGTCCGTTGTGTGTATGACCGCACAGATCTAAATCAGCACCCGCGTCAGCAAGTTCCTGAAATTCTTTTGGCTGATGATCAATAACAAGGATCGGTTTGTCCCTGTCCAGCAATTTGGTAAGCTGGTCAGGGGCTTTTCTTGTTTCATGGATCTTTTCTATGAGGGAGGCATCTTTGCGTCCGACAATATAAAATTTGTTATCTATCAGGACACTTTCGTCTTCGAGAAGCTTAATATTGGATTTACGGAGAAATTCATTCATACGGGGATCTTTTATATTTGAGATATCATCTCCTTTGTGATGAAAGGTAAATCCGGCAAGAATTGCCTCGTTCAGATCATGATTTCCCCAGCATGCATATACTCCATAAGTGGATTTGATGGAACGAAGGATTTTTGCGAGTCTTTCGGGACTGCGGATCGCATCATATTCATTGTCAAAAATATCTCCGGCAATGCAGACAAGATCTGGTTTTTGCTTATTGATTTTACGGACAAGTTCATGTGCATGGATGACTCCGGCATTGTAACCGAAATGTGTGTCAGCGACGAGAACAACTTTAAGCTTATCTGTATCGGGAACAGTTTTACTTATCGTAACTTCATAAGGTGTTACTTTAATGTATTTTGTATGGATAATTCCCCGGACACACAGACCAATGATAAGCAGTACACAGACAGCACCTGCAACATTAAAGGCAATCCGTGAATGAATCCACGATACTCTGCATACATATTTGAAAAATAACCGTCCGGGATCAGCCGCCATTACGATCATCAGCGAGTAAAGAAAAATACCGAGAAAATAATTTCCGGTTATTTTTAATGCGCGATGCAGCACTCTTGGCTTTTTAATAAAGAAACCGGATACAAGGCTGGTCGAGACTATGGCATAGATAATTGCGAAAATAGTGCGAAATGCCATAGTACGAAAAATACTGTGACAGCTGCCCATCCACAAATATGCCCATCGCAGAATATACAGGTTGAGGATAATATAAACAGGTGCAAGATAAATTGCAATCATATAAAACCTCCGAAATTTTTTTACATTATATAATGGATGTTTTTTGATGTCAAAGAAAGAAAAAAGGGAAAAATATCGAATTTACTTATAAAGTATGGATGATTTTCATATATTAGAGTAAAACGAGCATGGAAGATAAATATGAAGGGCAGAAAACAATCGTGGGTTACAAAAATTTTTCTGTTACTGACACTTCCATATCTGGTCACGGTCTTTGTAAATGGTCCGGAGGCAGTTGCTGTAAATAAAACAACAGATATGGAAAACATACTTCCGATAATTTTAAGTGAACAGATTTCTCCGGAATATCGGATAGAGACGCTTGAAGCACAGGCAGTCATAGCAAGAAGTAATCTTATGCGAAAGCTTCAGGAGCAAGCAGACACAGGTTCCATTCTTTGTGAAATCAGCAATAACATAAAACAAAAAGGATGGGTATGGAAAATTCCGGAAAAATGTTATGAGATAGCGGTGAAAAATACGCAGGGTCAGATACTTACTGTGGATGGAGAGTTAAAACTGGTACCTTATCATGAAATCAGTGCCGGAGAAACAAGAGACGGGGAGGAAGCTTTTCATGATTCGCAATATGCCTATCTGAAATCGGTGGATAGCAGTGCAGATAAAGATGCGGCAGAGTATTTAAGCAGTACTTATGTATCAGAACAACAGCTTCCAAAAGAGTTGGCGATTAGTTCACGGGATAAAAGAGGATATGTGCAGAGTCTGATGGCAGACGATAATATATTAGAAGGAACTGCGTTTGCATCCGGGATGGGAATTGCATCGCCGGCATTTTCCATGCAGAAGCTGGATGGCAGAATACGCTTTTTAAGCAAAGGAAAAGGGCATGGGCTTGGTTTTTCTCAATATGGCGGGGATGTGCTTGCAAAAGAGGGAAAAACATGGCAGGAAATTTTACATATTTATTTTCCATTGATGGAAATTGAAACAGAAGATTTTGATTATATTTAGTAAAATTGAATATTTTTGCATATACTGGACACCCTGTTAATACAGAAATGATTATGAGCAGAGGTGAAAAGAATATGGCAAATAACAGAATTGTAAGGTACGTAACAAATACGGCGCTTCTGGCGGTTCTTGCAGCGGCGGGAATTGGAGTTTATCAGCTCGGAACATCCGGAACGGATGTGGAAATTCAGGAAGAAGCACCATCGTACCTGAATGACACGGCAGATAACAAAGAGAATGAGGATTCGGCAGTAGATGCGGGAACCAGTCTTGTAGAAGCGGAGATGAAGGACGAAAGAACAGACACTGAAAAAGAGATGAGCGGTGTAGAAAACACAGTACTTGCAGACATCGAAGATGCAGATCAGACATCCGTACAGACCGTAGATGGGAACGGAGCAGCACAGAGTGCAGTCAATACAGAAAGTGTAAGCACTTCTGCAAGTGCCGAAGCAGCTCCAAAACTGAGTTTTTCGGAAGATACGCTGATGGAATGGCCGGTAGATGGATCGATCCTGTTGGATTATAACATGGATCAGACGGTTTATTTTCCGACGCTGGATCAGTACAAATTAAGCCCGGCAATTTCTGTTCAGGCAGTGGAAGGAGCTCCTGTTCTGGCATCTGTTCCGGGAACTGTTTATTCAATTGAGGAAGATCCGCAGACAGGAACTACCGTAACTATGGAAATCGGAAGCGGCTATCAGGCAGTTTACGGGCAGTTGAAGGATATTACTGTTGAAGAGGGTGACACAGTAACAAAAGGTACAGTGATCGGGTATGTGGGGACTCCGACAAAGTATTACAGCAAAGAAGGCAGCAACCTTTATTTTGCAATGAAAAAGAACGGAGAACCTGTGGATCCGATTGCATATCTTCCGTAAATGGTTCACAAAAAAGAAAGTACAACGTATAATAAAGCAGGTAGGAAATAAAAATTCGTAGCCGGCTGCTTTATATAGAAATGAGGGTAACTGCCGGAAAGAATGGCGGTTATCCTTTTACATAGAGCAAATAAAAAGGTTGTTACATAAGATACAGCATGACCGGTAAAAGAGGAAAAGGATGAACTATACATACATGATGAAATGTGCGGATGGCACACTTTATACGGGATGGACAACCTCGGTGGAGAAACGTCTGAAAGCGCATAATGAGGGGAAGGCCGGTGCAAAGTATACGAGGGCAAAACGCCCGGTGGAACTGGTTTACTATGAGGGATATGCGACGAAAGAAGAAGCGATGAGCAGGGAGTATGCGATTAAGCAGCTTACAAGGAAAGAAAAACTTGCCCTGATGGATTTTTGAAAGAGAAATAATATTATTCTAGAAAGAACTTTCATAAGAAAAATACCCTGCCGTTAAATTGGCAGGGTAGAGATGAAGCAATACATGAGGATAAAGTGGCAGGCACTTCCAAGCATAATGAATACGTGGAAAATTTCGTGTGAACCGAAGTCTTTATGACGGGCATTAAATAAAGGAAGTTTCAAACCATAGATGATGCCGCCGACGGTGTAAATAATGCCTCCTGCGAGAAGCCAGCCGAAACCGGCACGCGGAAGAGAATGAAAAATCGGGATAAAGGCAAGGACGCACAGCCATCCCATACCGATATAAAGCACAGAAGAGAGCCATTTCGGGCAGGTGATCCAGAGTCCCTTAAGTAGAATGCCCAGAATCGCAACGCCCCATACAAGTCCACAGAGGATATAACCGATACGGTTATGCAGTGCAATCAGGCAGATCGGTGTATAACTTCCTGCGATCATAACGAAGATCATCATATGATCCATCTTACGCAGGCGTCGGTTAACAGTTTCGGTAGAATCAACGGAATGATAAACCGTGCTTGCTGTATATAGAAGGATCATAGTGAGGATAAAAACGGCCAGTGCCGCGATATGAAGCGGCGCATTTTCACCGGAAGCAGCCCGCAGCAAAAGAGGTGCGGTACCGGCAATTGCCAGAAGCATCGCAATTCCGTGTGTAATGGCACTCCACGGATCCTTTAAATTTAATTTTGAGACAAGTGAGTTTATATGCATCATAGTAAACGCCTCCTAAACTGTAAAATAGGTATGAGATAATTAAAAACACATCATGTAGTAATCAATACTACATAAGAAGTATGCTAAAACTATAACACTTTTATACATATTTGTGAAGAGAAAATTTATTAAAAGAATCTAAATTACTGTTCACAGGTAATATTCCGCGAGGCATTTTGTCATGAGTAATGGAAAAATCCCGAGACATACGGGGCAAATATCTTGTAACAACAGATCCTGAAGAAAAGTTCTTTTTGTCTGCACAGCAGCGTTGTACGTTTGTGTGGGAGAATACCGGCAATGGACTGCAGATCAGTCATATCCATATTTCCAATCCAATAGGTGAACTGAAAATTGCTGAAGATGAAGCATTTCCTGATACAATGGGAAAAATGGCAAGTCACTATATGAAAGAAGAAATTTTACGTCTGACCAGTGACAGGAAACTGTCTGTCTGTGACGTTAACGGATCCCTGATGTTTTTGCAGATGTCTGATGTTATGTTTATTTCTGCACTGGGTAAAGAAACTGTTGTCAGGACTCTTACAGACTGCATTTTTGCAAAAAACAGTATTAAAGAACTTGCACAGCAGACACAGGATTGTTTTGTTATGACTCACAGAAGTTATCTGGTCAATCCGCAGTATATTACGGCTATCAGACGTTATGCTATTACTATGCAGGATGGTACAGAGCTCCCGGTTCCACGGAAAAAATATGATGAGATTCGCAGACAGATTCTTTCGGTATAATTTCAATATGGAATTATACCGAAAAACAATTCTATGATCATATATAATTATTAATACACATCTTTAACAACATATTTCTTTATGAATTTACATTTCAGAACCATTCCACCAGCATTACGCAGACACAGGCAGTTTTCAGACCTTTTGCCCCTGACGTTATTAAATTATTATATAATCAGCCTGCTTTCAGGTATTATATTTCGCGCTGTTTTTCGTTCCGTTATTGTACGTTTCGTTCATTTACTGTTGATGAAAAAGTTTCAGAGAGATATAATAATAAAAACTATATTTTGAAAGAATAATGTCTTTTGAATGAAAAAAACTGAAAATTACAAAAATTTAGAAAAGACGTTGGAGGGCAGAAATAATGAGGACAGAAAAAATACAAAAAAGTACGGGACCTCCTGAAAATTCCGGCAGAACAAAGTCGAAATGGTACCGCAAAAAGTGGCTCCGTATAACTGCTGTCTGTCTTGTGACAGTGCTTGTTGTATCGGAATTTGTAATTCATTATACAGCACAGCAGGAAATACAGACAGATTTCGGACCCGAAACACTTTTGGACGCACAGATACAGGAAGTACTGAAAGATCCAATGAAAGTGCTTGAAGCATTTAAGGATGCAAAGAGACAACTTCAGGATAAACAACAGAAACTTCTTGATGCATGTAATAAGGCTGAAAAACTCATTAAAGAAGAAAAATACGAAGAAGCTATAGAACCGGTTGATTATCTTCTGAAGGAAATGGAACTTACAGAAGAAGAAAAGATACAGATGAAGATGACCAGAACGGCGCTCTGCTTTTCAGCAGGAAGATTTGATGAAGCTATGGAGGGCTGTACAGAACTCATAAATATGGACCGGAGTGAAGAGGGATATTATTATTTTATGAGATCTGTGTGCAGTATACAGAAAGAAGATTACAGTCAGGCAAAGGATGATCTTCTGGAAGCGCTTGCTCATGGATATAAAGACGAAGCTCTTTGTTATGTGCATCTTGCTTTTTGTGAGAATTATCTTGAAGATTATAAAGAGGTTCTGAAATACGCAGAACTGGCTGAAGAAAAGGGAGCAGAAGAGGTTTATCATACAACGCTGACTTATCTTATGGCAGTGGCCAGTCTTAAAGAAGAAAAATTTCAGGACAGTATTTCTTATATTACGGAACTACTGGTGACAGATCAGTACAAAAAAAGCGGAGATCTGTATTTTTACAGAGGAGTCAGTGAGCTTACACTTGAAGAATATCAGAAAGCTTACGATGATTTTCAGAAAGCAATGAAATACGGATTAACCAATGCACAGGAAACGGGAGGTGAACAGAAAAAAGAAAGTAATACGATGCTTTATTACAACAGAGGAATTGCGGCACTTGGATTGAACAGACAGGAAGATGCGACGGAAGATCTACGGAAAGTCGTAGAGAACAATGATTATCCGGAACTGACAAAAGCATCAGAAGAACTTCTTGATATGCTGGAATCAGGAAAATCAGACAGCATTCAAAATGAAGATGTCAGTTCAAAAACAGATCAAACCAAATAAAAAAAGGGAAAGGAGGTGTATAGATGAAACTGCACAGCATAAAGAAAAAAACATTAACATTTGTTCTGGCAATGTCTCTGTGTACCGGTGGATCGTTCACAGTACTGGCGGCTGAAGAAAGTGCGCTTGAAGTGCAGGAAGAAGCGGCCCCAGCCCCGGCAGCAGAAGAAGCGGCCCCAGCTCCGGTGGTGGAAGAACCAGCCCCAGCCCCGGCAGCAGAAGAAGCGGCCCCGGCTCCGCTGGTGGAAGAACCAGCCCCGGCTCCGGTGGTGGAAGAACCGGTCCCAGCTCCGGTGGTAGAAGAAGCGGCCCCAGCTCCGGTGGTAGAAGAACCAGCCCCAGCTCCGGCAGCAGAAGAACCGGCTCCGGCTCCGGCAGCAGAAGAACCGGCTCCGGCCCCGGCAGCAGAAGAACCGGCCCCGACGGCAGTACAGACAGCCGGAGAAGAAGATTCTGCAGTAACAGGAGAAGATGATGTAGATACATCACTTCCTGAAGAAATAAAAGAAGGCAGTGCTCAGATTGCAGAACAGATTACAGGTGGCACGAATACAGCAGGACAGGAAGTTTTCAAAAATGATGCTCCGGTATCAGAAGAGAACAAAGACAGCAGAAATGCCATTCAGAAGGCTGTTGATGTAGCACTTAAATCAGCAAAGGAAAATGCTGGCATTACAGATATTACGATTGTTGTAGATGACGGCGAATATGATGGAGATATCAATATCTCCTGGGGATCGGACAAAACTCCGGGTTTATTTAAAACTCTTTATATCCTCGCGAAAAATTCTTTCAAAGAACCATCGGTCGGTGATGTGATCGACAAATCAACCATTAACAGTGGCGCAGGCGGCGGAGCGAAAGTAAACGGCAATATCATTATTGATGGAATCAATGTAGTACTTTCCGGTTTATATTATTCGCTGAATACAACGATTACATCAAAGAAAGCAACAACAACTGTTTACGGTACAGCAAAAGATGATAACATTCAGGTTGAACTGGAAGACTCGAGCCTGGAAGTAATATCCGGTGATGGTCAGGACAATATTCATGTCACAGGAAAAGGTGGAGCAAAACAGAAAATTGATCTGGATGGCGGAGGCGGCAGTGATGTCTATACAGTAGATGTTTCTACAGAAAGCACAGTAAATATTGCGGATAAGGATGGAGGAAGACTTCATCTTACAGGTGATCTTAAAGAGAACAGCAATCCAACGGGAAGTTATGACAGTGCAAAGCAGAAAGCAGAACTTGAACTGATTAACAGCACCGGAAAAATCCTGAAGATATTTACAGATGGTGTTACAGCGTTTACAGATGAACTGAAGAATAAAAAACAGATTGAGATCAAAAAATCAGATCTGAAATCCGGTATCTATGATGCAGGAAATATAAGCTTCAGTGATTTTGTATATAATCCTCAAAATGATGAAGCTGTTTCACTTATTGTTAAAGGAAAGGGATTTATGGACTCCCTTATCGTCAGCAGTAAAAATCTGATGATCCGGAAAATCCAGGCAGCAGAAATGAATGTCCGACTGAAAGGACAGGTTATTACTGTAAAAGATAGTATAGAAGCTGTGAATGTTATGATCGAGGCAGGCGATGATGATACGCTTGTCAGCACAGACAATCCGCTTCCGGGAAGTATCTCAGACAAAATCTCTCTCGGAGATGAAATGGATGCTTCTGTTATGGATATTGTAACAAATGCAAAAATCATCCTTGAAAAAGGAAGTAACATAAAAGCTGGTGGTTCTGTAGTAATGAAAGCAGTCAGCAGCCAGAAAAATAATCTGGTTCCTTTTGTAGAAGGAGCGAATATCATTAATGTCAAGATCGGAAATGCTGTAATCAGTATTCTCGGCAACATAGAAGCAGGCGGCGCTGTAGAAGCAACAGCTTCTTCCACAGTAAATGTTGCAGCTTCTAACGAAACTCTTGCAAAATATTACATCCCACTGGCAGCAGGTATCCTTGTATCAGAAGCCAGAGTGGAAACAGGTAAAGACTCAGTCATCACAGCAGGAGGAGATGTAAAGCTTTCTTCCATAAGTGATGTCACACTCACTACTCTTTCGACTGTAGGCGCACTGCCTATATCACTTGCTTTATCTGTAGTAGTGAACGATTCTCATGTTCAGGTCCTTGGTAAGATCATTTCCGGAAATGGAAATATCGGTCTGGATGCAAAAGGCAGTTCAACAGTGACTACAAAGTCAACGAACAAGACACCAGAGACCTCAGGCAGTGCGGTAAATCCGAAAAGCGGCAGCAGTACTCCTACCGGAAGTGGCAGTCTTTCCAATAAATATGGCGGATTTTTCGCAGCGTCAGTAGTAATTCAGGATGTAGATGCATCTCTGACAGGAAACGGAAGTCTGAGTGCGGTGAACGGTAACATCACCATTAATTCTCAGTCATCCGAAAAAGTAGATACACAGGCAGTTTCCGTTGGTGGCTCCAAAGAACAGAATTCTCAGGAAAGTCAGACAGTAGGAGGAGTCAAAGATAAGATCACAGCTCTGCTTAAGGGCGTTACCACAAAGCTTTCAGCAAACGCAGAGGAAACAAAAAATTCAGCAATCGGGAAATTAAACAGTGCGCTTGGCAGAATTGAGGGAAGCAGCGGAAATACCATCACTTCACAGGAAAATGAACACGGCACAGTTTCTGCACCGTCAAGAGCAGAAGTAGGACAGAAAGTCACAGTAAAGGCTGTACCTAATACAGGTTATAAACTTAAAGGCCTGACTTATACCTATCTTCCGGCAGGATCATCTTCTTATGTTACCAAAACTGTTGATATATCATCTGGAACCTATACTTTTGAGATGCCTGCATCAGAAGTAATTCTCGTTGCGGTATTCGAAAAAGATGAGCAGAGCGGATCAGAAAATACAAATGTAGGCGATCTGTTTGATGAGGACGATGATGATGATCTGGGATTGGGCGATCTTTTTGACGAAGGAACAGGCGGTGCAAGGGAAGACACACCGACATCGGCACAGCCTACCAGAATCGGACAGTTCGATATTAAGAACTATGAGAAAAAATCCCTTACAGGAAAACTGGAAGGTGCCATTCTTTCAGACCATGTGAAAGCAAACACAGGCGATACAATTAAACTGACTGTAAATCCGGCAGAGGGTATGAAACTGAAAGACGGAAGTCTGAAAGCAATCTATACCAATGCAGCAGGAAAGAAAATCACTTATACAGTACCGAAGAACAGCGCAGGAGCATATGTATTTACGATGCCTGAACTGAAAGTCGGAACAGTACTGGAATTTAAAGCAGATTTTGAAAAAGGTACAGCAGACACAACCGGAAAAGGCAGCACCTCTTCTTCACAGGCAACCGGAGCACTTGCCATTAACATCGTCTTCAACAGAAATGATGCATTCATTGATACAGATGGTAATGTGACAGCCGGCGGTGAACTGAGCGTAACAGCAACTGCAGATACATATGCACATTCAAATGCAGATGGTTCCAATTTTGATGAATCTTCCGCAGGACAGATTACTCCTACAAACCCGGCAACAGGAGAAACAGAAGATAATGACGGAGAAATCACCGGTGAACAGAGACATGGAAATGTTCGCATAGCGGCAACAACAAACGGAACAATCTCATTCAAATCTAATAACCAGACACCTCAGTCAGGAGATAAAGTGGCTGTAGCAGTAACTGCAAGAGAAGGCTATAAGCTTACAGACAGTTCCCTTGTATTTACTTATCAGAAGGTAATGAAAGATGCACAGGGAAATGTAATAACTGATAATAAGGGAAATCCGCGCATGACATCAGAAACAGGAAGTCTGAGTTATGACGGAAAGACAGGAAATTATTATTTTACAATTCCGGAGGATATGGCCGAGGGAACAGAACTGGTCATTAAAGCAGCTTTTGAAGGCGATGTACACAATATTACAATTGCAGGTACAGACTCTTCCAGAGGAAAGCTTACCACTTCTTCTTCCACACCGAAGACCGGTGATACTGTTGTACTCAACATAACAGCAGCCAACGGTTATAAGGTTTCAAAAGTATATTACTTTGATACAACTGAAAACGGAACAGAAGAAAATAACACCGTAGAACTGAAAGCCAATGCAGATGGAACCTGGACACTGAAAATGCCTGGAAGGAATATTACCCTGAAGGCTGTTTTCATCGAAAAAGGATATGCCATCGTGATCAACGGCAGCGCAACTGCAGACAAACAAAGAGCGGATGCAGGAGAAACTATTAAAATTACAAGTTCCATAGCAGGACAGAATCCGGGAAACGTAAAAGTTGAATACGGATATGAATCCCTGTTCAGCGAACCGGACGACCGTTCGCTGGATTATTCCGATACTTATGGTGAACTTAGCTATGATGCTGCAACAGGTACTTTCGTACTTCCGGAAGGAGTAACCCTGAAAGATGGTATGATCATTCTCGTAACTGTAGACGGCACAACACAGAAAAAATACGAAGTAAAAATTGATGTGACAAAAGCTTCCTCAACGAAAGCCGGCGGAACAGTTTCAGTTCCGGGCAGAGTTGATCAGGGCGATGTGATCACAGTCAATGTAACACCGGACGCAGGTTATTCGCTTGTTGCAAATTCACTGAAAGCAATGATTACCAGAAAGTCCGGAGCAGAAGAAGTAAATGAACTGGTTGACCTTATTGCAGATGAAAACGGTGCTTACCGTTTTACAGTTCCAACTGATCTGGGCAATAATGCAGTGATCACCATTCTTGCAAAATTCACAGAGGGAACTGTAGAACAGCCGAAGAAGGCTCTGTCACTTGGTGTGGGTGTCAATGTATCTTATACAAAGCACAGCAACAATGCTTACATCAAAAAAGGAAATATCACGGCAGGTTCTCTGAATGTTTCAGCAGTATCCGGAAGTAAGAATTCACCGATCACATCGATCGCAGAATCCTATGGCGGATATTCTGAAGGATCGATCGGACTCGGCGGATCAGTCACAGTTCATGTTGTATCAGCAAGAACGACAGCTCTTATTCTGAAAGATGCAGTTGTTACCCTGAAAGACGATGCAAAATTAAATGTAACTGCATCTTCAGCAGAACGTTTCCATACAATAGCAGATGCATCCAAAAATGACAAGGCAGGCAAAGTCGGTATAGGTTCTGGAATTGCAGTTGCTGTTACCGGTGTGGATGTTATTTCTGGAATGGAAGACAATACAACAGTAAGAGGTACAGACTCTATTGCTGCAGATCCTGTTACAGGTGAAGGAAAACCTTCCTATATTAAAGACACTGTAAAACTGGATTCCGTAACAGTCAAATCAGATCATTCTGCGGAAGAACGTGTTACTGCAAAAGCAGGAAGCGCAGGTGGAGTATCAGTAAGTCCGGTACTGGCACTGAACATATCAGGAATGCGTTCAGAAGCGTACATTGGAAATGCAGATTTGGAAAACTGTTCTCAGTGGCAGATAAGAAATGATCTGACAGTTTCTTCAGATAGCGTGATCGATCGTCAGGTTGCAGCCGATGCGGCAGCAGCAGGAGGATCAGTCGGCATCGGGGCAGCTCCGGTGATCACTGTCTATAATGACAGTTCCAGATCAGGTCTCAGAAGAAGCGTAAAAGCAAATAACATAAAAGTTTTTGCAGAAGGTATCAGTAAACTGAAATCAACTGCAAGAGCCGGCTCAAATGGAGCACAGTCCAATTCATCCGACAAGGGTTCCGGTGGGGAATCCGGTGGATCTTCCGGCGATGACTCCGGGGAGAGTGCCTCGCAAAAAGGAGAAACGGACAAACAGGCAGACAAGAGTATTGGCGGAGCATCTAAGATTGCAGGAAAAACCGGTAGCAGTAATCTGAAACCGGGTATGATCAGCAATCTGACAGAAAACCGTCAGACTTCACAGACCAGTGAAGGTAATGTACAGATAGCAGCCGCTTTCAATCTCAATATTATGAAGAACAGCAGTATTGCAGCAATCGAGGGTAATATTGCAGTAGAAGCAGAAAATGAGCTGGAAGTATCTTCTATCGGTCAGACGACAGCAGAAATTTATGCAAATGCATCAGCTACTCAGGCCAAAACCGGCATCGGAGCAGCTGTGGCATTAAATATCGTTTCCTATATTAATGAAGCTTATATTGATCAGGCAGCAATAAAGGCCGGAACTCTTAAAGTTCTCGCACAGATGCCTGAAAAGGAAAGTAAAGAAGATAAAGAAACAGAAGATGAAGAAACAGAAGATAAATGGGTTAAGAATCTTGTAGCAGGTCTTGTAACAGAGGCAGCAGACAAGATGGGACTCAAAGATCTGTTCGGTGAAGAAAATACAGAAAAACTTACACGTCTTCTGGCAGGAACCGCAGATCAGGTAGTCACGGTTGCAAAGACAACCATGTTAAAAGGAACTCCTCTGGAAGGAATGAAACTGGAGGATATCCGAAACAACCCGGAAAATCTTCTCAAATTCAGAGAACTGATTGGTTCAAATATCACTGAAACTCTGAAGACCAATGCAAAGACAACATTAAGTGAGCTTGGCAGAGTACTGACAACAGCCGCACTTGATGGACTCTTTACCTGGCTGGATGTAGATGTGAAGGAAATTGAAAGAAATCCTTCCAATGTATTTGTTACAGAAGCGGTTTCCGGTGCAGGTGCATCAAATGTCGGTGTGGCAGGCAGCGTGGCAATCGCAGTGATCAACGGTACAACAAAAGCTTACATCGGTGATTCTGCAAATGTAATTACAGCAACTGGTGATATCATTATAAATGCAGATGCAAGACAGAGTGAATCTACAACCGGCAGTGCAGCAGTAGGAAACGATGGAAAGGCAGACAAAAACCTTTCCGGAGGCAATTCCGGGACAGAGAGTGATTCCACAGTGGAAGAGAATCCGTCGAAGCTTCACAATATTGTGATCCGCCCACTGAATCCGTCCGGAAACGTAAACGGTGCAGTTGGAAATCTTTTTGTGACAACACCATCCAAAAACGGAGAAAGCAAAGATTTCTCCAAAGCAAAATTTGAAGACAAAGTACTTGTCCGCGTAGTTCCGGCAGATGGAATGCAACTGAAGGAAGGCTCACTTGTATTTGTCTATACATCCGATGGAAAGAAAGTTATCAAAAAGATCGTAACCTTTGAAAACCGAGGCAACAATGTGTATGCATTCTATATGCCGGATTTTGATGTCTCAATCGAGGCGACATTTGAACCGGTACCGGAAGGAACCGTTACAGCACCGGCGAAGACCGGAAACGGAAAGACCATCGGTGTAGGTGCTTCATTTGCACTCGATGTAATTAATGTAACAGTAGAAGCCGGAATTGGCTCATCACGCAAAGTAACCGGAAAATCTGTAGAGGTAAAAGCAGGTGCAGAGCATGATCGCACAACCGCATCTGTATCCGGTACAGATCCGATCAGTGGTGACAAAGCCAATGATACAAAGACAAAGGATGTTTCAGTAGATGCATCTGTAGCAATCGGACTGACAGATATTAATGTTAAGTCCTATGTGAAAAAAGACACAGTCCTTAAAGCACTTGGAGATTTTATCCTGAAAGCAGCTTCAAAAGGTAAATCTCTTACTCAGGCCAGCGGATTCGCAGCAGGTAATGAGACTGCAGTCGGTGCAGCAGTTGCGATCAACATCGCTGATTCTGATGTAAAGGCACTTTTTGAAGGAACAGGAATTATTTCCGGAAATGCATCACTTAAGAGCTATACTTACAATGAAGATGACAGTAAGGCTCTGGCAACAGCCATCGGTGCAGATATTTCCCGTTATCTGGCAAAATTCAAAAATGCAAAAGAAGTGACAGAAGAAAATGCCAATAAGATCATGAGCGGGGATTACGAAGGACTTGAAGCAGAAAAAGACAACACAGACAACCAGACAGCCAGCAAAATCAACGGCAAACTGGATGCAAACAGCAACAGCAGTAATCAGAGTGGAGCAACTGCCGGAAAGACCAACAATAATCTGTCACTTTCTGCAAATGCACTGAGATCTCAGGGCGTTGCAACAGAAGATACAGGTTCCGGTTCCAAGGTAGGGGATGCTTCAAAAGAAGCAAATGATCAGGCACAGGCAAACACTTCCGGTAAGGGTGGAAGTACCATGAACATGAATGCTCCTGGTAAAAAATCCATTCAGGCAGCGGCAGCAGTCGGACTGAACATTACCGGACATATGGCACAGACTTCTGTAAGCGGAAATATCACAGCCGGCAAAGTGCTTGAAATGCTGGCAGACAATGATGGCAATTTCCGCACCCTTGGAAGTGGTGCAACCATGACTCTGGGTCGGGCAAAATTCTCTCTTGCAATGGGAGTAGCTGTTTCTGTAAATAACAATAAGGCAATCGTCACAGCAGGCGAGACAACTCCTGTTACTGTAGAAGGCAAAGATAAAGTGATCATTGCATCTGAACTTTCTCAGAACATGGATGGCAAATATAAAGGATATCTTGGTGCGCAGGCTCTTGCAGGTTCTGTAACAGGAACGGCCGATGCAGCAATTGCAGGAGCGGTATCTGTTCTTGTTTCAAGAGCAGAAACAAGATCTACTGTAGGAAACAGCTCTGAGATCAGAGGCGGTGATGTAGAGATCACAGCAAAAGACAAGAGCAAACTTGCAGTACGTGCAGGGGGATATTCCGTTGCAACAAGAGGTGCCAAAGTTGGTGTGGGTGCATCTTATGCATTCATCTACGGCTATAATCAGATCCTTGCTCAGATAATGGACAATGTGAAGATTACAGCTGCATCACTTAAAGTACAGGCATTGAAAGAAAAAGTATCTGATTCCGATTACGAACTTCCGATGGGACTTGAAAGTCTTATCACGAGAAGTGAAGGCAATGCAAAGATTCCGGATTCACAGAAAGGAATTATTCATCTTACCAGAAATGGTAATAAATCAGAATCTTCTTATTCTGTAGAAATCAATCTCAGTACAGATACGATCCTTGAAGGAATCGACCTTCTGAATTTCTTAAGCTCTGTGAACTATTATGCAGAAGCAATTTCCGGCGCAGTATCAGGCGGAAAAGGAAGTTTCTCAGGAGCCGGCTCTCTTGCCATGGTATTTTTCTTTAATGATACACAGGCCATTATCGGAAAGAATGTACAGATCATTCTGACTGGTGATGCACTTGTAGAAGCTGTCAACAAATCAAATGTCCGAATCATTGCAGGTTCACTTTCTGCCAGCCAGTCCAACGTCGGAGCAGGCCTGACATTAAGCTTCCTGTATAACGAGGACAAAGTAAGCACAGATGTTTCTGACGGAACAGTTATCCGTACTACAGGCGGAAACTATACACAGAGAGCTGAATCTTCAGCAAATGTACTGGTAATCACAGTTGCAGCTGCAGGAAGCAGCAGCAATGCAATTGGCGGAAATCTTGGTGCAATTGTCATGAAGAACAGAAGCAATGCACTTATCGGAAAGCAGGTATCAATTACTGCTGATGGTAATGTAACTGTAAAAGCTCTGCAGAACAGTGAACTTTACCTGATTGCAGCCAGCGCAGCCGTATCCGGAAGCAGGACAGCGGCAGGTGGAACACTGAATGTAACAGTAAACGGAACAGAAGCAAATGTAACTGTAAATGACGGAGCAACAATTCGCAGTGAAAAAGGTTCTGTTGTCCTGAATGCAGATACAAAAGAAAAACTGATCAGTGTACTGGCAAGTGCAAGCGCTGCTCTTGGCGGCACCGGTGCTGCAGGCGTACTCAGTGTTCTGGTATCTGGTTCAAAAACAGTTGCAGATATCGGTAAAGTAACAATTTACGCAAAGAAAGATGTACAGATTCTGGCAACAGCAGTATCAAAACTTTTCCAGATCAATGCTTCCGTAAGCGGAGCATCCCAGAATGCAGTAGGTGCAACAGTGAGCGTAAATGTCCTGAACAGAAAAGTTCTGGCAACTGTAGATGCTCCTTCCAGTATCACGGCAGAAGAGGGAAGCGTACTGGTTCAGGCAACCGGTGACGAAGCAGTTCTTCTCGTGATCATGGCAGCAGGTGCGGCAGGAAGTAATGCACTGACAGGTGTGGTTCCTGTGATCGTAAACAACAGCACTATCCTTGCAGAAGTGGAAAATGGAACAAAAACTTCTCATTCCAGAATCACAGCAGGTGACAGTATCGGAATCATTGCAGCAGCAGATTCTGATATCTATATCATTGCAGGCGGTCTTGCAGCGGCAGGAGCAAATGCAGTAGGCGCTTCCATTAATACTGCAATCCTGAAAAATGATATTCAGGCTCATGTGGGAACATGGACAGAGCTTATGACAACTGCAACACCGGCAGTACAGACTTCCTCAAATGGCATCAGGATTCCGAACCGTAATGAACGCAGACGCGGTATCATCATTTTTGCAAACGGAAATGAGGATGTAGTTATGGTATCTGTATCAGCAGGTGCGGGCGGAAGCAATGCCATAACCGGTGTAATTAATACACTGGTTGTAAGAAACACAGTAAAAGCAACATCAAGAGAACATGTGACCATTTCTGTAAAAAAAGCCGCCGGTTCGTCCACAAACGATACCGACCCTCTCCCCGGAGTCTATATTGAGGCTCATGATGATACGGAACTTCTGAATCTGGCAGGTGCACTGTCAGCAGCAGGAAGCGTAGGTGTGGGTGCAACAGTAGTGGCACTGGTATTCAACAAAAATGTAACGGCTGAAACAGCAAAAGAACATAAGATCCTGGCACCTGGAAAAGTACATGTGATCGCAGATGCAAAAGATAATCTCTGGCTTCTGGCTGTGAACTTCGCAGCAGGAGGAAGTGTAGGTGTGGCAGGCGGTGCCAATGCACTGGTATTCCAGAATTATGTAACTTCTGCTCTTGGCGGAACTACAGGAGATATAAATAATCCTGTACAGTCCGTGAAAGTATCTGCAAACTCCGACAGCAGCCTCTACAATCTTGCAGCGGCAGCAGGAATCGGCGGAACAGCAGGTGTGACAGCAGTTGCAGTTATTACTTATTTCTATAATGAAACGTTAGCTTATGTAAAAGAAAACAGCAGGATCTATGCAGCAGGTGCTGTAGATATTCTGGCAGATTCAAAGGAATTTGTCACAGCAGATGCAGCAGGTGCAGCAGGCAGCGGAACCGTATCTGTAGGAGGAACACTGGATGTGGTCGTAACAAAGGTTGTTACGAAGGCATACACAGAGAAAAATGTTCTGATCCATGCAAAAGGAACTACAGCAGACGTTTCCGTAAAAGCAGATGATGATTACAAACTGATCGCAGTAGTGGGAACAATTTCCGCTTCCGGTGTGGCAGCAGTGGCAGTCAGTGTACTGACAACTGTTTCCTATAATACAGTCAGTGCCGAGATCGGAGAAGGAAATACCATAAACGCAGGAAGAGATATCATCATTCAGGCGAAATCAGACCGTCTGGTTCAGGGCTATGTATTTACAGCAGGTGCAGGTCAGGCCGGTGTATCCGGTTCTGTTATGGTGATCGTGGCAGGAAGCCTTCTTACAGATGATGCACACAATGCCATTTATGTTACCAATAGCAAAGACGGAAAAGAATACGGATCCATGAATCCGCAGACTCAGACAGATGCTGTTTTTGCACAGGCTCACAAAGAAGCTCTTTCATCAAAACCGGAAGATAATCTCGATGATCTTCTGAAAGGGGACGGATCTTCCGCAGAAAATACCGCAAACGGAAATGGAGCTCTTGATTATGATAAGTATGGTCAGGATACCTCCAAAAAGGATAATGATGAGAGCAGCAGCTCCAACATGAATGATAAAGCATACGACAGCGCAGCAGATACGATCAGGAAAGAAGGCACAAAAGGTGCCGTTGTAAACGGAACAGAGCTGAAAGATTCCACAACAGCTGTTGTCCGTGGTGGAACAGAGGGAACAACTCTGACAGCCGGACGTAATGTGGAAGTAGTTTCCGGTGACAGCTTAAGTGCTTATATGGCAAGCGGTACACTGGCAGTCGGTCTTTATGCAGGCGTTGGCGCAGGCGTTTCCGTAGCAGTTCTTTACTCCAATGTTCAGGCTGTTGTGGAAGACAATGTTATCATCTCAGCAGGAAAAGATGTTATTGTCAAAGCAGTTTCCGGTTCTTCCGAGCAGACCAAAGCCGAACTGAAATATGACGCGGCAAAAGGCACAGACGGAAGCAAAGTGCTGAATGACAAAGTAAAAGAATCTGATCCTGACAATGCAGCAGCAACAGGTGACAAATCTACAATCCTTGTGATCGGTGTAACAGGAAGCGGCGGTATTGCAGGTGTATCTGTAACAGTAGCTTCACTGAACCTGATGAATAAGACCTATGCCAGAATGGCAGGTAACATTGTAAAAGCAGAAAATGTAACCGTAACAGCAGCAACTCAGTACGGAACCGTGCTCACCATTACTCTGGCAGCAGCAGGCGGTATTGCAGGTGTAAGCGGATCAGTTGCAGTTACAGATTTTGAATCAAAAACAGAAGCTTCCATAAGCGGAAGAGCAAAACTGGAAAATATTTCAGGAACTATTAAAGTCAGTACAGACGGAACCACAAATGCAACAGCAGCAGCAACTGCGGCAAGTGCCGGTGCAGTGGGAGCTTCTACAACTACAGCAGTAGCAGTTAACCGCAGCAGATTTGATGCATTTATAGGTCAGGGAGTCAGCATCAATGCTCCGTCCGCAAAGATTGACATGAAAGGTTATCTGAAAGCAGATGCAAAGGCAATCATAGTCAGTGCAGCCGGTGGACTCGCAGGTGTGGGAGTATCTGTGGCAGTAGCAGTTAACCGTCCGGTATCCATGACATATATCGGAATCACTCCGAATGGAGATATCATTGAAACTTCAAAATCTGATGTACGTGGTCAGATTACGGTATCTTCCGCAGATGTCAGAAACACAGTTGACGGTTCGACAAAAGTGACCAGCCTTGGTCTTGCAGCAGGTGGGGTTGCGGTAAATGGTGCAGTAGCACTCGGATTTAACCGTGCGAAGAGCTATGCGGCAGTAAATAAGGCAAACGTGACAGCAACAGGTGACCTGACTGTAGAAGCAGCCATGAATGGAAACACCACCGTATACATTACTTCAGTAGTTGCAGGTTCTGTAGCTGTTGGTGCTTCAGTGGCAGTAGCACAGATAAAGAGCGAAAACATTGCACTTATTGATGTAACAGGCGGAACTGTGAAAGCAGCAAATATCTCTGTACTTGCAGGAACCGAAGCAAATCCGTATGACACAGAAGCACTTGCAACTGTGATTACAGGTGCAGCAGGCGGAACAGCAGTGGCACTGAATTTTGCAGTAGCTCTCAACAGTTCTGTAAACAGAGCAAAGGCAGGCGGCACATCCGGCAGTCTTATCGCAGAAAAAGAACTGAAGGTTCGTGCAGATGGCAGAACAAAGGCTTACGGAATTGTATTAAATGCAGCGGCTGCCGGTATTACGGCAAACGTATCCATGGCATGGGCAACTCTGTCAAGCATCCAGGAAGCACTTCTTGACGGAAACATTTCCGTAAGTGCAGGAAGCCTTACTGTAGAATCTGTGCAGAATAACAGTGAGACTACGAAGCGCAAAGATCCTGTTACTGTAGTGATCGACACAGCAAAGAAATTCACGAAGACAATCACTCCGGATTCTATGGCACAGGCATTTATCTTCAGTGCGTCCGCAGCAGCAGTAAGTATTACAGCAAATGCAGCTGTTGCAACAGCAGATGCAGTATCAAGAGCGAAAGTAGATGTAAATAACCTCAGTGCATCCGGAAATATCAAAGTAAACAACAAAGCAGATTCTGTGGCAACAGTGACTGTAAACAATCTGGATCCGGTAAACTTTATAAGCGCAGGTCTTATGACCGGATACGCTTATGCAAAAGGTACATTTGAATCAATCTTAAGTGGAAACGGAACTGTCCGTGCAGACGGTAATGTAGATGTTACTAATACATGGAAGGGAAATTCCGAAGTAAAACTTGTACCTGCAGCAGGCGGAATCACATTAACTTACTATAAAGCCGGTGTAAATGTTGCAATCGCAGAAACAAGTACAAAGGCATACGCTTACATCAGCGGAAAACTGAATATTTCGGCAAAAGGCAATGTAAACGTAAGAGTAACGGGAAATGCAGACTCCAGTGCAAGAATCGACGGAGCTGTGATCAAGATCAGCAAAGTGGCAGTGGCAGTCAATGTTGTAACTTCCGAAGTAAAAGCAGAACAGAAAGCTTATATCGAAGGCGCAGGCAAAAATTCAGCCGGTTACACAGGAATTGTTTCCGAAAATGGAAGCATTACTGTAGAATCAGTACTGAATGTAAATGCATTGGGCGTGATCGGTGGAAACAGTGCAGGAGAAGGTATCAGTGTTTCCGGTATTGACGGAGAGGCATCTTCAGCAACTGCAAAGGCAGAATCCGTAAATATCGCTTATGTGAATAATGGAGTTCTTGAAGCAGCAAGAGGAAAAGCTTCAATCAGTGCGAATACCTCATCAAAGACAGATGCACAGGCACTTGCTCCGAACTTCAGCCTTTCACTGGCAGAAATGAACATTGTAAATGTTTACACTGATTCTAACGACAGCGTAAAAGCTTATGTGACAGGCGCAAGCCGTGTCAGTGCACTTAAGGTTGATATCCTTGCAAACGGAACAGCAGAAGTAACAGCAACAGGAGCAGTTCCGGGAGTAACGGTCAGTCTTGTAAACGGAAATGCAGTGATTGTTACAGCTACAGCAGCCAAAGGCACAAACGGAAAAGTAACAAAAGCATATGTTGGCAGAGATTCAGAAGTATATGCCAACGGAGTAACTGAAAACGAAAATACGGTGCACAGTCTGAAAGTCTCTGCAGAGTCAAATCTGACAATTACGGCAAAGGTTCCGGAAACAAAGAGCATCGGAGCAGTGAAGCTTGGTGTATTTCTTGTAAAAACTATTGCCGGAAAGACAGATACCTGGGCAGCAATCCTTGGCAAAGCAGAGTCCACAAATGATATTTTTGTTCTTGCAACAGATAAGATCACTGAAACCTCAAATGTGGAACTGTTCAGTGCAGGACTGGTTGCAGGTGGAGCATCCAGAGCAGAAAATACTGTGGAAAGCCAGAATTCATCTGTACAGATCGGTGACGGTGCAGCGCTGAAAGCCTGGGGTAACATTCAGGCGAAGGCTGTTACAAAAACAAATGCACAGACACAGATACAGGATGCGGCCTATGGCGGCGGAACTAACTGTTCTGTAGAAAGTAAAAACAATATAACAAGAAAAACCTCTCTTGTAATAGGTAATAATGTAAATATTACCTCTGTGATCGGAAATATTGAACTTCTCGCAGAAGAAGACAAAACAAGCCACATTGAAAGCATTGCAACCGGTTCTTCCGGATCTGTGTATGCAGGCGGCGGCCCGAAAGCAGAGATCAATTACAATTCCACAGTAACTGCAACTGTAGGAAACGGTGGAAACATTGATGCCAGATATGGAACACTTGATATCAAAGCCATTGCAAATACCGATCTTTATGCGGATGCTTACAGAAAAGCAGCAGCAGCGGCAGGTTCCAACAAGAGTGAAGCAAACATTAACAGCAATGTGACAGTAGTTACAAACATCAGTAAAAACGGGGCAAAAACCAGAATCCTCGGTGAAGTGACCACAATTGGTGCTTATATTGAGAATCAGGTAATCCTGGCAAAAGCAAAATCCTATACTGCATCTGCAGGTTCCAAAACAGAGGCTTATGCAACTTCAAATGTAAACAACAATGTTTCAACGGGAGTTGATAATGCATGGATCGGCGGAACAGAAAATCTGAATGTTGAGGCACTTGTAGTTGCTCAGAATATCAGAAGTGAATCTTATGCAGAAGTAGTTGGATTTACCGGACACGTATATGCAACATCAACAGTGACCGGAGGTAATAATGTAAATGTAAATGTAACTTCCAACGCAGAACTTGCCGGTAAGAATATTTCCGTAAGAGCAGACGCTCCGGAACTTACCACACAGGTCATCAGCCGCAGCGCAACAGCAGTTGCAAATACCGTGGTCAATTATGTATGGACCAAGGTAAAGACAGTTGTAACAAAGATCATAAATAAGATCTGTAAGATCCCGCTGATCGGAAAACTGATCAAAAAGATTGTGAAAAAGGTTGTCGAATGGGTTGATAAACTTGTAGAAGTTATTCTTTATTCGGATGCAGAAGCAAAAGAAGCCGGTGAATTCAAAAATGCAGGAAATATCATCTTTAACGGAACTGTTCATGTAGGCGGTGGTGCAGCAGGAATGTTTGTAGATATTTTTGACGGACTGATCGCATATACAGGACTTGATAATGACCTTACAGACAGTTTGAAAAAGCCTGATAAGTTCCTGGAAACTGATGGAAATACAATTACAGTTAAGAAACTTTATAACAATGATGTGGGAAGTCTCAGACTGGAAGCAGGTGTCGGTAATATTTCCGGCAAAGGAACGGTCATTACAAATTCCTATCTTCCAAATGTACAGATTACAAACCACACTGACAAAAATCTGATTCTGAAAAACATTCAGATGTCAAATTCCAATGCTCTTGCACCGGATATCGATACATCAGCAGAAGGAAATGACGGCTTCAGTTATCAGGTCAGCGAAGACACACCAAATCTTATCATCCGGACAGAAGGAAAAGGCAATATTACATTTGCAGACGGCTCTTCTGATGCGGATGGAAAAGGTTCTATAGAAACAGATCTGGGTGAAGGCGTTCTTACCATCGAGATGAATGGCGGAACACTTAAGACTTCCGGAAAGGCATTTGTAGCAGCCAACAAGCTGTATATCAGCGGAGCAGGAAAAATCGGAGATGGTGTTAAGAATCCGTTCCGTGCCTATATCTTTGATATCAGCAGTTATCCTGGAATCTCTGGTATGGTATCTGCAAAACCGGCAAGTCCGAATGAAGTAAAAGTAAAAGCCGGCGGAGATATCTATCTCAGCCTTACTCTGGTAAGAGAGTGGATGACCCAGAAGCAGATGAATGATGCAAAGAAAGGCATCGGAGAAAAAGCAGCCCTCAATCTCAAAGAGATCATCGGAGGTCAGAACAGCACTGTTTATATAAGTGTTGAGGCACCGAAGGTGGTTTGCGCAGGAAAACCGGACTCAGCAGATGATTACTTCATTTCTGTTCCGAGAACAGCAATGGACTTTGTGACACTGCCGGGCGCAAAGGGCAAAACCTTCCGGAAAGTACAGCTCAAAGATGCAAACGGCAACAATACAGATTTCTGGCTGACAGATGACGGAATGCTCGTAAATATGAGCGAAGACATCACTTTTGTTTCAGATGCATACCTTGTATCTCAGACATCGAAGTATGACACTTATCTTCTTCCAAATGGCGCAACTGTTGTAGTAGACAGAGTGTCAAAGAAACTTGTAAGAATCATAGGCAGGCTTCATGATGAAAAATCTGAAGATTACAGCGGCGGAATCTATGATCTCTCCAATATGAAGGTGGAAACAGATTCCAATAGAAATCTGACCATTACCATTAATGAGAACGGAAACACATTTAACCAGAAGATCACCTTCAGAAACGGCACAGCCTATATGGAAATTGGTCAGAATGGTGCGACAACCTATATTGAGTCATCAGGTCTGGAAGAAGGACTTGGCTGGCGGCTTCCGAACGGAATCGTTGTTTTCTACAAGCAGGTATTCCTGGACGAAAGAACAAATACAGTTGTCAATGGTACACCGATCATGGAGACAAAAGACGGACGCTGGATTCTTCTTGAAAGTATCACGGAAGCAGGAAGAACAAAATACCATGTGGTACATGTAACCGGAACTGACGGTCATTATGAATTCAAGGAAGGATACATTTATGACAGAGCAGATCTGGAAGCAAAAACAATATCACTGAATCAGTCACTGAAAGAAGCAAAGAAGGCAGTCAAAAATGCACTTGGAAACAACAAAGCCATCACCAGTATGGTAGAAACGGCACTGAAAGGAGCCGGTGTACAGACAGAACTTTCCGGATATGCAGATGCCATTCGCAATGCTATCATGGCTAAGCTGAAAGGAAAAGTTACACCGAATATCATTGTTGATGTGCTTGTAACCCTTTCTAAGACAACAAAGACAGAGAAATATAATTACACAGGCGAAACTCTGGAATATACAACTTATAACACACCGTGGAAGTTTGTGGTTTCTCTGAAAACAAATAACGGCGATAGAGATGTAAGTGAAACTGTTTACAATGAGAAAGGTTCTGTTTCTGAGAGAATCAATGCAGGCAGCAGTGATAAAGCACTGGAAATCGGCAGTGAGGTAACATCTTCGACAGCCGGAAACAGTCAGTACGGTACGAAAGCAGCAGATTCCTACACAGTTTACCAGGAAAGCGCTGATTCAGATATCTATTACAGATATGATGAAGATACAAAGACCTGGACATTAAACGTAAAAGGAAAAGACCTGCTGGGTAATGACTACTGGTTTACATTTGACCTGAAACAGACTAACGGTGAATGGTATCAGGCAGAGGAAGGCATTTGGCTTTTGAAGAGACATGCAGCTTATGAAACAGTGAAAAACCTGTTCATCCGCATCTCATCTGTACCTGTAGCGGTACTGAAAAATCAGGCAAAAGGTGGTTATAAGAAGACTGAAAAGACTGTAATTTTCCTGGATAATGACGGAGATGAAAAAGGTATTCTGCTGATAACTGACCGTGTGCTTGCCCTGTTCCCGGATGGAACTTACAGTTTTGTTGCAGTCCGCAAGGACGAAAA
>JABLTO010128798.1_pt1 | contig 25845 bp, 17 predicted proteins | sample 7160091 | NCBI WGS metagenome assembly JABLTO01 (sample SAMN14651225, study PRJNA627086) | human gut metagenome | isolation source: feces | host: Homo sapiens
CACGGCGGACCATTCGCCAACATCGCACACGGATGTAACTCCGTAACCGCAACCAAGATGGCTCTGAAACTGGCTGACTATGCAATCACAGAAGCAGGCTTCGGCGCTGACCTGGGTGCAGAGAAATTCCTGGATATCAAATGCCGTATGGCCGGCCTGAAACCGGATGCAGTAGTTATCGTAGCAACTGTACGTGCCCTGAAATACAACGGCGGTGTTCCGAAAGCCGAGCTGAATGCAGAAAACCTGGAAGCTCTGGAAAAAGGTATGCCAAACCTGTTAAAACATGTAAGCAACATCAAGAATGTATACAAACTGCCATGCGTAGTTGCCATCAATGCATTCCCGACCGATACCAAAGCAGAACTGGATCTGGTTGAAGAAAAATGTAAAGAGCTGGGCGTTAACGTTGCTCTGTCTGAAGTATGGGCAAAAGGTGGCGAAGGCGGCCTGAAACTGGCAGAAGAAGTGATCCGTCTGGTAGAAGAACCAAACGACTTCACATACTCCTACGAACTGGAAGGCTCCATCGAAGACAAACTGAACCAGATCGTACAGAAAGTATATGGTGGAAAACGTGTCGTTCTGACAGCAAATGCACAGAAACAGGCAAAACAGTTAGAGGCTCTTGGCTTCGGCAACTGCCCGATCTGCGTAGCCAAGACACAGTACAGCCTGACCGATGACCAGACAAAACTGGGCGCACCGACAGACTTTGAAGTAACCGTAAGAAACCTGAAAGTTTCCGCAGGTGCCGGCTTCATCGTAGCTCTGACCGGCGAGATCATGACCATGCCTGGACTGCCGAAAGTACCGGCTGCTGAGAAGATCGATGTAGATGAGACCGGAAAGATCACCGGACTGTTCTAATCTTCGGAATATTCGAACTCTTTGAAATAACTTGACATACGAAAACGCTCCGACGATTCCAAACGCAACGAAATCGCCGGGGCGTTTTTTGCTATATACACAAATCAAAAGTACCATCTACCCACCGTTTTTTCCATATACGACATACTATCACTCTCAACAAAAGCATATTTTCAGCATAAAATTTCAACTTGTCGCTCACATAAATACAATAACATCAATATAAAAAAGCTGCCGCCCCCGGAACTCTCACGAATCCCGAAGGCAACAGCTTTTTTATATTTTGCAAGTTTATCTTACGCTTCCTTTGGTTTCTGACACAGAGGGTGACAGCAAAGTACCATACGTCCATTGCCCATATCTGTTGCATCCGGGCGTTTCTGACGACATTCATCGGTTGCGTACGGACAACGAGGAGCGAACTTACAGTATTCCACTGCATATTCTTTTCCTTCCATATCCGGCATGGCAATCTCTTTCTCCCATTTGTCTCCGACACGAGGTACGGAACTCATCAGAAGTTCGGTGTAAGGATGTGCCGGATTGTCCATGATCTGTTTTGCCGGTCCGTATTCGATCAGGCAGCCACGATACAGGGTTGCGATATAATCGGATACATAATATGCAGTCGACAGGTCATGAGTAATATAAATAAATGAGATTTTGTATTTGTCACGCAGCTCTTTAAAGAGGTTTACGATGTTCATCTTCATAGATGCATCGATTGCCGCAACAGGCTCATCTGCGATGATCAGTTTCGGACGGGTAATCAGGGCTCTCGCGATGGATACACGCTGCAGCTCTCCACCTGAGAACTGAGTCGCATATTTTCCTTTTACGACTGCCAGAGACATACCAACACTCTTTAATGCTTCATCAACAACTTTATCTGCTTCTGCTTTGTTCTTTGCGATGCCAAGACGAAGAGCAGTGTTATACAGGTAAGTATCTACGGTCTTTCTTGCTGAGAAAGATTCGTATGGATTCTGGAAGATCGGCTGTACATCCAGTTTGAACTGTTTTGGATCATAGCTTTTTTTATCTGCATAAGATTTTCCATCCAGAACGATGTCACCCATATCCGGGTTATGAAGACGAAGAATCATCTTACATAAAGTAGATTTACCACAACCGGACTCGCCTACGATAGACAGGATTACCGGTTTATCATCATCGATAGATAAAGAAACATTATCTACAGCCACCAGCTTTTTACCACGCAGCATACCACCTACACGGAAAATCTTGCTGACGCCTTTTACTTCCAATAATTTATCAGCCATTCGTCTTCACCTCCTCTTCTAATAAGTGACACGCAGCGAAACGACCCGGTCTTATTTCCCGGAATTTCGGGACTTCACTGCGGCACCGGTCCGTAGCATGCGGACAACGAGGTGCAAAACGACATCCTGGCGGCGGATTCTTCAGTGCCGGCGGACGTCCTGCGATACCAACTCGCTGTACATCCTCGCCTACACGCGGAAGAGCATCTACCAGCATCTTTGTATACGGATGAATCGGATCATTAAAGATATCTTCTGTCTTACCGAGCTCTGCAACACTACCGGAATACATGATCGCCATACGGTCTGTGATCTGATAATGAACACCCATATCATGACTTACAATGATCATTGTATTCTTTAACTGTTTCTGCAGACGCATCAGCATCATAAGAATACCCTTCTGTACAACTACGTCCAGAGCGGTTGTCGGCTCATCGGCCAGAACAACACCCGGGGACATAAAAGTTGCCAGTGCAATGATCGCACGCTGTCTCATACCACCGGACAGCTGGAATGGAAATGACTCCAGAACATCCGGGGAAAGATTCAGTTCTTTCAGATAATCAGCAACTCTTGCCAGAGTTTCCTCCGGTTTTTCATTTTTTTTCTGGTCCTTTGGAATAGAATCCAGAAACTGTGTCTTCAGACGAACGATCGGGTTCAGAACACTCTGTGCAGCCTGTGGCACATATGCGATATTGTTCCACCAGGTGTCACGAATCTTTCCAGATTCGAATGAATATTTCTTTCCGTCTTTTTCACCTTCCAGAACAACACGCCCCTGATCGATCACCAACGGATAGTCAACAATATCATAAAGAGTGTTCAGCAGGGTGGTTTTACCACATCCGGACTCGCCTGCGATGCCGAAGATCTCATTGTCTTTAATCTCAAAGTTAATGTCCTTGAGTACGTGTACATCACCGTCTATTGTCTTATAAGACGTTGACAAATTCTCGATTTTCAGCATACCTATCACCTGCCTCTCTTCTTAGCCTGATAATCGTTGTAACCTGTAATCAACATGAACAGGCCAACAAATAAGATAACGGTTGCAACAATCGGAGAACCGATCCAGAGCCATCTCTTAGCCAGTACTGCATTGTATCCTCTTGCCCACTGAATCATGTTACCAAGAGAAACCAGGTTTCCCGGTGACAGACCCAGAACGGCCAAACTGGATTCTGAACCGATTGCACTCAGTGTTGCATTCATAAAGTTGGAAAGTGACCAGGACAGTGCGAACGGGAGAATCTCCGTTACAACGATCTGTAAGGTACTTTCACCGGAGAAACGTGCTGTGTGAATAAAGTCACGCTCCTTGATTGTCAGAGCCATGGAACGGATCTGACGGCTTGGCCATGCCCAGGCGAACATCGCAAGAACAAGTGCCATAACAATTACAGTAGAGCTTCCTTTCATCAGGGAAGTCATCATGATCAGAATCGGCAGAGACGGGATTACTACGAAAGTATCCGTGATAATCATCAGCACTCTGTCCAATGCGCCGCCTGCAAAACCTGCAAGCAGACCAACCAGAACACCCACAACAGTACCAATAGTAGCTACGATCAGACCAATCATCAGAGAATTGTGAATGGCTTCAATCAGCAGCCATACAATATCCTGTCCCATACTGGTGGTTCCAAGCCAATGTTCAGCAGAAACTCCCAGATTATTCGGGTATGTATTATAGGTAAACGGATTTGTATGTGGGATAAAATATACTACGAATCCAATAATCAGGAAAAAGCAAGTAGAAATCAAGCCTGCTTTTAAACGAAAATTGGCTGTTTTCCAAAATTTCTTCATGTCTGTCCCTCCCTCTTATCAGCCGTACCGGATTCGCGGATCGATGAACGGATAGATCAGGTCCACAATTAAAGTTGCTGAAGCAATCGCTACGATGGAAATTGTAATACAACCAAGGATCATATTATAATCCGACTGCAGGATCGCGGCCTGAATCAGAGAACCAACTCCAGGGTATCCGAAAATAATCTCGGTCATGATGGAACCACCGAAGACACCACCAAGGCTCATTGCCAGTGCTGTGATCTGGGTCAGAATGGAGTTACGCATTACATAGTTCTTGCCAATGGTGAACTCGGAAAGTCCACGGAAACGGGCATAACGTACATAATCTTCTTCTGCTGTGGTACTCGCCAGAGATTTCATGGAGATGATCCACCATCCGGTACCAAGTAACAGCAGTGAGATTCCCGGAAGGATAGAAGCCTTGACCACAGAAGCGATCCAAGGACCAAATCCACCTTTAGTATTGATAACTGCCTGCAACGGGAACCACTTTAATATAAATGCAAATACAATCTGTAAGATCAACGCTACCAGGAAGTAAGGAATCGGGTAGATAAAAATTGCAATTGCTTCCAGAATCTTGGATGAAGTTTTATTTTTCCGAAATCCTGCCAGAAGACCGATCAGGTTACCTACGATCCACGCAATAAACGTGGATGTCAGACAGAGCATCAACGTATATGGCAGATATCGTCCAATGATCTTTCCTACCGGTTCCGGATAACTCATCAGTGACGGACCAAAGTCAAAATGCAGCAGACCATGCCACAGGAAATATCCATACTGTTGCAGCAGCGAGCCATCAAGTCCAAACTGCACACGCAAGCTGCTACGGAGGGCATCCATCTCAGCTGGATCCATGTTACCGGAACGTGACTGAATCTGTGCGATCATGTTTTCAACAGGATCTGACGGAAACATACGTGGAATGAAGAAGATAAAGGTAACACCGATCAGGATAGTCAGCGCCCAGGCAAGCACTCGCTGCAGAAAGAATTTTTTAAATTTCATACACAGCACTCCTTTACTACTATTTCTACACAAAAGGGACGGCTCGTAAGTTTTTCTTACAACTCCGTCCCTTCTGATATTTCAGCAAATAACTCTGTCAGTTTTTGCTGTTTTCATCATTTTATTACTGTTCCTAAAGACTTAAAGGATTAAGCCTGTGTAGGAGTGATGTTTGGAAGCATGTATTTGAAGCAGCTCCACCACCACCATGGACCATTGTACGGGTTGTCCGCATTCGGATAACCTTCCCAGTAAGTTGAGTTGGTCGGAACGAATTTTGTACCAGAGAGGAAGTTGATTTCCGGCATATCTGTTACACATTCCTTAAGGAATTCAGTATGCAGTTCGTAAGATCTATCACTTTCCGGATCAGTATTAGCAAGTTCATGAAGTATCTCTGTAACTTTTTCGTTATTCCAACGAAGTCCCTGACCTGAACCGGTTTCGCCTACAGGTTTGATCAGATCACCGTCAAATCCGCTGATTGCAGAATAGAAGTCTTTCAGGATACCGCCGGATGGCCAGTAACCAGCAATCTGGAAGTTACCCTGTCCGCCATCTACATCCCATGTTGCGGAAGATTTAGAAGCAATTGTACACTGGAAACCGAATTTTGTCAGCTGGTTGTAAGCTGCCTGTACACCACGTGCTTCCTGGAACTCAGTATCTGCCAGATAGCTCATCTCAAAGGTGAAAGGTTTGCCTTCATAATTCCATACACCGTTTACTTTTTCCAGACCGGCTTTTTCAAGCAGTTTTGTAGCTGCTTCTTCATCATGTTTCCACCAGCCTGCACCAAACATGGTGATCAGTTCTTCATCTGTTCCTTCGATGCCCAGAGAATCAGCCATACGTTTTGCATAACCGGTGTCATATGGTTTGAAGGTTGTTCCATCGCCAAGATCCAGTTCGAAGTTTTCCAGCCAATCCTGCATTGGGATTGTGTAGGTTTCCTGCAGGAACTGTGTATTGTTCATCAACGGGATCGGAGCCGCACGTCCTGCTCCGGAGAACGTGTTCATGGAGATCTCATCAATATTAAGTGCTAAACAGATACCCCAGCGGAAGTCTGGATTGTCAAACGGTGCGCCCTGACCGTGTGAGAATGTAAGTCCTTTTGCACCCGGATCGTCTGGGTTTGCATATGGGAAATCGTTGTACCAGCAGTTGATATTGTCGTTAGAAGCTTTCATGGTTTCAAACTCTTCCAGTGTTACTTCACACAGCAGGTCAACTTCGTTGTTGATCATAGCCATCTGTTTTGTGGTAGAGTCTGCGAATGTACGGAACCATACGTATTTCGGAGGTGTAGCTCCTTCTGCGTAGTCATACTGAGTGGATCCTGCAACACCAAGTGTGCTGTCCTGCCAGTCATCACGCAGTTCATACAGTACCCAGTCACCCAGTGAATCGTAATCTTTTACGGTATACGGGCCTGCTACTACAGGATCTTCATCCTTGAATGTAGTAACGTCGGACTGTTTTGAATAAATATGTTCCGGAACGATACGGTAATCAGTTCCCCATACAGTGATACCATATCTCTGTACGAAACGCGGGAATGGTTCTTTCATCTTAAACAGAACTGTGTAATCATCTACTTTTTCTACGGAATCAATGTACAGGTTTGTTGCTGCACTGGCACCGATTTCGTCATTTTCTTTAATCATATTGAAAGTGAAGACAACATCATCCGCTGTTACATCTTCACCATCGGACCATTTGATACCCTGACGAACTTTTACTGTCCACTCGGTAAAATCATCATTGGACTCAGGCATGCCATCAGCAATCTCGCCCCACTGTTCACCTTTTGCGGTATCCATTTCCCACAGATGAGCACTCATCAGCTGATGAATACCGAATCCCATCTGGGTACCTTTCATGTAGCTGTTGAACTGACCAGGTACATCTGTCGGGGACTGACACTCAACGATCAGTGTCTCGGAACGAGGAGTTCCTACCTCTGTAGTAATACCTTCAGATGCTGCTGTTCCGCTTCCGCCTGAACCGTCATCTGTAGAAGTTGTTCCACTGGAATCCTTAGATCCGCCGGAACCGGAATCACTTCCGCCACCGCCACAGCCGGCTAACATACCAACTGCAAGCGTAGCTGCTGTTAAAACTGCAACTATTTTTCTTTTCATCTCTTTCCCTCCCTTTAGGTCTTGAAAATAACTCAGACAACATCATATTCGTCAATCTTCCGTTGTCTCTATATAAATTTTCCTTCTGCCCATACTACTTTTTTCAGAAAAACTCTGCTGGCGCCTACCGTATGAACACGAACGAAAATCTACATTCCTTCACAATTTTTCTCAATATTGTGTTTCGTCATAATAACTACGGAATCTTTTGTTTCGCTCACGACATTATATAGTTTGTTACCCCACTATCGTGAACATTTCATACAATACCATTCACTTTTTCTTGTTGTTTCTGGTGATTTTGACATATTGTTTAAATGTTGTTTCGTCATGTTTATATATTATACCATTGTTTTATAAAAATCAAGTACAATTTAACCAATTTCAAAAAAATCCGCTTTGGTTTCTTTCCCCAAAGCGGATTTTTATGTTTTTGTCTATATTCCATTATTTTTCTTTGCTTTTTTCGCTCTTTTTCGTCAATTTGCGAACAATCGCCAGGCATCCAAGAAGTGCAATCAGGTTTGGAAGCACCATTAAACCATTGAACATATCTGCCATATCCCATACCAGATCTACTTTCAATGTGGATCCGATGATTACGCAGATCACAACGATCACTGCATAAACTTTTACTGCACCATTTCCGAACAAATGCCGAACATTCACTTCACCGAAATAATACCATCCGACAATTGTAGTAAAGGCAAAGAACAGCATACACAATGCAATAAAGATATTTCCAAAGTTACCGAATCCTACGTTGAATGCACTCTGTGCCAGTTCAGAACCTGTCTGTCCGTTACCGAGTACTCCGGTGGACAGGATAACCAGAGCTGTCAGTGTCAGAATAATAAATGTATCGATAAATACACCCATCATTGCGATGATTCCCTGATCACACGGATCCTTAACCTCTGCCGTTGCATGTGCATGTGGTGTGGAACCCATACCTGCTTCATTGGAGAAAAGTCCTCTCGCAACTCCAAAACGCATCGCTTTCTGAACCGTTACACCAAGTGCACCGCCTGCGATTGCCTGTGGTGCAAAAGCACCCACAAAAATATCTTTGAATGCAGTTCCAACCCCCGGAAGATGCATCACCAGGATCACAAAGCATCCGATGATGTATAACAGCGCCATGATCGGAACGATTTTTTCTGTGAAGCTTGCGATTCTCTTGATACCGCCAATGAAGATGATGCCGGCAATCACTGCCACACAGATTCCCACTGCCAGTTTCGGTACATGGAATGCATTGTTAAATGCTGCACCGATAGAGTTGGACTGTACCATATTTCCCATAAATCCCAGGGCCAGGATGATAGCTACAGAAAAGAAACCTGCCAAGAATTTTCCAAATCCGCCCTTGAATACGTATTTTATATAATATACCGGGCCTCCTACATAATGTCCGTTTTCCAGTTTTCTTGTATGCTGTGCCATAACAGCTTCCGCATAGATGGTAGCCATTCCGAAGAATGCACTGACCCACATCCAGAAGATGGAACCCGGTCCTCCGGATGCAATCGCTGTTGCTGCTCCGGCGATATTACCGGTTCCTACCTGGGCGGCAATCGCTGTTGTCAGAGCCTGAAAAGAACTGAGACCATTTTCTCCTTTCCCGCCATGCAGCGAAAAATTACCAAACAATGCTTTCATTCCGGCACCAAACTTTCGTACCTGAATAAATTTCAGGCTGAACGAGTAAATGATACCGGCTCCCAGAAGCAGGATCAGCAGTGCATAATCCCACAGAAACGTATTGACACACTCAACTACTTTTGTAACAAATTCCATGTTTTTTCTTCTCCCTCACTTTTTCTTACGTTTCAAGCCAATACCAAAGAATGCGCCGGGGCATATCCTTGCAGAGCGTTTTTTATTCATCTGAAACCAGTACAGCGTTTCCGGCAAAAAAGGTCCCGGGGAAATCCCCGGGACCTGATACTTCCATAACTGTTCTGCGCCTTTGCAGGTTCTGTTCAGAATTGTTATTCATTATCCACTCGAAACACAAAAAACAACTGCGACATGCCGCTTTTCTTTTTTGTATCTTTCACACTGTCCTTTTGCCTGAGAGATTCGCAGATCACAGATCTGCTTTCACCTTCGGCACCCATCTTTGGGATTCTCCAGAGGGCCATCCGGTTACAGTCCCGTCCTTTTTTGGGACACCTGAGAGTATTATTCCTTCGGCGGGCTTTCGCCTGCTTTCCTGCAACCTTCTATTGGCTCGATATGTAGTTTCGTTAATGCTTTTATTATAAGGAGCCGGATTGCTGTTGTCAACCCGGCTCTTTATTTTTATAACACTTTACCAAAGTATTATATAAAAATCGTTATTTTCTTTTACAGACTGTCAATAAATCTCATGAATGCAGTTCTGCCTTCTTCTGTGCATTTGTACACTCCTGCATGCTCCAGCACCTTCTTGAATACAATGCCGATCTCTTTTTTCAGAATTTCTTCCACATTTTCTGCTGTGAAAGTATATTTTTCTTTCAGTTCATCTACCCAGTCGGCATGTTTTTCCAGAACTTCATCTTTTCTCAGATCTTCGCCTGCCACAATGGCTTTGCACAGACCTTCAAGTTCACCTTTCAGACGTGCCGGAAGCACTGCCAGACCCATAACTTCGATCAGACCGATGTTTTCTTTCTTGATATGGTGCAGTTCCGCATGCGGATGATAAACACCCAGCGGATGTTCTTCGGTCGTAATATTATTCCTCAAAACCAGATCCATCTCATACATATCACCACGTTTTCTTGCGATCGGGGTGATGGTATTGTGTGGTTCTCCGTCGGTTTCCGCGAAGATAAATGCTGCCTCGTCAGTGTATCCTCTCCACTTTAACAGGATCTTGTCTGCCAGTTCGATCAGACGCTCCGTGTCCGGACCGCTTATACGGATGACGGACATCGGCCATTTTACGATGCCTGCTTTGACATCTTCGAATCCCGGGATCACTACTTCTTTTTCCACCGGTGCTTTCGCCATGGCAAATTCATAATGTCCACCCTGGAAATGATCGTGACTCAGGATCGATCCTCCTACGATCGGCAGATCCGCATTGGATCCTACAAAGTAGTGCGGGAACTGTTTTACAAAGTCAAACAATTTTGCGAAGGTTGCACGTTCGATCTTCATCGGTACATGCTGAGAATTGAATACGATACAATGCTCGTTATAATATACATAAGGAGAATACTGGAATCCCCACTCACTGTTGTTGATGGTTACCGGTATGATTCTGTGATTCTGTCTTGCCGGATGGTTCAGTCGTCCTGCGTAGCCTTCGTTTTCCATGCAAAGCAGACATTTTGGATATGATGTCTGTTTTGCCAGCTTTGCTGCTGCGATGGCTTTCGGATCTTTTTCCGGTTTGGACAGGTTGATGGTAATATCCAGATCACCGTACTCGGTCGGAGCTACCCATTTCATGTCTTTTGCAATACGGTAACGACGGATATAATCGGTATCCTGACTGAATTTGTAATGTGCATCGGTAGCCTTTACCGGATCTTCTTTGTACAATTCCCAGAAGCGACGGATCACATTGCTTGGACGGTCTACCAAAAGACTCATAACTTTTGTGTCAAACAGGTCGCGATAACCTACACTGTTTTCTTCCATCAGACCATGTTCATATGCATAGTCACAGATATCTCCCAGAATGTTTTCCAGTTCACCTACCACACTCTGATCTGCTCCGTCAGACTCCATGATCTGTTTTACATATTCTTCATCGATTGCATCCATCTGCAGTAATTCCAGAATTTTATTCGTAGTATAACGCTTGTCTTCCTTTTCTACCAGACCGGTTGCCAGTCCATACTGTACCAGTTTTACAATGCTCTCTTGAATCATTCCTTTTCTCCTGCCTTTCCTTTTAATACCACGGTGCCGAACCGATCTATAGTGCCATCATATTTTCCAAGCCATACCGGATACTGTTCTACAGGCAACTTGACTTCTACCGGCTGACGGTTGAAGTTTTGTACAAATACATAATCTGTATCCTGATTCCGGCGCACACTTACTTCCACGCCTTCCGGGATGTGGGCAACTACACGTTTTACGTCTGCTTCTTTTGCAATCTTACGATAAACTTCATCATAAAATCCCTGTTCAAAGTCTGCGCAGACATGGTATGCTTTTCCTTTTCCGAAAAGGTTCACGGTAAGTGCCGGCATACCGGCATAAAAATCGGTTTCGTAGGTCATCAGAGGCTGTGCAGTAGAAGTCTTAACCAGTTCACAAAGATGATTACAGGTATAGGTTTTCGTCAGGCACAACTCATTTCCCCTCACCGGTACTCCTCTATTATATTCCCCATCGTACAAACCGTCAATCTCTGTACTGCGAAGTCCCATCACATCCATCAGTCCATGGGGAGTTCCCTCCAGGAAACACAGATCGGTACTGTCTACGATACCGGACCAGTAAGTCAGGATAAAGGTTCCACCATTTTCTACGTATTTACGAACCTTCTCTTCAAATCCTGCCCGGAACATATAAAGCATAGGTGCTGCTACTACTTTATAACCATCCAGCTCCTGCTCCATATCGATCATATCCACATTCAGTCCCTGTTTGCGGAATGCGTAATAGGATTTTTCTACGGTTTCCTTATAGAACAGTCCTTTATTTCTTGGTCCCTGGGCGTCTTCCATTGCCCAGCGGTTCTCCCAGTCATATACCACAGCCACCTGTGCCGGGTTCTTCGCTCCGGTAACTTCCTGAAGTTTTTCCAGGCTTTCACCCACTTCTGTAACTTCTCTAAATACTCTGGTATCATCTTTGCCATAATGATCGATCACTGCACCATGGAATTTCTCAGAGGAACCCTGGCTCTGGCGAAGCTGGAAATACAAAATACTGTCGGATCCGTGGGCAACAGCCTGCATGGAAGCCGCATGAAGCATTCCCGGTTTCTTTAATTTGCTTACGGACTGCCAGTTGGTTGCCGACGGACAGTTCTCCATCAGTAAAAATGGTTTTTTCTGAATGCTTCGCATGATATCATGCTGCATGCCATTATCCATGGCTGTCAGGTATTCTTCTTTCTTGTGCCACTGTGGATAATTATCCCAGGATACAAAATCTACTACATCAGCAAATTTGTGATAATTTAATCCCTGGAAATCGTACATCATATTGATGGTGGTTGGTTTGTCGGATCCTGCATCCCTAAGAGCCTGGATCTCCCATTTCACAAAGTCCACAGTCTGATCTGTTACAAACCTTTTCCAGTCCAGGTTCAGACCGTGAAGAGAGCTGTCTCCTCTTGGGGACGGACTGTCAACCTGATCAAAATCGTTATACCGGTGACTCCAGAATGTGGTTGCCCATGCCCGGTTCATCTTATCTACTGTCTGATATTTGTCTTTCAGCCAGTTTTTAAAGGCTGCCTGACACAACGGGCAATGACACTCTCCTCCATATTCATTGGAAATATGCCAGGCGATCACACCCGGATGGTCTTTGAATTTTTCCGCCAGTTTTGTATTCATAATTCTTGTCTTTTCTCTGTATACCGGAGATGTATAACAGTGGTTATGTCTTTCTCCATACAGATTTCTGTGACGGCTGGCATCTACACGAAGTACCTCAGGATACTTCTGTGCCATCCATCTTGGTCTTGCTCCGGTCGGGGTGGCAAGAATTGTAGAAATACCATTTTCATACAGACGGTCAATGATCTTTTCCATCCATTCAAAATGAAATTCTCCCTCTACCGGTTCGAGTACTGCCCAGGAAAATATACCCAGGGATACTTCATTGATTTTCGCTTTTTTAAAATATTCGATGTCTTTTTCCAGAATCTCCGGGCTGTGAAGCCACTGTTCCGGATTGTAATCTCCACCGTGGAGCATTTTTCCAAAATTTACTTCTCTTGCCATAAGTTCTTCTCCTGTCTTATCAAAAAAGCCTTTCTCCTTTCACATCAAGGAGAAAGGCTTTTCCTTTCGTAACTGTTCAGTGCCTTCACAGTTACGAGCAAAAATGCATTTGAACTCACCTTCGGTGATGGCATTTTTGCTTGTATGTCTCGAGATTTTGACATATTCATGTCAAAACATCTCGCGGGATAGTGACTACTGAAAAGTTACTTCCTTTCATTTAATTATTTATTTGTAATTTTCATCAGATTCCTTTGAATGTGAATGTAAATTCCATCTTTTCATCGGTTTTGATCAGGTATTCCGGAAGTGGTTTTGCTCCCCAGCTGTCGTCTCCGGCAATACCCATCTGCTGTTTGGATACACGTACTACCGTGTAGTGTACCTGTGGCAGCTCAAATGGATGCATCGCATTTTCCATCTCGTGTGGTGTATATGGCAGTGCGGAGAATTCCATAGCATCACCGGTAAACAGCATTCCTCTGCCTTTTCGATCTGTTACGGATGCCCAACGTACACCAACCTTGTTTCCACATTCCTGCGGAACCATGTATTTTGCCATATTATCTTCTACTTTGTTCTTGTAGATACCCAGTTTTGCGCCTTCGCATCTGTCCACATAAGTTTCTTCCGGTCCCATGCCGTACCAGGTCACATTGTCATAATCTGCATCGAACTTGAACATAACACCGAATTCCGGCATATCGCCCAGACCCTCTACCGGATCATACGTCAGTGTGGTGCGGATGCTTCCGTCACCGTATACCTGATAGCTCAGTTTACACTCAGTTGCCGGAGTTGTTGGCATCGCATAAGTAAATGTAATCTTTGCGCTGTCATCCAGGACTTCGATTTCAGGAATATGCATTCCCGGATAATGTCCACCGGTCGGATATTTGTGAGACAGATACATGGATGCCAGTTTCCACTGTCCACAGCGCATCTGCATCAGGCTTCCGTTATCGTTGTCAACCGGTGCACGCCAGAAGTTTGGTCTTGGGATCATCTGGATCATCTCCACTCCACCGTAACGGTAAGAAGCAAGACCGCCATTCAGGTAAGAGAAGAGCACATCGAAGTTTTCACCGCGAACACCAAAGTCATGACCGGATCTGATCACTTCAAATCTTGCAGGTTTTACAGCTTTTGCAGGTGCTTCTACTTTGTAGACACCCTGTCCGAATGCCACTTCATGACCACGTTTTGCCCATACGGTATCTTCTTTCAGCCGGAAGGATACAGTAACTGCATATTCACCCGGCAGATTCTGTACCGGAATCGGCAGACTTACGGTCTCTTCACTCAAAGGAGCTACATGAGTTTCCATCGGAACTTCTTTTACTTCTTTTCCATCTTTTGCAAGTACTACGAAGCAGTCAAAGGTATCAGTGTTGATAAACAGGTTCTTGTTGACGATGGTTACCTGGTCTTTTTCCACTTTGGCAGAAATGTTCTGGTAGTTGAATTTCACATCCTGCATCTTCGGAGATGCGTCTCTTTCTCCGCCGTATGCGATACCGTTTCCGCTGAAGTTGTAGTCGCATGGACGATCATTGAAGTCACCGCCGTATGCCTGGAATTCTTTTCCGTAACGGTCTTTTTTGTAGATGGACTGATCGATGTAATCCCAGATAAATCCACCCTGGTAGGACGGCTCGGTATCGGTCAGATCTGTGTATTTGTGCATACCACCGCAGGAGTTACCCATTGCATGCGTGTACTCGCAGCAGATAAATGGTTTGCTTCTGTCTTTTTTCAGGAATTCCTGGATAGCTTCTACAGACGGATACATCTGGCTTTCCATATCACTGGTATCGTTGTATCTTCTGTCATGGCAGACACCTTCATAGTGTACCAGGCGGTTTGGATCCATCTTACGATACAGCTGTGACATCTCGTAGATTACTTTTCCGCCAAAAGATTCATTACCACAGGACCAGATCAGGATCGCAGGATGGTTCTTATCTCTCTGATACATAGAGTTAACACGATCAAGCATCATATCCATCCATTCCGGACGGTCACATGGTACGACTTTGCTGAAGTCACCGGTCTGTTCTGCGCTGATGTCCCAGCTTCCGTGGCTCTCCATGTTACACTCTGCGATCATATAGATACCGTATTCATCACACAGTTCATAGATTCCGACTGCATCCGGATAATGACAGGTACGGATGGCATTGATATTGTTCTGTTTCATGGTTACCAGGTCTTTGATCAGTTCTTCTCTGGATACCACACGGCCGGATACAGAACTGAATTCGTGACGGTTTACACCTTTGAAGACGATTCTCTTACCATTCAGCATCATGATAGAATCTTTCATCTCAAAACGACGGAAGCCCACTCTCTGAGGGATCACTTCTGTCACCTGTCCGTTCTCATCCATCACTTCCAGTAACAGATCATATAATACAGGAGATTCTGCAGACCACAGTTCAGGATTCTCCATTTTCATCACATACTGAGACTCCTCTGCCAGTGTCTCTTCTACACTCTGCAGTTCTTTTCCGTCTTTGGATAATGTGATTTTCACTTTGCCGGCTTTGGTAGCTTTGGTATCGATCACCAGATCCGCTTTAGTGAAGGTATCATCCAGAAGTGTCTGGATCTTTACATCAGATACATGCACTTCCGGGATCGCATACAGATAGACATCACGATAGATTCCGGAGAAACGGAAGAAATCCTGGTCCTCACACCAGCTGCTGCTGGTCCATTTGAAGACCTGTGCTGCCAGTTTGTTTTCTCCTTCTTTCAGATAAGGAGTCAGTTCGAATTCGGATGGTGTAAAGGTATCTTCACTGTATCCTACAAAGTTACCGTTCAGCCATACAGCGATACCACTTTCTGCACCCTGGAAAGAGATAAATACTTTTTTACCTGTCATCTCTTCCGGCACCTCAAAATATTTCACATAAGAAGCAACCGGATTGAATCTCTCCGGAATCTGACCCGGTTCTACTTCTTCTCTTCCTTCCCATGGATACTGTACGTTTGCATACTGCGGTACATCATATCCCTCCATCTGGATATGAGCCGGTACACGGATATCATCCCATGGTCCACAGCAGTATTCCGGTTTTTCAAATCCGGGAATGGTACAGTTATAGTTTTTTGCATAGTGGAATTTCCACAGTCCATTCAGGCTGCAACGGAAGTTATCCACCTCCTGTTCCATCGCTTCCACAGAAGCGTAATATCTGTGGTCTGAATGAGCAGCCACACGGTTGTCGTTAAAATAAGTAGGATCTTTTACTAAATCGTAATTGAAAGTACCCATTCTTTTTTCCTCCTATTTTTCAATCTTTGCTAAAAAACAGGCGGATATTCATATATTATAAATATCCGCCTCAATTTACTTATACATAACCCTTCAGCATATGCACAGCTACTTTTTTATTATTTAACAGCACCTGTGATACCTTCTGTAAAGCTCTTCTGGAAAGCAAAGAAGATAATTGCTGTAGGAATGGTACAGATAAATACACCCAACATCAGCATACCGTAATCTACGGTGTAACCACTTAACAGGTTAGAAACCAGCATCGGCATGGTGATCGCATCTTTATTCTGCAGAATTACCTTTGGCCACAGATAGTTATTCCATGCACCCATGAATGTGATGATGATAGCTGCTGCGTATGTGGATTTCATGGTAGGAATGAACATACGGAAGAAGATACCAACTTCACTCAGACCATCGATTCTTGCTGCCTCAATGATATCATGAGGGAAGGATCTGGATGCCTGACGGAACATCATGATCATGAACGGTGTTGCAATGGATGGAAGCATGAATGCACCCATAGTATTTACCATTTTCAGAGTAGAAAACATACGGAACATCGGAATCATGATGGCTGCAAAAGGAATCATCATAGCAGTCAGCAGGATGGTAAATACAACGTCTTTTCCTTTGTCGTGATAGATCTCAAAGCCATAACCGGCGATGGAACAAATCAGTAGACACAGGACAGTCAGTACTGTTGCATTTCGGAAGGAATTCCACAGTGCCAGTCCCAGATTCTGGTTTGCAATCAGTGCTTTGTAGTTTTCAATCAGATACGTTCCCGGAATCAGTTTGCCGGCGATAACGTCAACGCTCTTGTTTGTAGATGCACAGAACATATAGTACAGTGGAAATACAGAAACAATTGACGCGATTGACAGTATAAGATACATGAAGAATTTTTTACCTTTACCCATTATCGTTCGTCACCTACTTTCATCTGAAGTATTGCCAGAATAGCAACCATAATCAGGATCAGGATAGACATCGCCGCAGCATAACCGAAGTTCGGGCTCTGCTTAAAGGAGATGTTGTAAATATAATGAGACATTGTCATAGTAGATTTACCAGGACCACCGTTTGTCAGGTTCAGGGACTCATCAAACAGCTGCAGGGTACCATTCGTAGATGTAATGGCTGTCAGCAGAATGGTCGGTTTCAGAAGTGGTACAGTAATCTTGAAGAATGACTGCATCGGGCTCGCCCCATCGATCTTTGCCGCTTCGTATACAGAATATTCAATATTCTGCAGACCGGACAGATAGAATACCATGTTGTAGCCTGTCCATCTCCATACCAGCGCGATGATGATAACGGCACGGGCTGTCCATGCATTACCAAACCACATGATCGGTGACATACCCAAATTACGCAGAACCATGTTAATGAAACCATCATTTGCAAACAGAGAACGGAAGATCATAGCGTAAGAAACCAGAGATGTCGCACATGGTAAGAAAATACATGTACGGAACAGGCCCTTAAACCTCAGATCCTTGTTGTTCAGCATAGATGCAAACATCAGCGCCAGCACCAGCATAATCGGCACCTGAACGATCAGGTAGAAGAATGTGTTAAATAATGTCTGTTTAAACGTTGGGTCTTTTAAAATACGTGCATAGTTTGCAAAGCCATTAAAGCTCAGGTTTACACCCATGCCCGTCTGTAATGACAGGATGAACGCCCGAATCATCGGATAAAAACTCATCCAGCCAATCAACAGGGTTGCAGGAAGTAAGAATGCCCAACCGGTCAGGTTGTGTTTCTTTGCCAGTGTCAATCCTTTTTTCTTCTGATTGCTCATGAAATCCATCCTTCCTTTCTTTTGGAGATTTCTTAGAAAGAAGAGGGTCTGCTCCGCTTTTTTCGAAGCAGACCCTCTTCTTATTTATTTTTCACTTCTTGGTTTTTAACTGTTCAGCTGAATCAGCCACCCATATTAAATTCTACAGTATCCTGTGCGGTTGCGATTTCATCGTCCATATCTGCACCACTCTGGATGATATTGGACAGTGCAACACCTACAGCATCACGAGCATCATAGTAGAATGGACCAGTGATATTGGAAGGAGTCTTTGTAGCAAAATCTACGATTTTAGCATAAACTGCTTCATTGCTGAAGAATTCTACAGGCTGAGCATATACATCTGTATCACCAGCTGGTGCCCATGTTGCCAGAGCTCCTTTGGAGATGATGTCATCGTACAGATCTGTGCTTCCGGCAAATGTGGATTTCATAAAGTCAATTGCAAGATCCTGTTTCTGGCAGTTAGAGCTGATTACCCATGAAGAACCACCGTTATTGGAGTAGTTAGTAGCTCCGTCAACGCCATCCAGTTTCGGCATATTTGTGATTGCCCACTGTCCGGACTGCTCATCGTTAGCTACGATAGAAGCCATAATCCAGCACCCGTTGATAACACCAGCTACTGTACTGTTGTTGATAGATGCAATGTACTGATCCCAGTCAGTAACTTCTACTAATGTTCCGTCTGCAACCATCTGCTGATAGATCTCCAGGATTGGTTTCAGAGCTTTGTTGTCTTTGATGTTAACGGATCCGTCTTCGTTGAACAGAGACTGTCCACAGGACTGCAGCATCTCCATTACCAGGTCAGGTGAACCAGCCTGAGATGTCAGGATAGGCTGACCGGTTTTTTCTTTAACAACTTTTGCTTTTTCCATGAAATCAGACCATGTAATGTCTGTAAAATCATCAATTGTGTATCCTGCCTGTTCCAGCATATCGGTACGCAGGCACTCGATAACAGCACCGTTATCAAACGGGATACCATAGTTCTTACCATCCAGTGTGGAGTAAGCAACTTTCGCCTGTGAGAACTGGCTGAAGTCGATTCCGGAATCTGTCAGGTCTGTGAAGATGTCCGGATAGTTGGTAGCATATTTCTGGAAGGAGTTATCCTGCATCAGGAAAATGTCAGGCAGTGTGCTCAGATCTCCTGCAGAAACAGCTGTTGTCAGTCTTGTTTCGATATCGTCGGATTTGATCTCGCTTACATCTACTTTGAATCCAGGATGATCTTTTGCATAGATCTCTGCTGCTTTTTCAATTGCATAGATGTTGAAGTTCGGATCCCATGTCCAAACAGTCAGTGCGTTTTCATCGTCAGAACTTCCTTCTGTAACGTTTGCATCTTCTGAACCGTCATCTGTTGCTGTGTCGTCTGTTGCTGCGTCGCTTCCTGTGCTTGAGGAATCGCTTGCTCCTGAAGAGCCACAAGCTGTCATTCCGAATACCATTGTGGAAGCTAATACAACTGCTACAATTTTTCTTTTCATAAATGTATATCCTCCTGATATGTATTTGTTCACTCTGCCAAAAACCGGCATCTCTCACTCGCTTTTCCCATTAGTGAATGTGTACAGTTTTTGAACTTTCTGTGAATCATTATGTACACATTATACCATACTTTTCCTGCATGTGTACTCATATTTAACAGGATTTTGTGCATTTTCATCCATTTAAGATGTTTTGACGGTTTTTACCATCCTTTTTCGGCTTTTATATCATAATTCAACAATTTCCGTTCAAAATGTTCCGGATCCTTTCTCCACTGTTGTGGCGAAATGCCCATAATCCTGTGAAAATTCCTGTTGAACGTGGATAATGTGGAGAAGCCACATCGTACGGCAATATCTCCCACCGTATCGTTTGTACGCTTCAGTTCCCCACATGCTGTGCGAATTCGAACCCAATTGATATATTCAACAGGCGACATCTGCATACAGTCACGAAATACCCTTCTCAGATGCGTTTCACTGATATGGCACATCGCAGCCAGTTCCTCCACCTTGATCGGGCGGTCACAGCATTCGCTGATATAGTCAATCGCCGGTGTGATCAGACTGGTATTTCCCGCCTCGAATTCTGGCTTTTCCGCTTCCTCCCGATTCCACCTTGCCACCTGTAAAAGAAGAGCCAGGATCAGTCCTTTCACTTCTTCCAGATAGAATTCCTTTCTTTCCCGCATACATCCAATGATCTGCTGCACCAGTGCCCCGATCTGCGGTTTATCCTGAACCCTCACAAAATGCGCTCTCCTATTCACCCGATCGATCACTTTCTGTGCCATTCTGGGGTTATCTTTATAAACTTCCCTCAGAAATTTGTCCGCATCAATAAACAGCCACTCCCAGTAGCTGACACTGTCTCCCGCAGAAGTTGTCGTATGGGGAAAGTTCTTCGGTATCACAGTAAACATGTTGCCATCAAAGGGTAGGTCTTCTTCTTTAAAAGTAACTGTGCCTTCCCCATAATAACAAAATCCAACCTCCAGATGATTATGAAAATGCAGATAATCAATCTCCCTACCGTAATTCTGCACCCATTTATCCCCCAGAAGAGCAAGCACCGGACTTCCTGCCGGAATTTCATAATAACGGTATTCCATCTTTGGTTTTCTTTTTCTACCCATGTATACTGTCTCCTCTCTGAAGCTGTGTCTTCTTTTCCCCCATACTGATATCCTCCTGTCTACACATCTATATCAAGTATAAAGAATCCTGTGGATTTTGTCTATATACTTCACAGATACACCTTTTGTTTTCTGTATATTTGTTGTTATTGTGCACTCTGTTTCCGGTAACGCGCTTCGTGATGCGCAGAATTTATTCCTCCCTGCCCTTCTTTGGATACTGTCAGGCACCAGGTTGCAAATACAAAGAAAAAATCCGTAAAACAACTGATTTCTGTTCAGAATTTTACGGATTTCTTCTTATCATATTATTTCTATATTATTATTTCTGATGTTTTTACATTGACTTTCTGTCTGCGATCTCCGCCATCTTGGCATCGTTCAGACGGGTATCTCCGTGCACACGGCTGTAGGACAGGTATCCGTTCATACGGTCGATCTTGGTCAGGTTTCTGGAACCGCAGACCGGGCAGACATCCATCTCGAGCTCCTGATGTCCGCAATCGTCGCAGTAGGCCAGCGACAGATTCACACCCTCATAATAACCCAGATTCATCGCCCGACGGATCAGTGCTTTTATAGCATGTACATTGTAGGAAATCGGATATCTGACATATTGGATCTTACCACCGTTGCACAGTTCCCAGAATCTTCCTTCCAGATCCTGTTTCTGGATCGGGGTGATGTCCTCAGTTACGTGGCAGTGGAAACTATTGCTCACATACGGACGGTCGGATACCCCGCGCACGATACCGTACATCTTGCGGAACTGCTCTACCTGCAGACCGCAAAGGCTCTCAGCCGGTGTTCCGTAAATTGCATACAGGATCTCATCCTCTTTTTTGTATACATTAATCTTATCATTGATATAACGAAGCACTTCCAGTGCAAATTCTCCGTCTTCGGCAATGGATTTACCATTGTAAAGTTCCTGCAGTTCGTTCAGTGCTGTGATACCGAAGGAGGCTGTCATCGGACGGAGTAACGGACGGATCTTATCGGATGGTTTCAGATGGCCTCCGTAGAAACCGCCCTCACAGTATGCCAGCGGATTCGTGGAAGCACGCATCTCACCAAGGTAATCGTATGTTCTCTTATGCAGTCCGCGGATCATCTCCAGATAGAAATCCAGAACTTCATAAAAATCTGTGTTCTCTGCACGGGCTTTTGCCAGGATCATCGGAAGATGCAGGCTGACCGCACCGATGTTGAAACGACCGACAAAGACAGGCACATCGTTTTCATCTGCCGGTTCCATACCGCCACGCTCATACCACGGACTTAAGAAGGCACGACACCCCATCGGGCTGATTACTTTTTTATATTTTTTGTACATGCTGGAAATATATCCCTGGCCACTCATAGACAGCCAGTCCGGATACATGGTTTTTGCAGAGCAGGCAACACCTGCCTCAAAGACATCTTCACATTCTTTTCCATCTCCATGGATCTCTTCATCATACAGGAACACAATCTTCGGGAACAGTACCGGTTTTTTATGTCCGGCTTTTCCCTGTCCGCCCATATGGACTTTCAGCAGAGATTTTGAGATCATTTTTTCAAATCTTCCCGTTCCCAGTCCCAGTGTCACAGTAACAAACGGATAGTCGCCACGGGAGGAACCAACGGTATTTAATTTATATTCAATTCCCTGCCATCCCTGATCACAGTCACGGCAGACTTTTTCCCAGGCATATACACGACCCTTTTCTTCTCTTCCTTCCCAGGACGGATCGGAATATTTCAGGAATTCTTCATAATATTTGTTATAGCTTTTCTGTGCATACGGAGACAGGATCTTGTCTACTTCCGGTACGGTAAATCCGCCGTACTGCTGTGCTGCGGTACTGAGGATGATATCACCCATAACGTCAAATGCGGTGTCCAGGGTCTTCGGCTCGTTGTACCAGACATTTCCCATCTCAAATCCACCACGCAGAACAGATCCCACATCAAACAGACAGCAGTTCATTGTATCCAGACGCGCAGACTGATCGTGGATGTAAATATAACCATCTTTGCATGCCTGCAGTTCGTTCCGGTTCATAAAGAATTTTCTGTATAATTCTTTGTTCAGCTCGTTAAAGATCAGACTTCGTTTTGTTGCTACCAGTGCACTGTCGGTGTTGGCGTTGCTCTTATCTCCGATATAACGGATGGACTGGCTTTTCGTGTAGACTTCGTCCATCATATGAATAAAGTCTACTTTATAATTCCGGTAATCACGATAGCTTTTTGCTACTGCCGGGTTCACCTGTTCCAGAGCGCCCTCCACGATGTTGTGCATATCCTGGATCATGATCTTTCCGCCCTTGCGTTCTCTGGACATGGCTTCTGCACGGTCGGTCGCATATTTACAGATAAAATTGATCTCGTCATCGGTAAAACGATACATGACACGACCTGCCGATTTATTGACCGCACGCTTGATCTTATTGGCATCGAACTCTTCTTTTGTGCCGTCCTTCTTGATAATATATACCATTGTTTCCACTCCTTGCTACTATATATAGTGTTTTTTCTGTTTTTCAAAACAACATTTTGTAGACAACAGTATAGCACGGTTATCTGCAAAAGGAAAGAGAAGAACCCTGAAAATTCTTCTCTTTTTTTGTTTTATTTTTTATGCAATTTTCCGAACGCCTGTCTTACCGTTTCACATATCCAGTGGAAAAGTCAATGATATTGTGAAGGGCTTCGCCTTTTTCGTAACGTTCCAGGTTCTCAATCGAAAGATTCAGAATCTTCTCGAGTGTCTCCGGCAGTGCATATCCACCGGACACATGTGGGGTAATGATACAGTGCGGAGCATCCCACAGCGGGTGATCTTCCGGAAGTGGTTCCGGATCGGTGACGTCCAGACCTGCGCCGTAAATGCTTCGCCCCTGCAGTGCTTTCGCAAGTGCCAGACTGTCGATGGCGGTTCCGCGACCTACATTTAACAAAATTGCGTTCGATTTCATCAACTGTAATTCTTTTTCTCCAATCACACCTTTGGTATCGCTGTATCCCGGAAGGCTCATTACCACGATATCTGCCTGCGGCAACAGTTCCGGCAGGGCTTCCATTGTGTATTGTGCATCCACGTACTCCGGTTTTGGTTTCTGGCTCCTTCTGATGCCGGTCACATGTGCACCCAGTACTTTCATTTTTCTTGCAAATGTCGTTCCGATATCTCCAAGGCCGATCACCAGAACATGGCTTCCCTCTGTGACCATCATATGGGTCTGTTTTTCCCAGCGGTGGTCTGTTTGCTGGTCATAGTAAATGTCCAGGCGTTTCTGCAGAGCAAACAGCATCGCGATCAGATGCTCAGAAATCGCCATTCCGTAGGCTCCGGTTGCATTGGTCAGCTGTGCCTGTTTTGGCAGAATACCCGGTACACAAAATCCTTCTGTTCCGGCGTTATTTAACTGTATCCAGCGCAGATTCCGAGAATCTTTTAAGAATTCCGGTTTCACATTTCCGATAATAATATTTGCATCCTGCACCTGTTCTTTTGTCACCTCTGCTTCCAGGCAGTAAGTTGTCTTTGCGTCCGGTGCTGCATTTTGGATTCGTTCTTTATGTTCTTCTTTTACAGGAAGAACCACAAGTATTTTTTCCTGTTCCATCCCGTTTCCCGACCTTCCCAAACGTACTCTGCTTACTACAGTAGCACAATTGATGTTAAGTTACAAGGCAGAATTGATCCTTACTGTGCATACGCGATATTCCGGTTACTGTTCACTGGTAATATCCCGCGAAATGTTTTGGCATGGGTATAGCAAAATCAATTGTTGTATTCGGGGGGTTTTCTGCTATAATATTACCATAATACCGGGGTAGACGGGTAAAGAGTTGTTGGTGTCTGCCGTGATTCTTAGCTGGATGCCTTTTAAATTTGAGGAGGATTGTTATGGAACATTTTATTATTCCGGAAAATTATCAGCCTGCATTATCGCTTCACGATACTCAGGTTGGTATCAAAACAGTGAAAGATTTTTTTCAGAAAACCCTTTCTGACCGACTGAATCTGCTGCGTGTGTCCGCACCGCTTTTTGTAGATCCGTCATCCGGTCTGAATGATAATCTGAACGGCGTAGAACGCCCGGTTACCTTCGATATCAAGGAATCGCCGGATCAGAAAGCTGAGATCGTACATTCTCTTGCAAAATGGAAACGTTATGCACTGAAAAAATATGGTTTTGCACACGGCGAAGGTCTGTATACCGATATGGTTGCGATCCGTCGTGATGAGGATACCGATAATATTCACTCGATCTATGTGGATCAGTGGGACTGGGAAAAGATTATCACACGCGAAGAGCGTAATGTGGATACGTTAAAGGATGTTGTCCGCACGGTTTATTCTGCTCTGAAGAAGACAGAAAAATACATGGCGATTCAGTATGATTATATCGAAGAGATTCTTCCGAAAGATATTTTCTTTATCACTTCTCAGGAACTTGAGGATATGTATCCGGGTCTTTCTCCTAAGGATCGGGAGTATAAGATCGTAAAGGAAAAGGGTGCTGTGTTTATCATGCAGATCGGTAAAATGCTGGCATCCGGCGAACCACACGACGGCCGTGCACCGGACTATGATGACTGGGAGTTAAACGGTGATATCATCGTTTATTATCCGGTTCTGGATATCGCCCTGGAGCTTTCTTCCATGGGTATCCGTGTGGATGCAGCTGCCCTGAAGCATCAGCTGGAGGTTTGTGGCTGCGAGGAACGCGCAGAACTGGATTTCCAGAAGGCTATTTTGAATGATGAACTGCCGTTTACGATCGGTGGCGGTATCGGACAGTCCCGTATCTGTATGTTTTATCTGCGGAAGGCTCATATCGGAGAGGTTCACTGTTCGTTATGGCCGGAGGAGACGGTGAAACTGGCGGAGGAGCATAATATTCCGTTGTTGTAATGTAAGATTTGTAGATAGTTTTCTCAAGGGGACGCGAGAGGGATCGGGGGTCCCGGGGGCAACAACGTGGGCAGGGGAAGCTTTGAAATCCAGCCCTTACGGAGACTTAGGCTCGAGCGCTCTCGCGAGAGTCTTAGTCGCAGTTAGGGATTAGTTCAAAGTTCCCC
>JABLTO010029184.1_pt1 | contig 25819 bp, 23 predicted proteins | sample 7160091 | NCBI WGS metagenome assembly JABLTO01 (sample SAMN14651225, study PRJNA627086) | human gut metagenome | isolation source: feces | host: Homo sapiens
AAATACGAGCCGCAGGCAAACAAAAAGTTTTTCGGTGCAGCAGTTTTTCAAAAATGCTGCCGAGGTGTGGGCGAGTAGCCCACATTTGCGAAGCAAATGAAACTGTACAGTGAGATGAAACAAAAATCTAAGAGGGAATCGAAAGAATCGCAATTGCCTTCAAAATCAGAAGGTTGTAATGAGAGAACAAGGTTTCAGGGGCAATTGCGATTCCCAGGCAAGCTGGGGATGTGCCCCAGCCTTGCCGAACCGGATTTGGGTGGTTTTCCTAAGAGGAGTGTTTCCAATCACGAGCAGCCCACATTTGCGAAGCAAATTGGATTTTGCAACTTTGTTTTCCTGCTGCAATTGCATGTTTTGAAACTGTCCAATTCAAATAAAGTTGTATCATCAGAATCAAGGTTACAAAATCGGACAAGGCAACGGGGCAATTGCAGTACGCTGGTAGGCAAAAGCAGGGGTGGAACCCCCTTTTGCCGGATGCGAAAGATCGGTTTCCCTAAGAGAAGTTCTTCTAGGGAAACCATCTGAATCCGGTTCGGCAGAAACGCTTCGCTGTCTGCCTGTGTGCTGTTCGCTGGTGGTTGCGTTGTCCAAATTACCTATGAATCTTTCTTAGATTTCTGTTTTTCTGAATTTTTTATGTTTCTAGAATAGCGAACAGCAATTTCCCTTGTTTCTCCTAGATTTCAATAATATCTAATCAATACGTTTGTTAAGGGGGACAGCTTGTCCCCCTTAACAATCCCCCTCCGCCGAGCTGAGCCAGCTCGACCGCAGTTGCCTGCGACTCGTATCTTTGCAAGCAACCACATCTAAAATTCCCGTTTTCTGGAATTTCCTAGCCAAAAAACAACATTTTTCGCTGAAAATATGGAAGAATAAACAAAAATACGCCCCGATTTTGTGCACAATGTGGGTTTACACGGCTGAAAAAGTGTGCTATAATAGGTCTAAACTCGAAATTTATGCGTTGCAGACAGTGGGGTGCAGCGTCTGCACACAACCCTTGAAATGGAGGAGAAGATTCTCATGAAAAGAACAATACTTGCTGTTTCTGCATTTGCAGCTTCTTTGATGGTCAGTGCTGTAGCAGTTTCTGCTCCGGTACAGGCAGAAGAAATTTTCCACAGCCGGAAGGCTGTTGCGGAAGTTGTCGCTACAACACCGCTTTATGAAGCACAGGACGATACCCAGACGACTACCACAACTACAGATTTGAGTGGCGGAAACAATGTGGAAACCACCACAACACTGGATTCGGCAGTCACTGGCAGTGAAGAAACCACCACGACAACTACAACCGTTCCGCTGCAGGTGATAACTGTAAATGCAACCCTGCACGCTTCTTTTAATGGCGATAAAGAAGACGCTCCGTCTACGCCGATTTCCATCAGCAGTGATGCTCAGCAGGAAACTTATACGATTTCCTGTGATTTGACAGACCCATCCACAGCGTTGGATTATGTTTATTTGGATTTTGCCCTGCCGGATGCAAAGCAGTCCATTCGGACATTCTGCCCGAACTTTACGCCGGCAGTTACAAAGGTTTCCACAGGTGCAGACCTCTTGACGGATGTTCCGTATACGATGGGTGCAAATGCAGTCAACTATACCTATACCGATGCAACTGGTAATCAGTATGTGCGGGTTGTTCTGTATGATGCAACCGCAACCGGAGATGGCTACTTGGCACAGAATGCAGCAATCACTGATAAGTTGCAGTTGACATTCCAGCTGACAGGCTTGGAATCTTTCGACCCAACGGTAACAACCACAGCAACCAGCGATACTGTTACAACCACAACTGTCAATGTCAATGGTGCTTATGATACCAGCGGTAAGGGCGGTTCTTACAACAACGGTTCTTATAACAGCGGTAAGGGCGGCAGCAGTTCCGCTCCAACCAGTACTTCTACCCCAACCCAGACCGCTGACTTGAGCGTTGGTGCAATCGTAGTTGGTGCAGTGGCTGCCGTTTCTCTGGCAGGAGCTGCGTTTACTGTTACCAGAAGAAAGAAGAAGTAAGATTTCTTTTTTGAAATGCATTCCATCCGCCGCAAGCCGGAATTGATTCGGAACGGCGGATGGTTTTTTCTGTCTGTGTCCGGAAGATTGCTGAAAAATAAATCGCCATTTTGTGCAGATTGTATATTTACAGTGCATCAAAAGTATGGTATAATAACTTCAGGTATCGAAAAAAGATGCAGACGAACGAACAATGCGAGGATGTATCGGGGAAGTACATCGTCTGTAAAGAGAGAAAAGAATGGAGGAGACATCGCATGAAACGCATCATCAAGGGCGTTTTGGCAGCCGCTTTGGTTACAACTGCACTCACTGCCGGAACGATTTCTTTTGCAGCGAATACAGAGGTATCTGCGATTGAGGGCGTAACTGCAACGCTGACCGGTTCGCTGGATGACAGTAATTTTGCTTATTACGGTGTTGGAAAGACCAATAAAAATATCGAAAGCACGACCGCTAATATCTCCAGTGATGGGGAATATGTCATCAGCTGGACGGTTTCCGGCAATGCTTCTACTGTCGATTATTTGTATTTGGATTTGAATTTTCCGTCACCGATTAACACACAGCCAATCAAGGACACATTTCCGGATTTGAACATTGTTGTAACGGAAGTAAAAACCGGTTCTACCATTGTGGATTATAAGATGGGAACGAATGCCGTCAATTATGACTATCTGAATGGTGGTTTGGATTCAGTTCGGGTAACACTTTGCGACCAGTCCACTGCAAACAATGGCTATCTTTCTAAGCAGACTGCCATTGGACAAACTTTGTCGGTGACTTTCCAGGTATCTGGTCTGGGTGATGATACTACTACAACACCAGTTACAACAACAACAATGCCCGTACAAACGACACCGATTCAGACAACTATGGCAACCACGTTGCCCGTAACACAGCCGGCAACGCCCATTGTAACTACAACAGCAGTTGTAGCAGCAGGCAGCACGGGTGGTATTCCAACGCCAACCCAAACAGCGGATTTGAGCGTGGGTGCAATTGTAATTGGCAGTGTTGCAGCCGTTTCATTGGCAGGAGCTGCTTTCACAGTAACGCGAAGAAAGAAAAAGTAAACACGAAAACGTGTAAGAATAAAAATAAATAAAAAAACATTGCCGTTCCTTGCAGAACTTTTGCAGGGGGCGGCAATGTTTTGTTGCCGAAACAAAAAAATCCCTGTCCGAATTTACTCGAACAGGGAATTTCTGAGAAATCATAGGAAAAAAGCTTATTCTTCGTCTTTTGAATCAGTTGATTCAGACGGTGCTTCTGGTTCTACTTTATCTGCTGCCATGGATGCACAGGAATCGGTATCCTCGTCTTCTTCATCGGTGCAGGCATCTGCATCACAGCAAGGTGCTTCACACATCGGTTCGTCTGTGCCGTCACAATCGCAGTCTTCACCGCCAATGCAATCATCTGTGCCAGCGAAATCACAGCCACAGCCGTCATGATGTTTTTTCCGCAGCTTTGTAACGAAGAAAATCGTTCCGAGCACAACGGTAGCAGTTGCCAGAATAATGGATACAATGGTGCGTGTTTTCATAAGCTCCTCTTTTCTCCGCAGAATGTAGAATATTGGTCTTTTTGTGTTTCGTTGTGACAGGTTCACTTCTGCGGCAGTGCCGCTGTCTAATGATTATTATACCATGTTTCGAGAAAAAATACAAGACTTTTACCGAATCTTTTCGCTTTTTCTGCGATACAATTTTGTGATTTTTGTTGATTTTAATACAAAATATGTAGAAAACAATTGCTATTTAGGGAGAAATAGAAACAATTATGATAAAAAAATCCGCCGCACGGCTGGAATGCCATGCAGCGGAGAAAAATGGATTGCATATGGTTCACGTTTAGTCTTTTGCGATATATGGGAGATTCTGATAGCCTTCCATATTGAGAACGAATCGCATCAGAGCAGTTGTATCCAATTCGCCAACATTATTTGTGCCGTCTGTCTGGTCACAGTTTGCATTTGCGTACTGAATATCGGTCAGCTGAATCAGTTTTGCAAGATATTTGTTCAGTAAAATAGCATCTGTCAGGTCAACAACACCATTTACATTGACATCACCGTAATTCACTTCGCCGATGTCTTGTGTGGTGGTAGTAGCAGCATTAGAAGTGGTTGTGCTCTTATCTGTAGTCGTGACAACTGCTGCGGTTGTGGTTGTGTCCTTGTCAGTCGTGGTCGTATCCGCAGCCTTTGTGGTGGTCAATGTTGCAGTTGTTGTCGTTGTGGTGGAGGTAGTAGTTGTTGTCGTCGTCGTTGTGGTAACCGGCTTCGGGTCTGTGCCATCGCTGGAATCCATGTAAACGATACCGCATCCAACCGTAGACATATAAACCATACCGAACTTGTTCATGTCGCCAACGAGGAAGTTTCCGTTCCCAGTACCGCCATAGAGGTGGTGCAGGTTGATGGCAACCCAAGTTTTGCCAGCATCGGTCGAACGATAAACGCCTTCCACATCATCTTCACTCGGCTTGCCGTACATATACAGGGTATTTACGCCGCCCTCTTCTTCCGGAGCACCGTAACCAATGGTCTTGCAGTAAGAAACATTATCCAGCTTTTCAACCTTCTTGCCGTAGTCGGTCACATGGTAAGCACCATAGTAGCCAGCACCTAACATCAATTCGCCATCGCCTAAATAAGCGATTCTTCCGGCACTGTCGCACTGGTCATACATTGCAACGTCTGTTTCTTCATTGAAGGTCTTGCCGTAGTCGTGGCTGACATAGAACTTGTAGCAAGCATCCGAGAGATCCGGTGCTGGCTTGGAATAGCCCCAAGAAGAATTATAATAAGTGGAATATGCATAGACAATGCTCGGGTCATTCTTTTCTACCTGCATAAAGGTTGGCTTTGAACCATATGCAGAAGCAATGCCGCTGCAAGCAGTCCAAGTCTTGCCGTAGTCATCGGAGTAAGAAACATTGGTTGCATTGTCACCGCTGCTCTTGAAGAAGCGATAAGTGCCATCTTCCAGTTGTGTGATGGCAGCCTTACCGCCCTGCGGGCATTCCATCTGTGTCCAGTTTTTACCGCCATCCAGCGTGTAATAACCAACACCCTTGCCCTCTGCACAACGCATCATAACGTCTGAATTCTGTGGGCAATATGCAATCGCACTGGCAGAACCGCTGCCGCCAGTTGCTGCGGTCATAGTTGGAGAGAATCGGTTGGAATTGACAGTATCAAGGTGTTCAAAACCGTCATAGTCACCGATAACAGAATACGGATTCTTGCCCGGTGCACTGATCATATCAAGTGCAACGACTTCTTCAATGCCGTCTGCTTCAAAGTAAACCACTGGCAGTTCATCCCAAGTATTGTCGCAAGCGAAAACACCGTTACCAGAAGTAATCAGGAATCGGTCAGAATCTCGTGGGTCGAGTACCATTGCACCGCTCCAGTGAACAGCATAGCCACGAATCCACGGTCTGCCGCCGTCTTGCAAATAATCTGCCTGCAACGGGCCGCCCCAGGTCTTTTCATTACCCGGTGTGATGCTTTCCCAAGTTGCACCGCCGTCGGTAGAACGGTAGAACTGAGAACCCCATGCAACAGTATCATTTTTCCATGCATTTGCGTCCCACATCTGAGAATAACCGAAGTCGCAGCTGGTTGCAATCAGCTTATTGGCATCCTTCGGGTCGCCATAAACCGCACCATAAGCGTGGTTGGTTGTCGGGCTGATGTCGGTTGCTTCACCCGTTTTTGGATTGTACTTATACAGTGCACCGCCGCCGCTGAATGTGATGCTGCCGCAGTAGGAGATCAGGAGGTTGCCGTCTGCGTCTGCATTGATTCTGGACGGATAATAATTGGTCGGAAGGTCTTTGCTCAGCGGCTGGAAGTCATCCGAACCAACATCAGCAACAACCAGACTGTTTTCGCCCTGAATGGTCGTACCAACATAAACCTTGCCATTCTGAACATGAACGATGGAAACACCGTTCTGGTGGTAATATTCTGCATCGGTCAAAGCTCTTGCCATGTGTTCTGTCCAGGTCGGCCACTTGATGGAATTTTTGAAAAGTCCTAAATCGTCATAGCCCTTAACGGCTTCCCAAGTGTCACCACCGTCTTTACTCATAATCAGGGCAGAGTCGCCGGAAGCAACGTCGCCGCCGCAGTAGATAATATTCGGGTTGTCCGGGTCAACTGCAATCGCTTCCCCGAACTGTCTGCCTTCGCCGTTGCCGTGAACCTGAATCAGGTCAGTGACATCAATGCGGTCAAAGGTCTTACCGCCGTCCCGAGAACGGAAGATTTCGGTTTTTGCATCGCTGAAATATGCACAGCCGCAGAGCAGGTAGATGGTATCATCATCTGTCGGGTCAATGCACATCGCATCTACGCTCAGAAATCCACGTTCGGAGTCGTTCAGGTCGTCCAGCATCTGATCCCAGTTGCCGGTATCATAGTTGTACTTGTATGCACCGCCAACGTCTGTCCGGGCATACATCACGTTTTTACCGGTGATAATACCGGATACAAAACCGCCGCCGGCAATACCGAGTGTCCCAACTTTGGTCTGGTCTGCAACGCTATCGGTTGCAGCGGAAGCTGTCAGAGTTGTAGAACTGCCCAGCAGGCTGGACAATGCCAAACTACCGCAGAGAACAGCACCTGCAGAAGTTGCCGCAAGCAGTCGCTTCATTGCTTTCTTCATAAAAAATCCGCTCCTTCTTCATATAACATCAATTTCATTCCGTTCGGGCAGAGAAATGCCCGCTTCTAAGGATTTATTATACCATAGGTTGTGAGAAAATGCAACTATAATTGTAAGAAGCAGCTTTATTTTTGTGCAGGATGCTAATTTTTATGGGAATCCACTTGACAAAATGCACAAAAACCGGAAAAAGCAATGCTTTCCACCGTTGAAATTTGTGTAAAATTACAAATGACAAAAACCAGCGAAATGTGTTATAATGAAGAGGATACCATGTGGGGTCTTGGTGTCTTACCCATCGGCAAAACGCAGCAGCAATGCTGTTTTTGAACAATAGGAGGAATACGGATGGCAAAAGCAGATGAAACAAAACGGAATTCCAGTTCCGATTTGGATGATGATATTTTTGCAATATTGAATAGTACCCGTCCAACGTATCCGGGCGGAGGGCCGAACGAACAGAAACCAGCGACCCAATTAAATCGGAGAGCCGTTTCTCAACCCAACCAACCAACGCAGCCTCAGACAAACCGTCCGACGCAGCAAACACCGGTTCGCCCGGCAGCTGCTCCGCAGCAGCAGCCAACACCAACGCAGGCAGTTCCGCCAGTGTCCAACCCGACCGCTGCTCCGCAGCTGGAACAGCCGCCCGTTCAGCAGCCACAGCCTCGGCAGGTGATTTCTCACGCTGCCACGGCAGATGATGCATGGCGGCCAGTTGTTCAGCCGAACCGTCCGCAGCAGTCGGCTGCTTCGGAAGAACCGCTGCCCCGTCTGCAAAAGCGTCCGGTCGTATCGCATGCAATGCCGGAGCAGGAGGACAGGGACTTAGAAGAATCGTGGCCGGATGTGGATACATTGGAAGAAATCCCAGACGAGCCACCGCAGGAAGAACGCCGTCGGCTTCCAAAGGGCAGAAAAACGCTGGCAATTATCATTGCCGTGTATGCATTGATTCTGGTTGCTGGGTTTGCAGCTCGTTTCATTATCAATGCAGTTCAGAAACATAATCAGTCGGATGATGCAAGTTCGTCTGTCAGCAGTTCCAGTCAGGTGGATGACAGCAGTACACCAGATGCAACCGCTGCGGAAACAACGGAAAAAGCTGCCGCAGGAGATGCAGAAATTGTTTCGATTACGCCGGATGAAACCTATTTGGCAGTATTGGAAGATGGCACGGCAACCATTAAGGTTTCCCTGTCCGCCCACGGTGCAGCCAATGGCAGTTCCTTGCAGTGGACATCCAGTGATGAAAAAATCGCAACGGTAGACGAAAACGGAGCAGTTAAGGGCGTTGCCGCAGGAACTTGTACGATTTCTGTTTCTGCGAAAAATGACCCGAGCGTTTCCGCAGATGTGGACGTTGCCGTCCGGCATCTGGAGGAAAAAGACGGATGTACTTATGTAGACGGGATTTTGATTGTCAACAAGACCTATTCGCTGCCGGAATCCTACGACCCAGCAGGGCTGACGGATGAAACACAAGCAGCATTGGACAAGATGATTGAGGATGCGTATGCAGCCGGATTAAATCTCTATGATGCTTCGGATTATCGTTCCTATTCGGATCAGATTTCTGTTTATCAGGAATACTGTGCACGGGATGGCTGGGAGCAAGCCGATACCTATTCCGCTCGACCGGGACATTCCGAACATCAAACGGGAATGGTCATTGACTTTAACGACATCAACAGCGACTTTGATGATACCGCAGAAGCCCAGTGGCTGGCAGAAAACTGTGCAAACTATGGATTCATTGTCCGGTTTCCAGAGGGCAAAGAACCGATTACCGGATATAAATATGAATCGTGGCATGTGCGGTATGTTGGCGTGGAAACCGCAAAGGAAATTATGAGCCGTGGCATCTGTCTGGAAGAATACCTTGGCGTGGATTCGGAATATAAGAATTCATGGCCGGAAGACCCGTGTAATCCGGAATCCGGGGTATCAGAACAGTAATTTTTCACAGTCGACGATTTTTCATTTTGAAACAGCCCGAAAAAACAAACAGCAGGTGATACACCAAATTGGTGCATCCCTGCTGTTTTCTTTTTTGCAGATTGCATAAAAAAGTCGAAAAAAATTGCCGCTGGAAATGCACCAGCGGCGAAAAACATATGTAGAACAAAAGAAAGGAGACAACAAAACGAGTGATAATAATTCAACATTATTCTCACTGTTCTTATTATAGCGTACTTTTCGGAAATCGTCAAGCATTTTTCGGAAAAAATGCCTGAAATTCGGATTTTTGGGCAATATGACCAAATTATATGAAATTTTGTAGGAAATTTTTACAGTGAAATGCATTTTTTCAAAGTGGGTCTGCATAGATTCCTGAAATCTGGAAATACTATGGCTGCACAGTAAAACTGTGACAAGAAAAGAGGTGTGGGAAATATGTGGGATAAATTGGCATTGATTTTGCTCGTGATTGGCGGTGTCAACTGGGGTCTGGTTGGCATTTTTGAATTTGACTTGGTTGCTTGGCTGTTTGGCGGTGCAACCAGTGCTTTGAGCCGAATTGTTTATATTTTGGTTGCCATTTCTGCTGTTTGGTGTATCTCGTTCCTGTTTCGGCGGGAGGCACTGGCAACCGATGCCGCTTAACAGCAGGAATTTGTAAAGCCCCCCAAATCCCCCACAGAATCAAGGGAAGCACCGTTGTCGTGTTTCCCTTGTTCTGTTTTTCGGGGGATTTGCATATACTGCACCAAAAGCATGAGAAATTTGCAATGCGAAAAAGGAGATGGAATGATGCAGCAAACACCGAAAACCGCTGCCGAATATCAGGCTGAAATGATGCAGCTTTATCGCCGTGCCCATCCAGAAACAGAAGTGCCGCCTACTCCGGCAGCAGAACCGCCTGCACCGGAAATTCATGCTGTTCCAGAAATATCCATGCCGCCGGTTGCTCCAGAAGTACCGCCAGAACCAGTTCCAGAGCCAGTTTCTGAACCTCAGCCTATGCCAGAACCGCAGACAGAGCCACTTCCTGAGCCGATGGCAGAACAGCAACTGCCGGAAGAACCGCAGCCACTGCCGGAATCGGAAGAACCATTGATTACCGGAACAGGGGAGGTATTGGATTTTCCGCAGCTGGAAACGGAAGAAGTACCGCCACCGCAGACGCTGCCATTAGAACCGATTCCACCGCTGACTTCAAAGACATCCTATGGATTTTTAAAGGTCATCACCCGAACTGCCAGCGAAGCCATGCCGATGCCAAATGTCACTGTGACGGTTTCGGCTATTGTAGACGGGGAATCTCGGCTGTTTTATACAACAACCACCAACGAGAGCGGAGAAACCGAACGGATTCCGCTGCCTGCTCCAGTGCAGAAGTCGGAGCAGCAGCCAAATGAAATTCCTCTGTTCCAGAGTTACGATGTCAGCATTCACTATCCGGGCTATTTTCGGATGGAGAGCCGCAGTGTTCCGATTTTTGTCGGAATCACATCGCTGCAAAAGTTTGCGATGATTCCGCTACCGCAATTTTCCGATGCCACAACACAGACTATTATCTATGAAAATACAGAGCCAAAACGATAAACAGACAGCTGGAAATGTGCCGGATACTATTATAATAGGATAGAAAGGAGATTTCTGTTTTTATGCCGAAAGGAGAACCGTATATTCCGGAAACCATTACTGTACATCTGGGCAGACCGGATGCAGATGCAATGAATGTAGAAGTGCCATTTGCAGATTACATCAAAAATGTTGCTTCCAGTGAAATCTATCCAACATGGCCAGAGGCAGCCCTGCGGGCAAATATCTATGCGATTATTACCTTTGCCCTGAACCGCATTTATACAGAATGGTATCGTTCCCGTGGATATCCGTTTGATATTACAGATTCCACGCAGTATGACCAGAAGTATACCTACGGAAGAGAAGTCTTTGAAAACATCAACCGCCTAGTAGACGAACAGCTGAACACCTATATTCGCCGACAGGGAACAATCGAGCCTTTGTTTGCAGCGTTCTGTAATGGAACGACAGTCACTTGTGAGGGGTTGTCGCAGTGGGGAACGGTTGGACTGGCAGAGCAGGGGTATTCTCCCTATGATATTCTGACGTATTATTATGGGGATTCCATCGACTTGGTACAGAATGTTCCGGTGCAAACATCTATGCAGTCCTATCCCGGTTTTCCGTTGGCATTGGGATACAGTGGGGAAGATGTTCGCCTATTGCAAATCCAGTTGAACCGCATTAGCCGCAATTATCCGGCAATTCCGAAAATCGGCGAAATTACGGGTAGTTTTGGCTATCTGACACAAGAAGCCGTGCTGAAATTTCAGGAGATTTTCAACCTTTCTCCAACCGGAACGGTGGATGAAGCAACGTGGTATCGAATCGATTATATCTATACCAGTGTGAAACGATTGGCAGAGTTGGACTCTGAAGGCATTGCACAGGGAGAATTCCCCTTGCAATATGAAGAAGAACTGCATATTGGTATGCAGGGGCAAAATATCCGGGCATTGCAGTATTATCTTGCCATGGTTGGGGCGTATTATGCAAATGTAGAGCCAGTCCCGATTACCGGATATTTCGGGGAACAGACGGAAACTTCTGTCAAGTCGTTTCAGCGGACGTATGGACTGCCGGAAACTGGCGTTGTAGACCGGGCAACGTGGTATGATTTATACCGTGCCTATATGGGCATTCTGGATTCCATGCCGCCTCTGGCGGAGGGAACAGAAGAAATTGTGCCGTTTCCGGGAATCGTCTTGCAGGAGGGTGTGACCAGTCCATATGTGCGAATTTTGCAGGAGTATCTGAACTATGTTGGGCAGACCTATCCGGAAATTGGTTCGGTGCGAGTGACTGGTTATTTCGGGCCAATGACACGTTCGGCAATTACAACCTTTCAGCGGTTGTTTGGCTTGGTCGAAACCGGAACGGCAAACGTGGCAACTTGGAACGACTTGACGAGTGTTTATTCCGATTTAAAATATGGCTATCAGAAGCAGCCCTATCAGAATCCGGGCTATATCATCACCTAACCGGACGGTCTGACGGGAAAAGAGAAAGGACGGTTTTCCATGAAACGAGAACGCATGGTGATTCTGCTGTTTGCCGTGCTGCTGGCAGCGATTCCGGTTGTACCGGCTCTGTTGCTGTCCCAGCATACATCAAAATCTGAATCCGAATCCGCTGCGGAGCAGTCCAAAGCGGCAGACGATTTGCCGGACTTTTCCGTGCTGGATGTTTCCACAGGGGAGGTGCTGGCAGTTTCGGCGAGGGATTATGTGATTGGGGCAGTTTGTGCGGAGATGCCAGCAACCTTTGAGCCGGAGGCACTCAAAGCACAGGCAGTTGCTGCCCATACCTATGCGGTGCGGCAACAGCTGCTGGAGCAGGAAAATCCAACACCAGAGCTGTGCGGAGCAGATTTTTCCAATGACCCGGCAGAATATCAGGCGTTCTTCACGGAAAATCAGGCGAAACAATACTACGGGGCACAATTTGACACCTATTATGAAACGATTGCAGAGGCTGTAGACGATGTGCTGCCGTATCTGCTGACCTATGAGGAAGAGCCGATTATTGCAGCGTTCTGTTCGATGTCTGCCGGACAGACGGAATCGGCGGAAACGGTCTGGGGACAGGCTGTTCCGTATTTAGTGCCGGTAGACAGTGCAGCCGATGAAAGTGCACCGCATTTTTTGGAGGAAATTTCGTTTTCCAAGGATGATTTACAAAAAGCGATGAAAACGATTGCACCAAAGGCAAAATTTTCGGCAGACCAGCCGGAAAGCTGGCTGACGGTAGAGGAGGTTTCTGACTCCGGAACGGTAAAAACAGCGAAAGTCGGGGGCGTTTCCGTGAGCGGACAGGATGTTCGGGCAGCATTGTCCCTGCGGTCGGCAGCATTTACCGTGGAAGCTGAAACCGATTCCATTACGATTATCACAAAGGGGTATGGGCATGGGGTTGGAATGAGCCAATACGGGGCGAATGCTATGGCAAAGAATGGGGCAACGTGGAAGGAAATTCTGGCGTATTACTATCCGGAAACCAGTCTGACAAAGTTCTCATAATTGGGTACTATTCTAAAATCTAGTGATTTTAAACGGTTTCAGAGATGAGAAATCGGCTATTTTATCAGTTTTTTAGAAAATAAATTGACTTTTTTTAGAAATCATGGTATGATATTCTCATAAAAGGGAACGTTTTCCAGTCCCTAAAATAAAAAGGAGATGGATACCATGAAAGAAAAAACAATCTGGAAGCCGATGGCAATTTTACTTGCAGTGATTCTGTGTTTCTCTTTCCATTTTGCATTGCCAGTAAGTGCGGATTATGAGAACACCCACGTCAACACCGGCAACCAGGCAACAGACCTCGTGGAAGTTGCAAGAACACAAGTTGGCTATCATGAGGGAACAAACAACTATACCAAATATAATGTTTGGTTTGGCTCTTTGAATGATTATGGTTACAACTATGCTTGGTGTCAAACATTTGTGGCATGGTGTGCGAATCAAGCAGGCATTCCCACCAGCATGATTCCAAGAGTTTCCGGAACGGTTAGTGGTATGGACTTTTTTAAGAAGAATGAAACATGGAAAGATGCTGGTATTACGCCGGAAAAAGGGGATATTATCTATCTTCATTCAAAATCCAGCAGTGGTTATCACGTCGGGATTGTTGCGGATGTTTCCGGTGGACAGATTTCTACCATTGAGGGAAATAGTTCTGACCGAGTTGCAGAACGGAGTTATTCTGTGGGAAATTCTTCCATTGTTGGGTATGGGTGTCCGGAATATGTAAGACCGAATCCAGACCCACCAACAAATTTATCCATTCAATCGGATAAAACAACAATTGCAGCTGGTGAATCTATCTCATTTTCTTATACTATAGAAAATTCTAATGATTCTTATATCGGCATTGATAAGGATGGCACTCGTTATGCATCTATTCCTGTTTCTGGGACATCTGGCACAGTATCCTATACGTTCACAGAACCAGGTTCATATTGTGTAATTGTAGAGGGTAGCAATCCATATGGATACAAATTTTGCGATAAAGGAATTTGGATTTTAGTAAACGAAGCTGCCCCACCAACAAATTTATCCATTCAATCGGATAAAACAACAATTGCAGCTGGTGAATCCACCTCATTTTCTTATACTATAGAAAATTCTAATGATTCTTATATCGGCATTGATAAGGATGGCACTCGTTATGCATCTATTCCTGTTTCTGGAACATCTGGTGAAGTATCTTATACGTTCACAGAACCGGGTTCATATTGTGTGATTATAGAAGGTAGCAATCCATATGGATACAAATTTTGTGATAAAGGAATTTGGATTTCAGTAAAATATACTCCTGGCGACCTCAACCAAGACGGTACGCTCTCCCTCACTGACCTCATCCCTCTTCAGCAATCGCTTCTCCGTCAAACCACCCTCACCGCTGACGAAGCCCAGCTTGCTGACTACAATGGAGATGGCAATATTAACGTACTGGATTTGATGCTGCTAAAACGGGCATTGCTTTCTTGACGGGACATGTAGCGAAAACAAGAATTTTTTCACCCTTTCCCCCGCAAAATCCCCCCAATCACACCAGAAAAGCAAACAAATCCACCGCTTTCACTGAAAAAATCCGATTTCGTGCGAAAGCATCTTGACAAATGTCGAAAAGTAGAGTAAAATAGATGTAATCTAATCAAATCACAATCACGGCCGGCAGTGTGCTTGTCTGGTGTTCAAAAGCTGTTTGAGTGTGTTCCATTTTCATGGAATGCCCTTGGCAGTTTTTGTGTATCTGGATGCGATCGAAAAAAACCGGTGCAAAAAAATGGAGGGAATTCAAATGGAAATGTGTGAAAAGTTCGGAAAACAGGGTCTGACATTTGATGATGTCCTGCTGATTCCAGCAGAGTCCGACGTAACGCCGAATATGATTGACCTGAAAACAACGCTGGCAGGCAATGTCAAGCTGAACACCCCGATTATGACTGCTGCGATGGATACCGTCACTGAAGCAGCAATGGCAATTGCAATTGCAAGAGAAGGCGGTATCGGTATCATTCACAAGAATATGTCCATTGAACAGCAGGCAGATGAAGTGGATAAGGTAAAGCGTTCTGAAAATGGCGTTATTGTCAATCCGTTCTCTCTGACCGAAGATCATCTGGTTGCAGATGCAGACAAGCTGATGGGCAAGTATAAGATTTCCGGCGTTCCGATTGTAGACCGTACTGGAAAGCTGGTCGGCATCATCACCAACCGGGATATGCGGTTTTTGACCGATTACAGTGCACCGATTTCCGAAGTAATGACCAAGGACAACCTGATTACTGCTCCGGTTGGCACAAGCATGGAAAAAGCACAGGAAATTCTCCGCCAGCACAAGATTGAAAAACTGCCGCTGATTGATGAAAACGGCTACCTCAAGGGTTTGATTACCATCAAGGACATTGAAAAGGCAGTGCAGTTCCCGAACTCTGCAAGAGATGAAAAGGGTCGTCTGCTCTGCGGTGCAGCCATCGGTATTACCGCAAATGTTCTGGAACGGGCACACGCATTGGTCGATGCACAGGTAGACGTTTTGGTTCTGGACTCTGCACACGGTCACAGCAAGAATATTATGGAATGTCTGAAGAAAGTTAAGGCAGCATTCCCGAATACACCAGTCATTGCCGGAAATATTGCAACCGCAGAGGCTGCTGAAGCATTGATTCAGGCTGGTGCAGATGCCGTTAAGGTTGGTATTGGGCCAGGTTCTATCTGTACCACTCGAATTGTTGCTGGTATCGGTGTTCCGCAGGTTACTGCTGTTTATGACGTTGCCTGTGTTGCAAAGAAGTATGGCATTCCGGTTATCGCTGACGGCGGTATTAAGTACTCCGGCGATATCGTAAAGGCATTGGCAGCTGGTGCAAATGTTGTTATGTTGGGTTCTCTGCTGGCAGGCTGCGAAGAAGCACCGGGCGAAACAGAAATCTATCAGGGCAGAAGCTTCAAGGTTTACCGTGGTATGGGCAGCTTGGCAGCAATGGCAAACGGCTCTAAGGATCGGTATTTCCAGGAAGGTGCAAAGAAGCTGGTTCCGGAAGGCGTTGAAGGTCGTGTTCCTTACAAGGGGAGCGTGGCAGACAGCATTTTCCAGCTGGTCGGCGGTATTCGTTCTGGTATGGGTTATTGCGGCTGCAAGACCATTCCGCTGCTGCATGAAAAGGCAAAGTTTGTACAGATTACGGGTGCAGGTCTGAAGGAAAGCCATCCGCATGACATTCAGATTACCAAAGAAGCACCAAACTATTCTGCACACGTTTAATGAGAAAAACGCTGTAAATTTACAGAGTAAAACGAGAAAAAGCATCGCTTCGGCGGTGCTTTTTTGTTTGTAGAGGTGTGTTGCAAAGAACGAGCCGCAGGCAAACCAAAAGTTTTTCGGTTGCCTGCGGCTCATATCTTGCAGCCACTCTCTTCTTATAAACTCGAACACTCCGCAGCAGCAACCAGTAAATTCCAAGTTGCCCGGTCAACCATTCCTGTTGGTTTTCGTGCAGTCAGACTCTGAAAATTCTGAACCGCTTTCTGTGTCGGAGTATCATAAATGCCTGTAATCTGTAGATTCTGAATATTTGTATAGCGAACCCCCAGCGTTTTCAAGATGCTTTGCAGCACCAACACCAGCAGTCCTGTTTCTCCAGCCCCCAACAATTCCCGCTCTGGTGTATAAAGATGCAGCGGTGTTGCCTCCCGTTGAATCTGCTGGCGGTAGGCGTTGACAATGGCATCCCACGTTGCACGGTTTGTTTCCCCATTCGGTCGCAACCCATTTTTCTGTTGAAACGCCCGAACAGCAAGGGCAGTTTGCCGCCCATAAATGCCGTCTGGAATCACACGGGGCAGCGTTTCATCTAAAAATGACAGGCTGTAAAGATACTGTTGCAGCTCTCGGATGTGGTTGCGTCTGTCCTGTTCAGTATAAGCCATCGGAAAATCCTCCTATTTTTCAAAATGAATTTGTGGAAAATACAAAAAATAGATTTGTGGAAACGGGGAAAAGCTTTTTTTCGCCGGTTGACATACTTTGCAATTTCGTGTATAATTATAAGATACAGGCAGGGGAAACCCCTTAAAATTGCGGTGTTTTCCATTGCTGCCATGCAAAAAAGACCCTTGCGTGCCGTTTGTTCTGTCCCACAGGAACGAAATTTCTGCATGCGGCACCAACAAACCAATCGCAAAACTGGGTATGAAATGACCCTGAATTTAAAGGAGGCCTTCTTAATATGACGATGCAGGAAAACTACCTGACCGAAGAAAACGATATCCCACAGTCTGATATTACAAGACTATGCGACAATTTAAGAAAACATTCTCAGATTGCTCCGGCACTCTATGAAAAATATAATGTAAACCGTGGCTTGCGGCACAGCGATGGTTCTGGTGTTGTTGCTGGCATTACTCGCATCTGTAGCGTACACGGCTATGTCATTGATGAGGGTGAACGCAGACCAGTTCCGGGCGAACTGATTTACCGTGGATACAGCATCAAAGATTTGGTGGAAAATGCAGAACGGGAAGACCGATTCTTGTTTGAAGAAATTGTTTACTTGCTGCTGATGGGCGAATTGCCGACCGCAGACGAACTGGATGTGATGCGGAAATCGCTGGCAATGCGGAGAGAACTGCCGCCGGGATTCCTCGTAGACAGCATTATGCAAGCACCTTCTAAAAATATCATGAATAAGCTGGCAAGAAGCATCTTGTCCCTGTATTCCTATGACGATGACCCGGAACATCCGTCTTTAGAGGGCGAAATGCGGATTGCTCTCGGTCTGATTGCAAAGATGCCGATTCTCATGGATGGTGCTTATCAGGCAAAGCGGCATAAATTCGACAATGCCAGCATGATTATTCACCAGATTCGTCCGGAAGAGGGCACAGCAGAATCCATTCTTTCCCTGATTCGGAACGACCGGAACTATACCAAGGAAGAAGCACAGTTGCTGGATATTATGCTTTCCATTCATGCAGAACATGGCGGCGGGAATAACTCCACCTTTGCTTGCCGGGTTGCAACTTCTTCTGGTACAGACCCGTATGCGGCTTATACCACTGCCATCAATTCCCTGAAGGGTTCTCGTCACGGCGGTGCAAATATCAAGGTCGTTCAGATGTTGGACTGCATCAAGGAAAACGTCAAGAACTGGGGCAATCGGGGCGAAGTTGCCGATTTCATCACCAAGATTCTGAAGAAAGAAGCTGGCGATGGCTCTGGTTTGATTTATGGTATGGGACATGCAGTCTATACGCTGTCTGACCCACGAGCTGTGATTCTGAAGCGAAAAGCCTTTGAAATGGCAAAGGGCAAGGAAATCGAAGCAGAATTCCAGCTGCTGTCCTTAGTCGAAGAACTGACACCGATTCTGATGAAAGAAGTGCGTGGGGTCGACAAGGCAATGTGTGCCAATGTGGATATGTATTCTGGTCTGGTTTATCGGATGCTGGGCATTCCGGATGAACTCTTTACGCCGCTGTTTGCCAGTGCAAGAATGGTTGGCTGGGCAGCACATCGTATGGAAGAACTGCTGACCGGAAAGCGGATTATCCGTCCGGCTTATAAGCCAATTACAAAAGTAAAGCCTTACATTCCGTTATGCGACCGAAAGGGTTAATTCGTCTGTTGCTGACGGGGTGCTTGCTGCTCCTGTTATCCGGTTGTACATTCGGGGCAACGGTGGACGCTCTGCTGACACCGCCTCATCTGCGTGGGGAACAGGAGCAGATTTATCAGGCATTGGAAAATGCGGTTGGAAACCGCATCACCCTCCAGTATCCCCGCAGCGGCGACCATCTTTCTGCGGTAATGATTTCCGATTTAGATGGAGATGGACAGGATGAAGCGGCAGTCTTCTATCGCAAAGAAAGTTCCCTCTCAACGGAAAACGCCCTGCGGCTGAATCTGTTAGACCAAGCAGACGGCACATGGATGTCGGTTTGTGATTTGCCGGCAGAGGGAGCAGAAGTTGACCGTGGTTTTACTGCCGACATTGGCGGACGGCAGCGGCTCATTATTGGCTATTCGCAGGTTGACCAATCTGACAAAGCATTGGTTGTTTATAATTATGAGGGCGGAACGCTGGCGAAGAGTTTCACTGTTTCGTATTCGAGTTTTGATGTTGCAGATTTGGACGGTGACGACCAGTCAGAATTGCTGATTTTAAAGGCAGCAGAGGGGGAACACGCTGCGGAAGCAGCGGTTTATGTGCCAGATGAACAAGACCACTATACCCGTTACAGCCTGACCTTACAGGGGAAAACAACTGAATATAGTCAAGTACTCTGTGGCAATACACAGGGCAAACAGACAGCGATTTATCTCGATGGCATTGTTGGGGCAACCACGATGCAAACAGAAGTCTTACAGTTTGACGGAAAAAAGCTGTCGTATCTTGTTTCAACTGGCAGCGATGCCGTGAGCACAATTCGCCCAATAGGCTGGCTGACGATGGATATTGACCAGGACGACATTCCGGAAATTCCTGTGCAGGGATTATTCCCCGGCTATCAGGATACCGATTCCGACTTGATTCGGATGACTCGCTGGATGACCGTGACCAAAGACGGCACGTTGCAGGAAGAAGAACGGGGCTATTATAGTTTGGGGGATGGCTATGCATTTTTGCTGCCGCCGAACTGGCAGACAGAAGTCACCGTGCAGAACGACAATCTGACGGGAGATCTGGTATTCTATCACTACATGGGCGACCGTGCAGCGGAGATGCCGGAACTGATGCGGATTTCCGTGGCAACGGATACGGCAAATCGGGACAGCCGACTGGAAGAGGGCTATCAGCTGCTGTATTCGAGAGGAAATGCGTATTATTTTATCAAAGTACCGGAGAACAGCACCGATGAACGGGCAAGAACCGTTGGCGACCTGCTGGGGTATTTTGTCTTTTTATCGTAACATTGCGGACGGACAGCCAATCATCAAAAGCAGAAAGGGGAAACAACCGTTTTATGAAACGCATTTTAGTTTGTGAGGATGAAGATGTCATCCGAGAATTTGTTGTCATCAATCTGAAACGAGTTGGCTATGAAGTGTATGATGTCAATTGCGGGGAAGAAGCCCTGCGGGTGTTTGATGCTGCCAACGGAAATTTTGATATTGTCTTGCTGGACATTATGATGCCCGGCATAGACGGTTTTCAGGTATGCAAGGAGCTGCGAAAGCGAAGCTCTACCATTGGAATTATCATGCTGTCCGCCAAGACGCAGGAAATGGACAAAGTCAACGGCTTAATGATTGGAGCAGATGACTACATTACAAAGCCGTTTTCCCCATCGGAACTGACGGCACGAGTCGATGCGATTTATCGGCGTGTCTGCATGAGTTCCATGAGCGATAAACAGAAATCCGTCTTAAAAAGTGGGCCATTTGTGCTGAATCTGGTCAACCGGACATTGCACAAACAGGAAAAGCCCATTGAACTGACACAGATTGAATATCAGGTGTTGGAATATTTTCTGAAGAACAAAAATACTGCCCTCGACCGCTCCAGCATCTTACAGCACATCTGGGGCGAACAGTATGACGGCGATGATAAAATTGTGGATGTCAATATCCGCCGCATTCGCATGAAGATTGAAGACCAGCCCTCGAATCCAAAGTATATCACAACGATTTGGGGCTATGGATATAAGTGGAATGACCCAGATGACCGCTGATGCAACACAGAAAAAACGCCGCAGTTCCCGAAAAAATACCATTACGGTTCGCTGGCTCATTAGCAATTTAGGCGTTGTATTTTTGGTGCTGTTGATTGTGGAACTGTCGGTGATCTATACCTTACAGCACTATTATTACAATTCGGCGGAGCAGTATCTTACCACGAAAATTTCTTCTGTGACAACGGTACTGACTCGTTATTCACAGGATACCGGCTCGAATTTTTCGGCAGACCTGCGAAGTACGTTTGAAAACTTTTCCGACAAGGAACGCATGGAACTGATGGCAATCAATTCCAAGGGCAGAGTGACGCTGACAACCTCCGGCTTTGCTCCCGATACAGGGACGGCGATGCCGGACTATGAAACGGCAATGGAATCCGAAACAGGAACATGGACTGGCAGGCAGAACGGGGAACGCGTCATGGCGGTGAGTGTGAATATCTCCGCCATGCAGCCGGAATACAATGCAATTCGGGTGGTTTCGTCCATGTCGCAGATTGATGCGACTTTGCGAGATTATACAACGATGATTACCATCGTTTGCATCGGGGTTTTGCTGCTGCTGACCATTACAGGTTCTTTTTTCCTGCGGTCGATTGTTCGACCCATCAACCGCATCAATGCGGTTACGAAAAAATTTGCACAGGGGGATTTCTCCCAGCGAATCACGCCGATTCCGCAAGATGAAATCGGGGATTTGTGCAAGGCGGTCAATGATATGGCATCTGCACTCTCCGAAACCGAGGCGATGAAAAACGAGTTTATTTCCTCTGTTTCCCATGAATTGCGAACACCATTGACGGCAATTCAAGGCTGGGCAGAAACGCTCTGTCTGGACATTGATGCGGAAACGATGCAAAAGGGGATGCACGTGATTGTCAACGAAACAGAACGACTTTCCCGAATGGTGGAAGAGTTGCTGGACTTCTCTCGGATGCAGAGCGGACGGTTGACGGTACAGCCCGAACCCATGGATATTTTGGCAGAATTGGGCGATGCCGTCTTGATTTACATGGAGAAGGCAAAGCGGGAACATATTCGGATGATTTACCAAGAACCGGAAATGCTGCCGTTTGTCTACGGGGATAAAAACCGGATTCGACAAGTGTTTATCAATGTGATTGACAACGCCCTGAAATATTCCAACCCCGGCGGACTGGTCACAGTCAGTGCAGAAGCGGTTGCAGAACAAATTCAAGTGCGGATTTCAGATAATGGCGTGGGCATCAGTGCTGCCGACCTGCCGAAAGTCAAGACGAAATTTTTCAAGGCGAATCATACCCGAAGAGGGTCTGGCATCGGGCTTGCTGTGGCAAATGAAATCATTACCATGCATCACGGAAAACTGGACATTCAAAGTGAACTGGGCAAGGGAACAACCGTCATTATTACGCTGCCAGCGATGTCCGACCACTTGCTGTAAGGAGCAGGCATATGAAAAAATGCAGGATTACCGCCTTGCGGAGAACGGAATATCCGGATTTGATGGAGCAGTACGAAAATCCATTGGAAACGCCTTGCATGGTTTCGATTGGGCAAGTTTGGGTAACAAACGGCTGGGAGAAGCCAGCAGATTTTTGCGAAAGTGCATGGAATACACTGTCCCCGTTTGTGATGGCGTTGGCACATGGCGGTGAAAACTTCTATGATGGCTGGATGAAAAATCCGAAGTCGGTTCTGCTGTCCTGTAACGATGGATTTCGTCCAGTCAGCTTTCTGGTCGAGGCACTGGAAGCAGATGGGGGCGAAGGATGAGAAAACTGGACAGGAACTTGATGCACGCTGCATTGACTGCCCTGCTAGAGCCGAAAGAACAGTATCAGTTTCCGGTTTATGTGGGCTTTTCAGAGCGGTATCTCTCATCTTTGGAACAGACCTATGGTTTTTTGGCAGTGACAACGCATGAACGGCTGTTGGTTTCCCGATTTAGTCTGTTGACCATTCCGATGAAACAGCAGGCATTTGCTTTACAGACGTTGCAGAAGTTATCTGTTCGGCAGATTCCATTGCTGAAAACAAGAAAAATCACCATGCAGTTTCAGAGCATGGGAAAAGTGGAATCGCTCCGCTGTTTTTGCAGCCCGAAAACCTTTGGAATGGGGCTGCCGAATCAGGAAATGCAATTACAGCAGCTGCTGGAAACGCTGAATCTTTGGAGTATCCGAAGTGATTTTACAGAATGACAGACCTTGATTTTGACTGGAGAAAGGATTGCGAATGAAACAAACAACAAAGCCGGAGCAGGCAAAACACCGCTCGAAAATCGGTGGACAGGCTCTGATTGAAGGCGTTATGATGAAAGGCGTTCATACGGGAGCAATGGCATGCCGGCTGCCGGATGGAACGATTGATGTAGAAACGTGGGAAGAACACAACGGGAAAGAGATGCCGTGGTATCGGAAGTGCCCGTTTGTACGGGGCAGCTTTAACTTTGTGATTTCGATGCGGGATGGCTACCGCTGCCTGATGAAATCCGCAGAGAAACAGATGACCGAAGAAGAAAAAGAGAATGAGTCGCAGGAAGAAATGAACCGCTTTGAACGCTGGCTGAATGACAAACTGGGCGATAAAGTATTTGGCATTATCATGTCTATTTCGATGGTGATTGGCGTAGCGTTTGCAGTGTTCGCCTTTATTTTCCTGCCAAAGTTTTTGATTGGGTTGCTTATCACGCACACTGCGATTCCGGACGACAGCCGATTCGTTCGGTCACTGCTGGAAGGCGTGCTGAAAATTATCATTTTCTTGGGCTACATGGCATTTACTGGCTGTATGAAAGACATCCGGCGGACGTATGAATATCACGGGGCAGAGCATAAGACGATTGCCTGCTTTGAGGCAGGCGACCCACTAACCGTGGAGAATGTCAAGAAACACTGCCGATTCCATCCACGCTGCGGAACAAGCTTTATTTTTATCACGCTGATTGTCAGCATTTTGGTGATGTGCTGCGTGCCGTTGACAGTTGTCTGGCAGCGTGTTTTGGTGAGCATTTTGCTGTTGCCGTTGGTGGTTGGCATTTCCTATGAATTTATTCGCATTGCCGGAAGAAGTGACAGCTGGATTACAAGGGCACTGTCATTTCCGGGCTTGCAGATTCAGCGAATTACCACCAGAGAACCCGATGCCAGCCAGATTGAATGTGCAATTGCAGCATTAAAGCCATGCATTCCGGATAATCTGGAGGAAGACGAGTGGTAACGATGACACGGCGAACCTTATACCAGACCATCCGGCAGCGGTTGCAGGCTGCAAGCATTGAAGATGCTGGGATAGAGTCCGGATTTCTGCTGGAATTTCTCTTGGGGAAGCCGTTACCGCAATTGCTCATGGATGGAGAATTGCCCGTGCCAGAGGCAATTGTGATGCAGGCAGAAACGCTCTGCCAGCGGCGAGCAGCTCACTATCCCTTGCAATATCTGTTCGGCAGCTGGGAATTTTACGGCTTGTCGTTCGAGATTGGAGAGGGTGTTTTGATTCCCCGAGCGGATACAGAAACCTTAGTGGATATCGTCTGCACACTGCGGAGCGGACAGCCACAGACCCGTTTATTAGACCTGTGCAGTGGCAGCGGTTGTATTCCGGCAGCGATTGCAACGCAGTTACCAGAGGTTTCCGGTGCTGCCATCGAACGAGAATCCGCAGCGTTTTCCTATCTACAGAAAAACTTGCAGCAGTATGCACCGCAGATACAGCCTGTGCAGGGCGATGTGCTGGACACGACTCTGCCGGATTTGTATACAGGATATGATGTCATTACCTGCAATCCGCCCTATCTGACCGAGATGGATATGCAGCAGTTGCAGCCAGAAGTTACATTTGAGCCAGAAACCGCTCTCTATGGCGGAGCAGACGGGCTGGATTTTTACCGCAGCATTTCTGCAAACTGGGGTTCTGCTCTGCGAAAATCAGGCTGGCTGGTGTATGAAATCGGAAAGGGACAGGAGCAGGATGTTGCAGCCATTCTGCGGCAGCAGGGCTTCTCCCAGATTATCCAGCAGATGGATGGAAACGGAATTGTTCGGGTGGTTGCCGGACAGAAATAACAGCAGATGCTGTTTGCATCTGTAAAAAAGCGGTTCTCGGTTATGATTTTTCTCGAAAGGAGCATTCCGATATGTATAAAATTGCATTTGTCATTCCTTGGTACGGCGAAGGCATTCCCGGCGGTGCAGAAATGGAACTGCGGGAAGTTGCTGGACATCTTCAGAAAGCTGGCGTGGAAGTAGAAGTCCTGACAACCTGTGTCAAGGATTTTACGGCGGACTGGAATCAGAACTATTACGCTGCCGGGGTTGCCATGGTGTACGATGTCCCGACTCGCCGGTTTCCGGTTCGGAAACGGGATACTGCCACCTTTGACCGCATCAATGTCCAGTTGATGCAGGGGAAACACATTACCCCAAAGGAAGAGGTGCTGTTCTTACAGGAGATGGTGAACAGTCCGCAGCTCTATGAATATATTGAAACGCACAACGATGACTATGACCTATTTGTGTTCATGCCCTATCTGTTCGGGACGACGTTCCACGGTGTGTTGGCTTGTCCGGAAAAGGCAGTTATGATTCCGTGTTTCCATGAAGAAGCCTATGCACATATGCGGCTGTTCCGGCAGACCTATATCAATATTCGGGGAATGATTTTCAATTCTGTTCCGGAAATGCAGCTGGCGAACCGCCTGTATGATTTAGATGATGTGGAACAGATTTGTATGGGCATTGGTATGGATACTTCCATTTCCGGCGATGGGGCAGCATTTCGGGAAAAATACGGGATTACCGACCCTTATTTGATTTATGCCGGACGGAAAGACAGTGGAAAAAATGTGCATACGCTGTTGCAGTACTTTGCAGAGTACAAAAAACGCAATCCAGAAGACCCGTTGCAACTCGTGTTAATTGGCGGTGGAACGATTGCCGTTCCGGATTCTGTGAAAGATTGCGTGCATGATTTGGGCTATGTTTCCCAGCAGGATAAATATGATGCCTTGCAGGGAGCATTGTTCCTCTGCCAACCCTCGAAAAACGAGAGTTTCTCGCTGGTCATTATGGAAAGCTGGCTGTGTGGCAGACCAGTTCTGGTGCATTCTGCCTGTGCGGTCACGAAAGACTTTGCCCAGCAGGCGGAAGGCGGTCTGTATTTTAACAGCTATTTTGAATTTGAAGGCTGTGTGCAGTGGCTGGAACAGCATCCGGCAGAAGCCGAACAGCTCGGGCAGAATGGCAGACAATTTGTCCTTGCGAATTTTGATTGGAACGTGGTGACGAAGAAGTATCTGGCATTTTTCAAAAAACTGATAGAGACCTGCAAATAAAAGTCAAGCCACAATCCAGTGAATTTACAAACAATTCACAAGATAAAAAATGGCATGACAAAAAGGCCGCTTCCAAC
>JABLTO010059948.1_pt1 | contig 25803 bp, 36 predicted proteins | sample 7160091 | NCBI WGS metagenome assembly JABLTO01 (sample SAMN14651225, study PRJNA627086) | human gut metagenome | isolation source: feces | host: Homo sapiens
CCATGAGCTTCAATATCAGCTTTGAGAGCATCACGGTTTTGATAATGATTTACACTTCCTGTAATAACAAAAGTCTTATTCTCTAATTCATTTGTGGTTTCTGACATAATGGATTTCTGTGTCTCAAACGTAAACTCATTCGATAACTGAAGTATGTCTGAGTAATGATTTTTCCAATAAGCATTAAGCGAGCTTATTAATACATCTCCAACACCAGGCAAATACTTAAAGTATTCTGCACCTTTAATCATTTTACCAATAAATGTATCAAAGTCATAATCAACAGAATCTGCAATCATCATACTTGCTGATTTGCCGAGCAACGGAATTGATAGACTATAAAGAAAACGCTCAAGACTTGTCTTACGAGATTTTTCAATAGAGGCAAGAAGCTTATCTACTGATTTTTTACCAAAACCTTCTAAAGCTTTCATCTCATTTTCATGATCTGATAGATGATAAATATCCTTAATGGAATTTAACCAACCAAGATTGATGAATTTCTCTATTGTTGCCTCAGATAATCCATCAATATTGAGCGCATCTCTCGACACCGCATGACTGAGCTTACCAAGCAGCTTGCCATTGCAATTATCATTAGTACATACAAGTACTTCTGAATTATTATCTTTTACTATCTTAGTAGGCTGACCACATATAGGACATTTGTCTGGAATAAGCTTTTCTTCTTTATTAATAGGCTCTACACTATCAATTTGTGGAATAATCATATTTGATTTGTATACATACACTGTTTGTCCACTGGATTTTACCCCAAGATCTTTCATAACAGAAATATTATGAAGACTTGCTCTTTCGACAATTGAGCCATCAATTTCTATGGGTTCGAACACAGCAGTTGGCGTAAGAGTTCCAAATTTCCCCATTGTCCAATCTACATATTTTAATGTTGTTGGATATGTATCATCTTGCCATTTAAGTGCCATACGACAATTCTCATGATGCGAAGTCGCTCCAAGTGATTTAGATAATTCTGTATTATCAAGCTCAAAAATTAATCCGTCAACAGGATATTTACAAAATTCAGGTTGCATTGCTTCAACACAATCTTCTACGCCAGTTTCTTTACTTTTTGGCTTACATCTCTGAACTGTTTCAAATCCCATTTTATCAAGTGCTTTAAGCCCTTCTAATTTATGAGTAAATGTTGGAGACACTAGTTCAAAAACAATAAATGCTAAATTTCTATCTCTTACGATGTTTAAATCAAGTGTTCTTAATGTACCACCTGCTAATCCTCTTGGATGCTTGAATGGTTCAGACACTTCTTTGTTTATTCTATTGAACTCATCATAAGAAACAACACATTCTCCTCTAAGTTCTAATGGCTGGCTACATGGAATTTTCATAGGAAGATTTTTAATAAATCTACATTGCTCTGTTACGTCTTCACCTATGATTCCATTTGTCCCACGAGTAATACCTTGAACAAATTCACCATTTTCATTGTAACGCACAACAAGTGTCAATCCATCCATTTTATATGAACAATACCAATCATAATCTTTTAAAAATGCTTTAATCTCATTTGAATCTTTTGTTTTCTTTGCACTTAACATTGGTTTTGTGTGTTTAACTTTTTTCAATTCATCAAGGATATATCCTTGTACATAATGAGTTGGTGAATCAGATAATACAATACCAGATTCATTCTCTAATTTTTCTAGTTCATCATATAATTCATCATAATGCTTGTCCGTCATTATCGGGTTATCATATTTATAATAAGCTATTGATGCTTTATGTAATTGATTTGTAAGTTCTCTTACTCTTTCTGCAATATTAATTTTCTCCACTATCATTCTCCTTTCTATTTAATACATCCCAACCTTGATACCACATTGAATTGGAATTAGCGTATTGTTTGAATAATTCTATTAATTCATCCAATTCGGGAAAGAACGGATCTCTATGTAATGTACTATTGATATACCCAAGAGCATTTAATAAGAATTGCCCTGGTCGCATATCTGGAAATGACCTCTTGTGTATCTCACATAACTGCGTGTAAAACGAATCTAATTTTTCTGGATTTCTCGTATCAATCATCTCCTTTTTTAAAATATTCTTGTGCCAACTCTCCGTATTTTGCAGAAAGTTCGTTTGTGTCTTCTAACAGAAAAAAATTTTCTTCACCATAATGTCTCATAATTTTTTCTTGATTGTGTAAGATTTGCGAAAACGCTCTAAATATAAGTCCAATAACTTTATTATTCATATACTTATCCTCGTAATTCCTCTCGATTCTCTTAGTCTTTGTCCACAATTATCACAATATTTCTGTGTCGGAACATTATTATCAACTATATATCTGCAAACAGGACATTTTAAATAATTTCCAACTTGAACTTTCTTCATTGGTGTATTTTTATATTTAAGTATTTTGTACTCGTTATATTCATCTTCATTTAATATATACTGCATAATATTGTCTCCCAAGAAATGAACATTTATTCCGATTTTAGACCTTCAAAAAGCCTTGATTTTCAATGGTTTCCAGCTTCGGTCTTCTGCCACATGACTTAGTTTCAGTGCAATAACCTACTTCGTCACATTTTGCGTGGAATAAATTGTCTACGATCCATTTCCACTCATCTGAATATTCTTTCAATGCATTGCAAATATCATTAAATAGTTCACGATACTCCCAATATGCTCTTGAACACATCCTCTGCCTGCTCATGTCAACAAGATTTCTAAGATTACGCTTGTCCACCATTTTAGAAGAGTAAGCCAATGGAAGTAACATAGTTGCGTCTTCAACTGGAACATTGTATTCTGCTATAAGAGTTTTAATTGCATCATTTAAAGTATGCATCCATGCATCCCATACGGTTTTTGCTTCGTTTTTTTCTATAGATTTTGGAGTCACATAAGCAAATCCATTCCCTTTAGAATAATTAATATATCTTGTACTTGCTTGTAAACGTGAAGGTGAGCCACCGATATGTGTGTAATATTCTCTCAAAACTTTTGCTGAATACCCATCAATAATCATTTCAACATTGACATATTCCATAACCCTTCCATGACCTGACTTAATACAATCAAGACCACGCTTATAATTTTTCTCATCATCAGAAACATTAGCGCCCCAACATACACCTGCTCTTGCTCCCATTAGTGTAATAGGATTCTTTGTTGTTTCTGGTAAAATTGTAATTGTTCCCATTTAATCCTCCTATAAAAATTCTTTATAAATAAACACTGCTATGAATATTAGTAATAATATAATTGACAATAATGTTGCTCTATGGCTTCTCCAATTAATAAGCCGATGACGTAAATAATTCCTTTAACAGCAATACAAACCGTTGTCACTGCCAGAAACCATAGCAATGTAAACATTATTGCTTTTAATATTTTCTTTATTTTAATCACCACCATTTCAATGAAAGTCCAATTTTTACTGTTATTTATCTTCTAAACTATCCAAGAATTTTTCCAACTTACTCAAAACGACTAAACAATCACCATTATCAGAAAATTCTTCCTCATAATCTATAATACTATTATCAATACACCATCTTTTGATTTGTTCGGTTGTCTGAGTTTTCAACTTTTTATCATACTCATATGTATCAACTTCTTTATAATATGGACAATCTGTTCTTTCTCCATTGCAAGGAACTGAAATTGTACCTTTCTGACAAAACATGCTACATTCAGCACAATCTGAACCAAATTCCTCGTCCGTTATAATTACTTTATCGTCATCTCTATACCAACTTATATCAATCACCTCCTGGTTATTTATCCTCTTTTTATTTGTGAAATAATGAGCGAATTGCTCTAAGAAATGCACTAAACATTTATTTATAGAAATCATTTCTAATAAATTATTTTCTTCTCTCTTTTCTATCAATTACGTGTTTATGACCTTTTGGACAAACACTATATAAAATATCAGCATATTCATCTACATAATCGTTACCACCTGAATTAATCGGATCTTCATACACACAAATCTTTGTAGAAATAGTTTCTTTTTCTGAAAAGAAAGATTTTGTAAGATAATAGTCCTTGCACTCCTCGCAATATGTAAGTTTGCCATTGATGATGTCTTTCGCTGTTTTGATATCCTCTTCATATTGTTGTAAAAGTTTTAATTTTTCGCTATTCCTTGCTCTTGAAATTATAATATTTTCAATATCCTTTAACATTTTTCACCTCAAAAATTTCTAAAGAAAGTTTAGTTTCCTGTTGATTTATTCTAAGTCAACAATATTGTATCTAACAGTACCATCGTCATATTTCTTGGTTTCTAATACTCCATCAACATATTCTCCAACTTTGTCTGAATATTTGTTATATGTATTACTACCAGAAATATTATATTCTACACTATTATATTCAACAGTAATTCTATAAACTGCTGGATTCGATTGTGGCAATATCGTTTTAGTCGCAGGACTATAATACATTGTTGTATAAGCAGCCCTATAATATTCATCTATTATTTTTACTTGAACTGTAGATGTTTCGGTACTAATGCATTTTGCACAGCCAGCCAAAGAAAACACAAATATAAACATCATTGCAATACTATATAAAACCTTTTTCATGATATTTTTCACCTCGATTCTCCACATAAAATAATTAATGTTTATTATTTCAATTCAAAATAATTAATAATTTTCCCACAATCTTTTAGCCTATCCATATCTTTTAATGCATCATCTATACTATTAAATTTACATGGACAAATATGTTCCTTTGTTAGATTAATAAAAGAATATGTTCCGTCAGATTTATTCTTCATTATCGTCACAATAACTTTATCGTGTTGTCGTTTCACTACCCATATTTTCATTGTCTCATCTCCTTATCACCACATGGAATAATGGATTCTTATTATCTGTTGATATTAACAAGATAATTTACTTTCTTATTATGTGCTTCAGCATATTCAATTTCAGATTTTGTTGAGCTTCCAATATATCCATTGACATTGATTACGAAAATTTCATCTGCCATATCAATTTTTCTCTTGTGCATATCATCTAACATAATCTTTTGTTCGTCTGTAAATACATCGCCTGAATGACCAAAACACCCAACTGAAATCACAATATAACCATTTAAGGTAAGTTCTTTTTGAACTTTCATAAACTCATCTTTAAATCTTGTACTACCACATAATGTAATCACTTTATAATCTTTTAATCCTTCACGACATACACCTTCTACTGAATTTCCACACATAAATTCATTGCATTCTTTTCCTGGTCTTGGGCAACCCATATTCTTTATAACCCCCTTAATTTTTCAAAGAAACTATCGCTTTTTAACCTATCTCTCATCAACCAATTCTTCTAACACACCACCAACTTCAGCAACAATAATTCCTACTGCTAATGGAATAATCGAACCATTCACCAATGTTACAATTCCACCAATTACTCTGATTGCTGATTTTCCTAAACTAATAAATAAATGTCCTTTACTGTTCACTTCCAATTTCCTCCACGACTTCTTCTACTATGTATTCACAATTTGATTTTGTAGAAGCAATTTCTTTATATCTAATATTGTACTGATTTAACTTATCAATAATTTCTTTTCTCACTTCTTTTGCTTCGTCTTCATTTTGGAATCTTCCTTCGTTTTCATAAGAATGATATCTTGTGAGTAGATAATTTCTATTATTGTATGAATTAAATACATTCAATACAGTCTTATTAAAGTCTTCTCCCAATACTTCATCAGTGTTATATACGGCACATAAAATTAATGGTGAATCAACAACCATAACCTGCACTTTATTCTTAACTCTACCCATCTTGAATGATTGTTTGCCAAATAAATATTCCTGGTGTTTAAATACTTCACCATTATTTTCATATACTTTGTCTTTGGCAAATTCAGATACATATTCAGCATTAATACCATATCTTTTTAATTGTGCTGTAATATCCATTGCACAGGTACTCTTACCTGCTGATGGTTCGCCAAATAAATTTACAACAATTGTGTCCATTTTTACCTCCTAATATCCCAAAGAAACTGTCGTTTAATTTGCTTTAATATCGTATTTCTTTAATAGTGTGTTTTTCTTTTTCAAATCAGCTTTGCAAGACTTAATATTGCTTTGGTACATATCAATTCTATTTTCTAATGTATCAATTTCCTTTTTAAGACAGTCAATACAATATTGCTTTGCTTCCTCCCTTGTCTCAAATGAATGATATTTTGAACAAGCTATATCCATATCATCCATGTCCATTTTTGAAATTTTATATAAAGAATCAACCTGATACATTGTTTTCTTTACAAGATTATCCTTGAATTTCTGAAGTATTAAATCTGCTAACTTATATTCTTTTGTTGTATATCCATAAAAACCACTATTGTGTTTTTCGACTGAATTTTTCACATCAAAATGTAAGACTTCTATTGATGGGTATGTTTCATTGATATAATCTGTAACCTTTTCTTCGTCATACCAAATATATACAAAGCGTGGCAATTCCTCCATTTGAGCTAATACCTTAATGTAATTTCTTTTATCTAAATTAATAAAATCAACATCAAGACCTTTTGCCATATCCATATTTTGTAATTTATACCTTGTTGAAGATATAATTGCATTTGTATATTCTCTTGACCGATAAAACACAAGCATTTTCATTTACTTATTCTCTCCTTTCTTTCCAATGAATGACAGGCGAGAATCTATGGATTCTCGCTTTATTATTTTAATAATTTGATTTATTAATGAAACCCTTTTTCTGGGCACATGATAAACAATAGTTATATCTTCCATATATAGTGCACCCACATTTTCTACATTTGTGAGGTCTTTCTATGGCTTTCCCAAATGGTTGCCCAAGTTCAAAATAACATCTCTTACAATATGTATAATGGTCTTGGCAATATTCACCACATCTCTGACAATATGCCATATAATTCATCTCCTTTTTCGAAATCCGTCAATTCAACTTTTACAAAACTTCATCGACAATTCCGTACTTGACTGCTTTATCAGAATGAATATAAAAATCTTTCTTCTTTTCACGAATCTCCTTAATATCATCTTTTGTGAGATTTGTTCTGTCGATTACATATTCTTCATTCTTTTTATTCAGCCAGTCCATTTCTTCTCTGTCTTCTATCAAATCCTGATATTTACCACTTCTCCAACAACTCATTTGATGATACATAAATGTCGAATGCTTGTAACAATATCTTTTATGACCTGCTAAGAAAATATTAAAAGCTGCACTCATCGCATATCCTGTACAATATGTATAGATTGGAGTTTTGCTGTTGAGAATAATATCAATTAATCCCCACATATCATAAACAGATCCACCATACGAGTTGATGTATAGTTTAATCGGTTCACGCTTATAATCTTTCTCTTTTTCATCTTTCTCATCGTCTTCTCGAATTTGATATAAAATATTCCACATTAACTTACCAATAGATTCATTATCTACATCATCTGATAAATAAAATGTCTTTTTATTAGTATTTGTATATGTATTGTCTCTTGTTGAACTCATAAGTCCTCCTATTTTGTTATTTCATCATCCGCAGGCACAATATATAGTATATTTTCATTTCACTTACATACTATATATTGTATCTAAAAGAAATCCGTCTTTCCTTGGCTTTTTGAGTCTTTGAAACGCCCTATTTATGGGCATTCCAGAAATCCAAATTACTCTTCTACTGTATTATTCTCCGTTTCTAACATCATCCAAGTGTTTCTGTTATTATGACTTGTCCTAATACACTGTAAAAATGCTTCTGGTTCAGCTAATAACAAACATCTCTTCTTTGCTCTAGTCAATAATGTGTAAAGCATACAGTTATCAAGAAGCTGATGATGTGTATTATCAATAATACCAATTACCGTCTTTCGACCAGCACCCTGCAATTTATGTACTGTCATGGCATAAGCAAGATCCAAAGCAGCTAACTCTTTCTTTGTGTATTCAATAATTTTGTCCTTTCCAAAAATATCAGTGTAAGTGACTTCACAATACTCTTCTTTTTTCTTACCATCATATCTTTCATTGATTTTTGTCACATAACCAATCTCACCATTAAATACATTTTTGTCATAATCATTAACCGTTTGCATTACTTTTGCACCGAGTTTGAAAGTCGTGTCAAAACCTTCAATACTCTCTAAAACATCACCAAGTAACTCATTTTGAATAACCTTATTAATCTCATTGGTGCTATTCAAACAATCTTTTCTACGAGGTACTGCAATAACTACATTGTCAATTCCATCTGACTCAACAGATTTAATGAATGTCTTAACAGCAATATTGAATAATGACTGTCGATTTGTACGGAACATATAGTACATATCCTGTAACTCACCATGAATAATTCGTGGCTGCAACTTCTCAGATATAGGATTTATATTCTCACGAATCTTATTTGCATCAACAAGAATACCTGATTTTTCTGCCTGTCTCATAGGTTTTACCAGCTTACTCACAACTGAATCATCAAACATTTCAATTAAATCTGAGAACACATTACCAAATCCGATAGGTGGTAACTGTTTGTGATCACCTGAAATGATAATTCTTGTATTGTCTCCAATTGCTTCTAACCAATGTAAAAACAAACTGGCATTAACCATACTTCCCTCATCGAGAAATGCAACATCTGTAATTAGATGGTTGTCCTTGTTGTATGTAAAATCGTTTAATCCTTGGCATCCAAGTGTTCTATGAATAGTCATTGCAGGAAATTCTGTTGCTTCTGTAATTCTTTGAGCTGCCATTGCCGATAATGCTGAAGCTGTCATCATATAATTATTCTCCATATAAGCCTTAACAATTGCTCGCATTATTGACGTTTTACCAGTTCCTGCTTTTCCAGTTATTAGACTAACAGTTCTATGTAAACTTTTATGAATCGTGTCTAACTGTTCTACTACATAATCAAATCCTTGTTCTTCTTCCGCATGTTTAATTGCTTTATTAATTGCTTCATCAGAAATATTGATTGTTGTTTCAATTTTAGATTTATCCAGAATCAAATGATAAATCTGCATCTCAATGTCGTAATAATATTTCAGACCAATTCGACCATTATTAATATGAAGAAAGTCATTATTTTCTAATAGCCAATCAACCTTATTACAGCACTCATAGACATTATTACTTATGGCTGCTCTTAAAATTTTTTCAGAACACCATGTATGACCTTTACTTTCTCCCAATTCTTTAAAATAATATTGGATAAAAGCTACAAGTCTTTGCGTAGAGTCAATCAGTTCTGGCTTCAATTTTAATGCAAGGTCATCGCATTTACGAAACCCAATCCCATCAATTTTTGTCATGATATATGGATTTTTCTCTAACTCTTGCTTTAATAAAACTGGATTTGGTTCTTCTGAAAGCAATTTTTTAATCATTGCATAAGTAACACCGATTGGTTTTAGCATTGAAATAATGTCAGAAATAAGATAGTTATTAATGATTTTTTCCTTGATTTTATTCCAAGTAATCTCTCTAACACCTTTTACAAGACTGTAATCAATAGTTTTTAATGTACCATTCGCTACATCATTTACTACATTTGGATATGCATTTATTAAATTATCAGCCATCCATTCAGGAATCATTGACTTCAAAAATAGTAGCTGTGTTTCTCTGCTTTGTGGAATAATGGCGTATATGGCAATCGGTGTATATTGATCGCCATATTTTTTATCCTTTTTGTATTTCGCCTTAACTACATATTCTCCACCCACAACTAAATGTTGCATCTTTCCTGCCAACTTACTCATCTTTTTATCATCAGTATCATTTGCAGAATTATTATCACCAAACGGATCAAATGTTTTTGTAGGTTTTGTAAAGAATGGAATATCATCTTTTGTTGAAAATCCAAACACTCCCCACGTTGTATCATCCGAGTAGTATTGCTCATATGTAATTATTGCTGTGAATTTATAAATCTCATCTTCATCCAATTTAGACTGATACTCCTTTCTTTCTCACATATTCAAGCCATTTGCTATATGGCTTTAATTTTTCTACAATTACTTTTTCCTCGCTATCTTTCTTACAAAGAATTGCTACTTGCTGTCCTTTTTTAACTAAATCTTCATATTCCTTTAATTGGCTATGCCATACAATTCCTTCAACAAGTCCAAAACTTGAATAGATGTTTATATATGCGAATTGCTTACCATTCTTATCTTTCTTCTTTTGAACCTTTGCAATAATTCCAACTAAAGTACACTTCTCACCATCGGGTACATCCTCAAATGGTGTCAAGAATGTATAAGCTGCATCAAATGGATTATCATTGATAAATACCTGTAATGTTTGGAATTCCCAAAACTGTTCATCTTCAAGATATTTTTTGTTATCATCTATGTACTTTTGGAATCTTACCTTCTGATTTTCTTCAAACTGTATCTTTTTCAATCTGTTATATTCAGTAAGTAATGCTTCCTTGTCATATACAATTCGTTTTCCAGATGAAGGAATCACGTACTTCTTTAAGTTGATGTTCCAATCTTCTTCGAGTTTCTTGTAGGTAGGCAATGATTGAACTTCTGAGAATTTTAATGGTTGATACTCTGATTTAAGATATGATATAAGTTTTTCACGCTTATTTTTACAAGGAATTGCACCAGATTTTATCAGTGCAATAACAGATGCCTTACCCAAAGAAAGTCTCTGAATCAAATCATCAAACGATTTGTATATACCATTATTCTCTCTTTCTTCGATAATTTGCTTAGAAAGTGATTCACCAATTCCACCAATAGCAGATAATCCAAAAAGAACCTTCTCTTTATCAACTGTGAAGTTCATTCCAGAATGATTGATATTCGGTGGCATAATATCCACATTAAAATACCTTGCATCAAGAATATACTTATTAATTGCACCTGCTTTATCTTTATTCTGATTGAACAATGCTTTGAAAAAGTAAGTTGGATAATGAGCTTTGAACCAAGCTGTCTCGAAACAAAGAACTGCGTAACTATATGAATGCGACTTATTGAATAGATAACCGCCTTTTTGTGATAATTCATTCGCAATTTTATCAGCAATTTCTTTAGAATATCCGTTAGCTACAATTTCACCACGAAGAATTTCTGACTCTTTTTGCACTAATTCAACTATCTTTTTTCCAATCGCCTTACGGAATAAGTCAGCACCTCCATATGTTCTTCCACCAAACTTCTTAACAATATCAAGAAGCTGTTCCTGATAAATCATACAGTAATTTGTATCTTGTAAGATTTCGTCCATATCTGGATGAATTGATGGTGGTCTACTTCCACCTGTTGCCATTTCAACATACTCATCAAGTGCTCCCATACTATCAGGTCTATATAATGCCAAGATGACAGATATAACCTCAAAGTCTAGTTGTTCAAGCTTTGGTTTTAATCGAATAAGCAAATCTTTCATTCCTGCCGATTCAACCTGGAACACACCATTGGTCTTACCACTTGCTAATAACTCATATGTAGGTCTATCATTCTCAAATTCTGGATTATTGATATCATAATCCCAAGGATCTAAATGTAAATCATCCTTAATTTCCTTCACAAGATTAAGTGTTGCCACTCCAAGAAGGTCAAACTTTACAATTCCAATATCTTCTACATAATGCTTATCAACTTGAATTACATGCTCACCCTTAGTTCCTATTTTCATTGGCATATAGTCATTAATTGTTGTATCAACAATTCCAACACCACCAGCATGAATAGAAACTGTTTTAACACGACCACTTAAATGCTTTGCAATATCAAACAAATCAGCATATTGTGGATTGTCTGTGAGTAAATTTGGATTTGCTTTCATACAGTCATCCCATTTATCAAATGTAAATTTCTGTGAAAGTTTTTGCATCTGATTATATGGAAATCCAAGTATCTTACCAACATCAGTAATTGCAACCGTTGGAGTAATATATGAGTAGTTAATAATCTGACATACTCTTTCTTCTCCATATTTGTCTACAAGGTAATCAATGATTGCATCTCTGTTACCAACATCTGTATCAATATCAGGAAGTCCTACTCGCTCAGGATTTAAGAATCTCTCAAAAATGAGTCCATATTTAATCGGATCAATATCTGTAATATGACAACAATAACAAACCAAAGAACCTGCTGCACTTCCTCTTCCTTTACCAACTTCAATTCCAAGTTTTTCAGCAGCTTTAATAAAGTCCCATACAAATAAGAAATAACCATCAAACCCCATTGAATGAATAATACCCATCTCGTAGTTCAGCCTAGTTCTTCTTACTTGCTGTTCATCTTCACTGAGATTGTCGTATCCTCTATCTTTCCAACCTTGTCTCACTAAATGCCATAAGAATTCATTGTTGTCTCTGTACCCATCAGGTAATGGGAATGTAGGTAACTGTGGTTTCTGAAATGGCATATCTACATTTTCAATTAAATCTGCTACCTTATTAGTATTCTCCAATCCAAGACATACATTTTCATATCCAATCTGACTATCCATGATTTCATGAATTTCATCCTCAGATTGCATATAACAACCTTCATATACCTCACTATTTTCGATAGCATTTTTATCGTTGTTGCTACTTTTTCTACCAATCTGAATAAGTTTGTCCTGATAATACAAATCTTCTTTTTTAGGTGCATGACTATCTGTTGTAATGATAAATGGGGTATTTGTTCTTTTTGAAAGTTCTAAGATTTTCTGATTATATAAGCACTGATCCTGATGAGAATGTGACTGCATCTCAAGAAAGAAATGCGGAAAGGCTTCTTTATACTCATTAATATATTCAATACACTTCTCAAAATCTGATTCTCTTGCTAACTTACTTGCTAAACAAGCAGAAGAAATAACAAAATTCTCAGCATAAGGCTTTATGTCTTCTACTGTGCATCGTGGCTTAAAATAAAACCCTTCAAAGTTACTTTTTGTGATAACCTTATTTAAGTCTTTTCTGCCCTGTTCATTTCTTACTAAACAAATCAAATGGAAATATTTATTGTCTTTGTCCTTAATAGTAATATCTTCACATTCATATAACTCACATCCATATATCATTTTAATATCTGGATAGTCTTTTTTAATAAGATCAAAATAAATAGAGCTGTATACATTTCCGTGTTCTGTTATGGCAAATGCCTTTAGTCCTATTTCTTTTGCTCTGTCCAGCATTTCTTTTGGACTACCATATCCATCAAGTAATGAATAATATGTATGGTTATGTAATGAACTATACATAACTCACCTCCTACCAATCATCGTCCTCATCGTTACTATTTGTACTGATAACAGCTACATCTTCGATAATAATCTGTGGTGTTCTAATGCCGTTGTATTCGTTTATTGAAGGTTTTCCGACAATATTAAATGTAATACTATCGTTATCATCCCATGCGTTTTGAAGAAAATCATATAACTGATTACCTTCTTTACATTTGAACTGAATGTATTTAATATCATTCACCATAAAACTGATAGTATCTTCATTTTTGCCGAATACTTCAAAACAATCTCTTGTCAATGATATATTCTCTATTGCAAGCATAGGTTCATCAATTCCTTGACAAATAATATCTTCAAACTGTGATAACTTAATAATTAAAGGGATTGTGACATGATTAATGTCTAAGATAAAATCTACACGATATGTAGAATCATATTCAGTATCTCTAAGAATACTGTTCATCATATTAATTGCTTTTTCTTTATCATCAACTGGTAAATCTACAATGCCAAAAGCATTTGCATGACCTTTGCCATTAACGAATCCTGTTGAATTAACAATATCTTTAAAACTATCAATTGGGCTATTATCTATATTTCTTGCACTACCGCCAAATACAGTCGTTTTTGTCTTTTTATCAAAATGTTTCTTTAGCAGAATGCAAGGTTTATTATATTGCTCTGCAATTTTAATTGCTACAACACCAGTTAGTCCACTATCAAGTAAGTCAGATACATCAACCATAATAACCTTATCATCAATTGGAAGATCATCTACAACTTCTGAAATGGCTTTTACACCTTTTTCTTTCATTTTATCTTGTCGTGATTTTGCATTTTTACAAAGTCTAGCAGCTCTATCATAAATGCTTTCCCGAATTGTTTCTGCTGGTTTATCTTTTGTAGCTCTTTTCTTATATTCAAAGAACTCATCTTTTTCAATAAAAGCTCTAAATACCAATTCCTTTTCATCACTTGAACCGATACGAATCATTCCATTTAAAATAGGTGTTATATACCATTGGATATTGTGAATATTAACCTTACCATTTATACTGTAATCTTGTGCTTTAATAAGTGCTTGAAAGCATTTATTTGTAATATTGAGTAATCCAAGATTCGTAATATATCTTGTCTCAAATGAACGCATATCCATAACATCACTAATATTCGCTAATGCACATAAATCTAAATAGTCATCTGCGAACTCATTCCATGTCTCAGTATCTAATGCTTGTAAAAACTTATATACAACACCTGCTCCACAAAAATCTTTATTAGAGTAATTGTCACTCATTTGATTATTTACAATCAATGCATATAGATTTTCTTCTTCTGATTCATGGTGATCAAGAATAAGTATATCAATTCCTCTTTCTGAAAGTTCTTTACACTGTTCTGTGTCATTTGTACCAGCATCAGGAATAATCAATAATTTTGTATCATCAGATATTACAATATCATCATCTAGTCCATGTGCCTTTGCTCTTGCATGTAATATGTAATTAACTGGATAATCCGTATCCATTTTCTTAATATAAGAATACATCATGGCTGCTGAACAAAAACCGTCTGGATCTTCATCAACAAGTATTTCAATTTTATCCTTATTGTTAAAGTGTTTCATAAATAACTCTACTGCTTTATTCATGTTATCCAAATTTTCGTATGGAATTAAAACACTTTCATCTAAGTTGAGATATTTTTCATAATCATCAACTCCTCTATTTCTTAAAACTTCCTCTAATATATTGGAAGTGTTATTGTCGCTATTTTCATATAATCTGTACTTCAAATACACACCTTCCTATCTTAATCTGTATATATTATTCTCTACCAAGTGCTTCCATTTAATAGGATCGTCTGTTGGGGATTCTTTTTCATCAAGAATATTATCTTCATCAAACATATAATAAAGGGGAACACCATCAGGAAATCTTTCTGCTAGTTCCTCTAATTCTTCTTTTTTTACATCTTTATCCAAGCAAATAACAATATCTGTGCCAAGTCTAACTAACATATCAACTTGATATTGTGAAAGTTCCTTCCCACCTGTACCACCAGTGTTTTGATAACCATAGCTCCATGCTTGTTCAACAAATTTTTCAGATTCACCAACATATATTCTTCCTGTTCTCTTTATATAAGGAAGAGTTTTATACAATCCATATATGATTTTTGATTTTGCACATGGTTCTAAATAAATATACTTATTCATTCCATCAGGTACTTTTCTATCAAAATATCTTGCTTTAACACCGACTAAATCTCCTAATTCAGAACGAATAGGAATTGTGTATCGGTTTGTTTCTTCATCAAAACCTATCTCAAACTCTCTTTGTGTTTCATAATTTATATGGTCTTCGTAGAATAAATCATTTACATAAGGTTTGTAATACGAAAGTATTTTCTCCGAAATAGGTTGTAATGGCTTTTCTTTTTCTTCTGATATATTAGAATCCATATCTTCTAACATTTTCAGTATTTTAAAACTATCTGGAATATCCTCTTCAAAGTCGTGATAATAAGACATTCCTATCTCTGAGCATATTTCTTTTAATCCTTCTGGAAATGTAAGGTCTTTGACATAACATACAAGATCAATAATATCTGTTTGTCTATTTCCTTTTATCATTTGTCGAGTCTTATTTAAGCAGATAAGGGACTCATTATTATATAAAATAATTGCTCCCTTATTATCTCCATCAGGATTACCAGCAGTCCAATATGCTCCAACTGAATGATATTTGATATGGTGGCAACCAACGGATTCTAATATCTGTTCACAATAATTATTTTCATATATATAATTCTTCAACTCTTTTACATCCAAGCTGCCACCCTCCAATTAGTCACTATTTTTTGGTTTTTTAATGATATAACCTATATTTCTCCAAATATTTAAGTTCAAATCAATCTCAAATAACATAATCTTGTCCTTGCTACCTGCTCTGTTTTTATCTGGTTTGATACAAAAATACTGTTTACTCAAATCTAAATCCTCCGTTACAGGCTCACCCCAAGAATCGCACTCTAAAACGACTTGATACTTATGGTATTCTTCTTTATTTAACTTTTTACCAATGTTCAGAATATCAGCTACATGCTTTATCTGTTTTGCATTGGCAATGTTATTACTACTCAAACTAAAAATATCCGTAAATACCGTATCATCGCTTAACTGGAATACTGCATATCCACTCATACGAAGTTCTTTTGTTAATTCCTTCAATTTAGTTGCAAACTGTTTAATCTGTGACCAATCATCAGTGTTATAACCTTTTAACGTGTCATAACCATAATATTTAATATTCTGAACCATCTTTGCTTTACGCAATTCAAATTCAATTCTCTCAGGACTATAATCATCTCCAACATCTTTGAACATAACTTTGCCCTTACGATCACTACTATCAATCCAATCTGTAACTTTTTTTACATTCCAATATTCCTCTGATGTATCTTTTATTCTCTTTATGTAATCTCCATTGCTTTCAAGATAAACACCATTATCATCAATTTTTCTTCTGATAATGTCACCATTTTTATCATGGTAAACGCCTAATACAATCTCTTTCTCAGGCTTTGTAATATGTACGCCATGCAACTCTTGAAACTCTTTATTATTAATAACAGTCGTAATAAGACAACTACGAAGATCTTCTTCGTCCATCTCATTACTCATAAGAAAAAAGTTCTCATTTTGTACAAGTGCTACATAAGCTGCTAAAAGTACAAGCTTTCTTGTTTTACCCTCGTTAGAAAGAAATCCCTCAAAGAGAACCTTTGTTTCTCTAAGACCAAGAAAAAATTCGTTATACATATACCAAGGGAAAGGTAAGCCGAAATTTGGCTTTTCAAGATATTTGTCGATTTGAGATGAGTTTTTATCAGTAAGCTCAACAGCTTCTTCGCCAGCATTAATTACTGTGTTTATCTTATCTGCTTTTGTACGGATAATTCTGTAAATGTCATTTGGTGACATTTTATCAAAGTTCCTATGAGATAATATTCTCTCAACTGGAAATCCATTTCTTCCATACTCTCTTACTAATGAATATTTCTTAACAGTATCAAAATAATTTTTTACATCATTTTCATCTGCCAAGGTCATAAACCTTTGAAGTGTTTTCCAACCTTTATACTGCTTATATAATTTAAGTCGTTCTTCATTCTGACTCATAAACACATTCATTTTTGTTTCATCTAATGTTTGTGAAAATGTAAGAAAATACGTTTCAAGATTATCATAAAAGAACTTTGTCGCAGGATCAGAGAAATCATACTTACTTCTCATAAATGTGCTGTAATTTACAATCAAGTCTAAATCCTTTGCTATAGAACCAACAAATAGGATTTCTGCTTGCACATTACAGTCTTTTAATTCATGTTCATTATCCAATATTATCTCCTATCCAAAAATATCATCCACCAAGCCTGAAATATCATCTGTATCAGCCTTATTATCTTTGGACACGTTAGTATAACCAATTGATTGACTGACAATATTTTGTGATTTTTCTGTTTCTTTCTCAGCTTCAAGTATTTTCTGTTTTTCTTTCCACCTTAAATAACTGTCATATTTATTAACCAAAATGGATAAATCATACGAAAGTCGTTGTTCTGGCTGCATATGAATACCTTTTACTTCATTCTTTTTTGCAATACCATTAAGCATATCTATTTTTCTTTGCCACATATCAAGTAAGTCTGAAGGTGGAATACCTACCGACATTCCTTTAAAAGTTCCATTGTAAATGTTACCCAATTTCTGCCATACGGTAGTAGGGATAATTGTCAAATCATATGCTTCTTTAATAAATTCAAATATCTCGTCTTGCTCTATTGCTACTGCAAGATGCGAATATGTATCTTTTTTTATAGAATCAATGTGGTCATATATCCAAGTCCATTTTGCTGATACGTCTGCCCTTTTATTAGCAATACGCTTCTGACATATATTGATAAAGCAACTACTATGATATGTTTTTTTATCATAGTAGATTGCATCGTCAATATTATTCTTGTTTATATAAAGGTTTTCTCCGCAACAACCACATTTTCTTTTAACACCATTTTTATTGTTAGCTGTGTATCTTGCCATAATCCTACCTTTACATAATTCAAATTTAATCAAACATTGCTAATACTTTATTAAGAATCTCAACATCAGTTACATTCTTGTATGCTGTAGGAAGTCCTGCTGCTTCAAGTTTTTCCTTCATGGCTTTCTTCTCAATCGGTGGAAGTGCATTTCTTTTAGCAATGATTTCTTTCTTAATTGCTTCAATATCTGCATGTCCATCATTAGATGTAGTATCCTCTTCAGTTGGTTCGCCAACCTGACCAAGAATTTCCTTTCTATAAATATCCTGTTCAATATCAACAGCTTTTGTTAAATCATTCTTGAGAACGAATTTTGATTTTCCTGCTGTTTTATCAATAACTGCCTGCCAGTCAACCAATGTTGGATCTTCAATAGTTACATAATCATCATGTACATGGGTTCTATCCTTTTCAATCCATGCACAAACTGTTCCGTCTTCATTTCTAAACATGCGAATCTCAGTCTTAACATTGTGATCCATTCCTTTAAATCCATCTGGGATCTTTCTTCCAGTAACCACACTCTGAGTTGTTCCATCAGGTAACTTAATTGTTTCCTTCTCATCTGTTTCTCTTGCAGTTACAATATAATGAACACCAGATGACATTAAATCAAGAATTAAATCCTGCCCTTTGAAATTGACAGTCTGATAATCCTTTAACTCCATTCCAGCCCCTTCGATTTTTACAAGTCTGGCATCTCCTACAAGTCCATCCTTATCAGCCTTAACCTTATTTCTCTTTTTTGAGAACTCAACTAAGCCCTGTTTTGTAGTTAAGTTAAGAATTGTAGTACCATCAACAACAATTGCATCTGCTCTAAATGGTTCGCCATCTGCATCTACAACAACATCATCTGTCTCATTACCATCATCATCTAACTCATAGAAATCTTCATTATTCTTTACTTTTGCAATATACTGTCTTACTTCTCCAAGAGACTGTGTATAAACAATATAAATATTTTCAAGATTTACACCATTTGCTTCTAAATCGCCAAGGTAATCATCAATTGAACCAGACTCAGGATCAAGATATAAAACTCTGAAAGGCTTTCCATCTGGACGTTTAAAATATGCAAGCTGCATTGCCATAGTTGACTTGCCTGTAAATGGTTTTCCATATAAAATCATTCCTAATTTACTTTCTGTTACTGATGCTTTTCTTGCTTTTGCCATTAAATATTTCCTCCGTAATTCTATAATATTGATTTGTTGGAACGCCATTTCTGACGTTCCATTTAGTTATTCTCTGTTGTGAGAATTAATCCCACGCTTCATCGTCTCCATCATCGAGATCTGTTCCATCTCCCCAATCGTCATTAGAGTCAGAACCGAAACTCTCCTCTGCCTTATTTGCATTCTTAATCTTTGCAATGGCTTCTGTTACATTCTCCTCTGTGTAAAGCTCCTTATCAATTGAAGAACCCCTTGCTCCTGTAATAACAAACTCTCTCTTTGTAGGTGCAGATACTTTCTCCATACTGTCTTCTTCACCCCAGTTGTCATCATCATCTGTTGCAACTGTCTCTGTCTGAGTAGAAGAAACCATATGTCCACTTACCTTAATTGCATTGTAAGGATTAAGTGACTTCTTAAACTTGTTAGCGAGAGCCTTATCCTCAATGATAAACTGAACATCTTCAATATTGCTGTATGTAACAATCTTTGCAAGGACAATAAATCTACCAGTTGGCTTATCATTATCATCCTTTTCCTGCTCGATACCCATGAAGATAATTACCTGGTTGAAATCGTTCTGCTTCTCAAACTTCTCATCATCAAAGTTGACCTCTGAGCAAAGTGAAATCTGATTTGGAACAAGTTTTGTAGATGTTCTCTTATTACCCTTGTCATCTGTAAAGCTACTATAATCAAGATTTCCACGAATAAATACGCTTGCACCGTCCTTCAGATTTTCTTTAACTTCCTTGCAAGCATCAAAATCTGTAAGAACCTTCTTGTCATTAACTGTCTTACCCTCAGAATCAACCTTCTTCTTTACACCAATATTCTTACCAATCATACGATAGCCTTCACGGTTATAAGAGAATCTATCAGCCCAAGGTACTTTTACAGTATCAGCCTTTTCGCCCTTCTTCTCAGCTCTCTTAGAGAAATAAACATTCTCCTGCTCCATTCCCTGAAGATTGACATATAATGTTTCACCATCAAGATAGCTTGTACCAAAATTAAGCATTCTCATAGGCTTGCCACTCTTGGTCTTAATCTCCTTAAATGCTGTATCCTTCTCCATACCAGATACAACTCCCTTTAACTGGAACGCACCCTTTGTCTCAGGTAAATCAAATAATCTTCCTTTTTTCTTTGTCTCTGCCATTTAAAAAATGTCCTCCTTATAATATGTAATAAAATTTTTTGATAACTATATTTGAACAGTCTTACGACTGGAACACAGAAGTTAATTTATATAAACATCTATGTATAATCAGTGATTTTTGAGTGTACAACCCCAAGGGTATGCTGTTCTTCCACCCATAATTGACTGCTTTCCGCATTTATTTATTCTTTTTTGTCTCGATTTTTATATATTATTCGTGACATTTTTGTTTGGAATTTTTGAACTGAATTGTTCAAGACTGATTAGATATTATCTAAGATATTTCCTGTTACTTCATACATTTCTAAATCATTTAATTCACACCATGATTCAAAGTTGTCTCTCTGAACATACCACCCAACATTCATTCCGAGAAATTCATTCTCATCATTTCCATAAGAAACCACATTATATAATTCTCCGTTTAGAATGTCGTTTTCAAAGATTAACTTGCCATTCTTATCATGACTACCAGTACATCTGCACAATGTCTTTGGATCTATTTCTTCAAAACCATCGGTTTCGCCATGGGAATAGAATACTGTTGCTGGTTCAAATATCATATGAATTTCTTTACCATACATATCTAAACCTTTTACATAATATCCATAAACCCATTGACCACTACTAATGCTCTTTGCTTTACATAGCTGTGTATCCATTTCTCACCTCCTCAAATTTCCCATGAAACAGTGATTTCCACTGAACTACTTCACTTACTTATTCTCCCGTTTTATAAATTTATTTAAGATAAACTTTCTTCAACCAATATATTTAATTTTTTCCAACAAGAAATACATATATGGAATGGCTGACTTTGTAATCTGAACGATTTTAAATATATGATCTTTTCATTGCTTAATTCTTTATCACAAATTTTACATCTACATTTTTTAGTATTCCTTACTTCAAATTCGTTAAATTCATGTATAAAACTTTTATCCATTTTCCCCTCCATATATGTTTATTCTCTATTGGATTTTCATTTTATTGGAAATTGTTTGGTTGATTAACCAATAAGATAAAGCATTCCGATTATATAATGTAATGTCTGGTCTGTAGTGTATGTAATCTTATTCCATCTTGCTTTCAACGGATCAATAATCAGATGTGAAATAAAGATTGCTGCCAACTACCATGTCCAACCGAATACTATTAAGAATGGAACACAATACAATGCACAATGTACAAATAAATGATACCAATTCTCTCCTTTTGTTTGTGCAATAAAATCACATTGTAATACATAATCACCAATTAAATGACATAACACAATCAATACAATTGTGTGTAAACTTAAATTTATCATACTCACATTTCTTACCTCTTACTTTTATTCTCTTATTTTTGAAAATTGTTAGCTGAATCGCTAAGACTAATTATTCAAGAAATTTCTAATATCAGCCATCATTTGCTCTGACTCATCAAAATAATATCTGTGTACATCTACGCCATCATAGTATTCAAAATACGGAATTGGTTGCTCATCTTTATCACACATCCATCCAAGTTCTGAATACGCATCAAAATATACTGACACATGTTTTCCGTTATAATCAATTACAAATCTGATAATCGCACCTGCAAATGGTGGAATAATTTTTACATCCCATTCTTTATCAAAGTGAAAAGCAGGAAGTTTTCTTGCCCAACCTCTAAAATCATGCATCTGTTCCACCTTTGATAACATTAGTGACTTATTTACATTTTCCTGTAAGTTCATTTGTTTCTCACCTCCAACTATATACTCTCTGTTTTCTTTCTTCTCATTACCAATTCAAACTCTGTACTAGGATATGTGATCTGATATTCTTCTTTCTTACCTTCAGAGTCTTCCATATTACCCATAAACCATTCATATACAGCAGCTATCACATCATTCGTAACATCTGTTTTCTGTCCAACCCACATATGTTTTTCTGTATCCTGTGTTCCATAGTAGATTGTATTTGTTATTGGACTTACACCAAAACTTTTCTTTTTCGCCATTTATTTTTCTCCTTACTGCAACATTTCTGGATAAAAATCATACAAATAGTCTCCAAAATCTCCATCGTTCTGAGACCCTATTTCTGTTTGCCAAAAATGTTTCCATTCTTTACCTCTTTCAGTCTGAATAAACTGTTCGTATTTAGGTTTTAAAGCTTCTCTATCTTTACAAATATCACTCATTCTATAATTCTCCTTTAAAATTGCACTAAGAAATGTCAGTTTCCTTCGACTCTATTTCTTCACTGTTACATTGAAAACTGACCTTAAAATACAGATAATCAACCAAATACCAGTTGCAATAGACCACTTAAATGTTAATCCAAAACACATTGTAATAAGCTTGATTATTCCACATGTGACAATCCAACTAAGTCCATAACAGAATGCCAAAATTGTAATAATAATAACTGCTGTTACTCCACCTTTTGTTAATTTTTCCTTCAAATTATTCATATGTACCTCTCTTTCTTTACTTTTATATTCTCCAAATACTTTTTCTTTTCTGCTTCAACAACCTTTTTGAAATCAAAATCGTCAATTCCATCATTATATGCTTTATAATTTTCGTAACTGTAAATCAGATTTTCCGCTTTTACTGCTCTATCTTTGTAATTCTCAACATCTTTTTTTAACTTGCGAATACCACTATTGAGTCTTTTGATTTCATCTAAATCAGAAGCATTATAATATTTGACCATTTTATAATACATAGAACGAACCATACTCTCCTTTAACATTTCTGATTGTTCTTGCGATATTTCCTGCTTTTTACATTTTCGATAACTTCCAAGAGATGATCCTAAAATTCCAATATGTTTTGGTGTATTTTCAAGTATGTAATCTTTATACTCATTCCACAATTCTTTACCAACTACCAAATAATTGTAATGACCATACCAAGACTTCTTTGCATCAGATTTAAAATCCTGAATAGTGACTTTTATCTCATAACATTTAATAATTCCTTTTGAATCCATTGTCATAAAGTCAACTATTTCATTTCCATGACCATTGTTATAAAAACCAATTGTTATTTCCTCACAACCATATATTCTCTTAATTCGTGTATCTTTTTGTAATGCAGTTTCAATATCTAATGTCTCTTGGCGTTTTGCCAAACAGTCTCACCTCCGATATATAATTTTTCATTCATTATCCTTGGAAATTATCAATATATCCGTCATATATATGCCCATAACTTTTTGGAATAAATGTATCTTTTCTTTTTTCTCCACCAAAATCATCTTCAAATATATAATGTTGATATCCCAAATGTTCCATTTTTTCTATGTCATCTTGATAAACATTTATAAATCCAAGATATTTTCCATGACCACAGCAACACCCGGTTGTTCTAATCCCTTTATTCCATAAACTCTCTATTTCATCTGCTAAACATTCATCAACCAGAATATTAGTTTTGTATTTTTTACTGTCATAATTATACGTAATAAAATTTTTATGTGGATATATAATTCTCTTCTTACAATTATATATCATTATATATTCTCTCCTTCCACTTCAATGAAATCGAAATTTACTGCGACTTTTTACTTTCTAAGTAATCTTCTCTTAATATCTCATACGATTTCTTATCATAATATTCTCCGTCATAGCACTTAAATTCCTTACGCCAAGTTCCAATAATTCTTCCATTGTATTTTTTAATCATTTTGTCATACGACTTTTCAATTGGATTTCCAATTGCAACACAAAATGTAAGCTTGCGAAATTTAAACTTGTCGAAGATATCCTGTAATGCATGACCAAGATCCATCCCAAATGTTGCCTTATTATCTGTAAAATTATAAATACATAATCCACTACAACTATTATCAGAACGATTAATGTTATATTTTATGTAACCAATCACATTATCTTCGTTATCAAGTGAAACAAACTGATGTTTATTCCATGTATTTTCTTCAATTTTTTCTTCATCACAATATACATTAGCATGTACAAATTTATACTTATCTGTAAACCATGTATCTACAAGCTTTTTCTGCAACTCTTCTTTATGCTTAATTGCTAAATCTAACACCTTTTCACCTCCCAAGGAAACCGATATTTCTTACTTATTTATTCTCTGTTCTTAGAATCCCATTTAACAAAATCTTCTAAATCATATTCACCAGATTCTTCTTCTTTAATCTCAGGAACAAATACGTTATAATTACCTTCGTTGCGATCATGTTCAATAATTTGTTTCAACATTTCATACATATTTGTAATTCCTAACTGATATGCTCTCTTTTCGCCTTCAGTCATTCCATCAAAAATTTCATCATTTTTGCTTTCTAATAGATCCTTATATTTTTCTAAGCTTTCTACGATTAATAAAAATTCTTCATTCATATATTTATTCTCCTCTTACAGTTACATCAGTTCGTCTATCATAAGCCCAATCAACATCAAATGATGTCATGTTATCCGTACTGACTACTTCACCATTCTTAATTACAACTGGTTTACCTCTATATGGGACGAACACCATACACTCCATATCTTTATTGCTTGTCTGTGATTTTAATAACGACTGAATAATTCTATCCTGTTCCTGAATAATTTTTTTATACTCTTCTACGCTTTTATAAATATCCTTGTATCTACTAGATGAAGCTTCACTTAAAAATCGAATATCAGTTTTAATCTTTTCAAGTGTATCTAAAATTTTATTTAATGTTTTCATTTTATCTCCTTTCAAATTTCCGCAAGAAACGAATCATTCCTGTTAAATTATTCTCTCAATCCATCCAACACTCTCATCAAAACATGTCTTGTAAGATTCTTAACATCGCCACTGTAAAATCCACATTCTATGTCACAAGCCTTTAGAACTTCATCAAGTGTTTTATTCTTCTCTTCTTTTATATTGCAAGCACATTTCTGACTGCAAAGAATCTGCATTACATCAGACTTCCTTATAAATCCCATTTCAGATGGCAGCTTAGATAATTCTTTTCGTAATACTGTTTTATCAATTAACTGTCCCATAATGTTAGTCTCCCATTTCTATCTTCTGACCAATAAACTTCTGAAGTTGTTCATTTACATCATCAGGATAAGTTTTTACAACATAATCAGTACAAACATGAATTTTAGTAATAACACTATTCTCGTCATATTCAATACTTCC
>JABLTO010172712.1_pt1 | contig 25785 bp, 49 predicted proteins | sample 7160091 | NCBI WGS metagenome assembly JABLTO01 (sample SAMN14651225, study PRJNA627086) | human gut metagenome | isolation source: feces | host: Homo sapiens
CACGAGAACGCCGCCGGCGAGGATGCTGCCGTAGGACGCCACGCAGAATTCATAGCAGTTCCGGCTGGCGGCGGGCAAGGCGGGCTCGACCGGGTTTGAAATTGGCAGCGGCAAGCGACCGCTGCACGTTTCGTTCTCCGTAGAGAAGGCGGACACCAACAGCCAGAACACGGCCAAAGTGACCATCTGGAACCTGAACGATGAACACCTTGCAGAGCTGAGTAAAAACGACTGCGTGGTCGTACTCCATGCGGGGTACGGCGATACCCGTCCGCTCATCTTCACCGGCGTGGTCACATTTGCCACGACGAAGGCTGACGGTGCAGACAGGTCAACGGAGATCGAGCTGGTGGATAACCGCATTGAAGTCCGCGACACCTACGTTTCCGTCAGTTATTCCGGGGCGGTGAACTGCAAGACCCTGATTCAGGACACCGCAGACCAGATGGGAGTGACGGTCTCTTTCTCCTACAATGCAGAGTTCAAGGACATTCCGAATGGGTACAGCTACGTTGGCCCGGCCAGAAATGTGCTGACGAAAGCCTGTGAAACAAGCGGGCTGGTCTGGAGCATCAACAACGGCGTCTTGCAGGTCAAAAAGCCGGGAGATACGATGAGCCGCGAGGTGTATGAGCTTTCGGCAGAAACGGGTCTGCTGGGCCTCCCAGAGCGTGTCCAAATCTCCAATGAGGACAAGGGATACAGCTACGGCTGGGACGTGGAGTACCTGATGAACGCCGCAATCGGGCTGGACGATTATGTGTACCTGAATAGCAAGGTGGTCAAGGGCTATTTCCGGGTTTACTCAGTTCGGATTGAGGGCGACAACATGGAAGGCTCGTGGAGCTGCACAGCCCGCCTGCTGGAGGTGAAACAGAAATGATGCAGGAGCTTGTTGACCAGATCAATAAAAGCGCCCGCAGCGCGACGGAGGATATGCACACGGCACTGCCGGGCGAGATAAAAAGCTACGACCCGACCAAGGGTGTTGCCACCGTTCTGCCAAAGGCAAAGTTCGCAAAGCCTGATGGCAGCACGATGGACTTTCCAGAAATATCAGGAGTCCCGGTCATGTTCCCGCAGAGCAAAAACGTCACTATCGCATGGCCCATCAAGAAAGGCGATGGATGCCTGCTGGTTTTCAGCGAACAGGCTCTCGATTACTGGATGTACGGCAAGGAAACTGACACCAAGCTGAAGTTTGACTTGACCAACGCCATTGCCATTCCAAACCTCACATCTGGCGGCAACAGCACCATGAAGTTGGCCTGTGATGAGGATGCCATAGCCATTGCCGCAGGCGACACAAAAGCCAAGATCACGCCCAAGACCGCAGAACTGACTCTCGGTTCGGCCAAGGTCAAAGTGGAGCCGAGCCTTGTGCAGGTCACAGTCGGCGGCGCGGTGCTGGCAATTTCCCCTGACGGCGTGGACATCACCGGAAAGCTCACGGTCAAGGGTGGTATCACCGCAAGGGATGATGTCAAAGCATCCAACGGCAGCATCAGCCTTGCAAACCACATTCACAGGGGCGACAGCGGCGGCATGACAGGGAAGCCGCAGTAAAGGAGGGAAAATCGTGACAGACCTGAAGCTCGATGCCACCGGGGACTTAGAACTCTCGGCGGCAGGCGACATTTCAGCTACGGACAGCATGGTACAGGCTGTCCGTATTCGTTTGCTCTGGTTCTTCGGAGAGTGGCGGCTGATGCCTTCGCTCGGCTTTCCGTACTTTGAGAACCTGCTGGTCAAAAATCCGAATGAGTCCAAACTCCGGCATCTTATCCGGGAAACCGTGATGTCTGTCGATGGAGTAACGGATGTATCGGAAATCCTGTTCAACATCGACAAGAAAAGCCGTAGGGCATCCGTGGAGATCACGTTCAACACGGATGAGGACAGTTTTAGAGAGGAGGTCAAAATCCCGTGGCAAAATATGGCCTGACCCCGCAGGGGCCAAATCCGAAACGCCTTGATGTCATCCTTGAGGATATGCACAGCAAGATGACAGAACGCCTCGGCGTAAACACCCGGCAGAACCCGCAGTCTTTGCTGAATCACACTCTGACCAACGTCGCAGATGAGATTGCAGAACTGTGGGAATTTGGCGTAGATGTGTACCACTCGCAGTACACGTCCAGCGCAACCGGCGTAAGTCTGGACTATGCAGCACAGTTTGGTGGCTCCACCCGTGAAATGGCGGCGAAATCCTATTACAGCATCCTCTGCACGGGTTTGGACGGAACAACCATTCCGGCAGGAACGGTGATTGCATCCGACACAAACCCGGCAACCAGTCTGACCGCTACCGCAGATGCAACCATCACGAGGTCGGCTTTCAACAAGGCCACCGTCATCCTTGCATCACCGGCGGCTACAACGGCCCTTGGGGTGGCTCTTAACGGAAACCTATACACCATCACCCCTGACCCCAAACAAAGCACCAGCGAAGCCCTAGAGGCTCTGGGAACAGCCATCACGGATAAGGACTTCCATGTGACGGTCATCAACGACACCATCGTGATCGAGGCGGTCGATGAAACCAGCTCCAATACGCTGGTCCTGTCAGAAAACCTGACCACTGCTTCTGTGGGCAGCATCGTCACATTTGAGACTGCCGAGCCGGGCGACATCTTCATTCCGAACGGCGTAATCACGAAGATCACGAAAGCTGTTCCGGGCATGGAGTCCGTGGTCAACGTGGGAAGCTATGTTGCCGGTCAGCTCGCAGAGAGTGACGTGGAGTTCAGAAAGTCCTACACGAACAAAATCTACAACCGCTCGTCTGCCATGCTGGAAAGCATCAAGAGCGCCATCCTGAAGAATGTGCAGGGTGTGGTGAGCGTAGCTCCCTATGAAAACTGCACAAATGAAGTCGATTCTGCCGGCCGGTGGCCGCACAGCATCGAAGTTGTGGTCGAGGGCGGCGACGCAACAGAAATTGCCCAGCAAATCCTGAACACAAAGGCAGGCGGCATCAATACTTTCGGCAGCGTAGAAACCACCCTGCACGGCGTTTACGGCGAAGACATCGTGGTGCGCTTCAACCGGCCGACGTACGTCAAGGTCTGGTTCAAGGTTGGCGTCACTCTGAGTCCGAACACAAATCCGCCTACCAACTATGTCGAGCTTGTCAAAGAGCAGATTTTGGAGAAAATGAGCGTACTGGGGGCGGGCGAGAACGTCATCCCGCAGAAGTTCAACCTTCAGGTGTCTGGCATTGACTACATCGACGTATGGCTGTTTGCAACACCGAATGACGGCGATATGCCCACTGGCTACACCCAGCGCAGCGTGTCCATCTCGGCACGGGAGCGGGCCGTTACGGACGAAAACAGGATTGAGGTGGTCATGGATGGCTGATTACGTCCAGAAGCTCCGGGATGATCTTGTGGAGCAGTTCAAGGGCAAGCCGGTCATTGACGCGCTCATGGAGGCCGTTGGTGATGAGCTGAACGAGGTTCGACAGTTCTACGAAGACCTGCGCGACAAGCGGAATATCCAGACCGCAGTTGGGAAGCAGCTTGATGGCATCGGTGACAATGCGGTTCTGACCCGCCTTGAAGCCGGTGCTTTGGCCTGCACCAAAGAATCTGTGTATGTACTGGATGATGATGCCTACCGGACGTACCTGATATACAAAATCTGGAAGAACACCAACAACTGCACCTACTATGACATCATCCGGGCGTTCAAAATGTTTTGGGATAAGCCCCTGCATTACCGCGAGGACCCGGCCATCCCGGCCACCATGATTTTTGAAACCGATGACCTGACACCGGAGGCTGACGTTTCAAAACTGCTGAACGCTCCGTTCATCAAGGCGGCAGGTGTGGCAATTCTGGTGGTGGCGAACACCGCGGCTCCTGAAATGGTCGCAGATGTGCCGGTCGAGGGCATTCTGGGCCGGGGCTATACGACAACGACCCTGCCGGAGATTGAAACCGGCGAAGCATTCATCGACACTGTGCTGCCGGTCCCGGCTGCACAGAACATCACGCAGACAAAACTGCCTGAACTTGAGGAGGATGAGTTATGAGCTACTATGGCTTTGTTGTTACTGACAGCGGCCGAGAGCTGATTGCCAAGCTGGTTGCCGGGCAGCAGCTCCCGATTTCCAAGATTATGGTGGGCAGCGGCACTATCCCGGATGATGTGAAGCCGGCCGCGATGACCGCGCTGGTCGAGCCGGTGGCCGCTGGCACATCGACCGCCCCGGTCTATGATGGGGCCAGCGTCCGCATGATCGTGGAGTACCGCTCCGACCTGAACGGCGGGCTTGACCACGGATTTTGGCTCCGGGAGTTCGGCGTGTTCGCATTTGACCCGGACAAGGGTGAAGTCCTCATCTACTATGGCACGCTGGGTGACTACCCGCAGTACGTCAGCGCTGCATCCAATACCGGCGTGGATGTCCGCCGCTTCCCGGTGTGCATCGTCATCGGCGAGGGGCTGGGAGTCGCAGTAGACTACAAATGCGAGGCGTGGATGACGGCGGAAGATGTGGAGCAGTATTGCTCGGTCACGATGCTCCCGGCATTCCTGAAGGAAGCGCAGAAGCTCGTGGATGCCCACAACGACGATGAGGAGGCCCACCACTCCATCCAGAACAGCATCTCCGACGTGTCCGCCCGGCTGGCTCTGCTGGAGCTGATGTTCAATACCTCCGTCACCGGCAATCCGTTCACGGTCACATTTGAGACGCTGGACGGCACGGTGGTAGAGGGCGTCTGGAACACCACGGCAAAGAGGATCGAGTTCTGATGGAGTACATTGAATTTTCATGTCCGCCCGGTGAGCTGTCCTGCATCATCGGGAATTTGTTCGTCAGCCTTGAACCTCCCTGCAAATATGTGCGAAGTACGCACCTGATGCTCTGCGGCATCACTCACAGCGGAAGCAGCGGTCGCCTGACTGTTTTGGGCGACCGCTGCTCTTTCTATGGGCTTGCCAGCGATTTGGAGGCTGCAAGGAATGGCCCCTGCCTCGAAAGAAGGTGTGACCGTGGCTGACAAAGAATATCTCCTCGGAAACAAGGCACGGGAGCTGCTGAAATACACGAACCAAGCAACGAAAACGGTGGCCGAGGATATTTCACGCAAAGACGTTCGGCAGATTTTCCAGAAGATAGCCGCGCTTGACGACATCCGGGACGTCCAGAAGGTCTGCTCTGAGTCCATCGCATATCTCGACCGAACGCACCGGGAGGGCTTCACAAAGGCGCTCTACCGCTGCTACGGCGAAGATATGCGTCTGATTGCCAAGAGCATCGTTCGGGACATTCACGCGGCCAACGGAAAGATGTTCCAGACTGAGTACGAGGAACGCCTGCGGCTGCTTGGCGTAGTCCTCGACGAATGCTCTTGGCTGAATGAGAATATCCAGCTCGTTCTGAACGACGGAGTTATTTCCATAAGCAAAAGTGCCGTCTGGACCCGGAAGGTTCAGGACGTAAAGAATATGGTTCTGTCGTGGAAGCAGAAGGACACCGCCCGCGCTGAAAAGCTCCGGGAGCAGGCCCGTCAGGCAGAACTCAAGCAGCAGGCGGCGATGGTAAAGGCTATCGTCCGCGAACTCCTGAAAGAACAGGAAAAATCAAGGTATCCTGCGGGTTCCCCGCTTGATATAGGGTGCGACTCGAATCGGCCACCAACTGGTGGCTCCGCTCTCCGAACTGCAACAACTTCAACAACGCCCTGTACGTCAACTCCAATGGCGACTGGAACAACAACAACTGCTCCAACTCGTACGGCATCCGCCCCGCTCTGATGGAAAAGCGAGATGAGTAACCCGGCAACGGACGAAAACAGTGCACCCATCATCAAAGGGAGTCGCATCCTGTCGGAAGCCTTTATGGCGGACGATAAACACATCATACCGAGGCGGGCCGTCCTCTGCGGGCGCAGCCTGCTGCCGCGAGGAAGCGGACCGGTATTAGACGAACACCCGGCTGGGAGCTTCCTCTACCACCTCAGCCGGGGGAAGAAAATAAGTGTGAAGACACATGACATATCAGGAAATGTGCGAGTTCCAGACCCTCTATGAGGCATATCTGGAAGCGCGAAAGGGTAAGAGGAGCAAGCCGGGAACGGCTCAATATGAGGCCAACGCTCTGATCTGCACCGATAAGCTATCATACGTTCTGAACCAAAAGACCTACAAGCCCAGCGGCTTCGAGGTCTTTTATGTTTATGAGCCGAAGAAACGGCTTGTGCAGGCTCCCGCTTTTGTGGACAAGGTAGTCCTCCATGCACTGACGGACAATGTTTTGTACGACACGATCTGCACCAGCTTCATCCGCGACAACCACGCTTCGCAGCGCGGAAAGGGGACACTGGATGCCATCGTGCGCCTGAAGGGCCACATGGTCGATTACTACCGCAAGAACGGCAGCGCGGACGGATGGGTGCTGAAGTGCGATGTTCACCATTTCTTCGCCTCCATCAACCATGACATCCTGAAAGCAAAACTGCGGGCCTTGATGCAGAAGCGCGGCGTAGATATGGCGTTCTACGACCTCATGTGCATCTACATTGACAAGACCGACGGCCTGCCCCTTGGGTATCAGACCAGCCAACTGCTCGCCCTGATGTTCCTTGACGAGTTCGACCATTACATCAAGGAAGACCGGGGATGTCGCTATTACGGACGATACATGGACGATTTCTACGTCATCGCCCGGACAAAGCGGGAACTTCAGCTTCTTTTGAAGGACATTGAGCGTTGGATGAGCGACCTCCACCTCGAACTCAATTCTAAGACAGCAATTTTCCCCTTGAAAAACGGGCTGGATTTTCTGGGCTTCCATAGCTACCTGACGGAAAGCGGAGCCTGCGTCCAGAAGCTCCGCCGCTCGGAGATTCAGCGCATCCAGACCCGCGTCAAATACTGGGAAAAAGCCTACCCGGCAGGGGAAGTGACCAGAGAAGCTGTTATCACCAGCTTCGTAGCGTGGGATGCCTTTGCATCCTACGGTGACACCTACGCATTACGGCTGAAATACGCCAAGAAGGTCTCGGTAATCATCGGCGTGGACGTAAAGCCTCGGAGGAAAATCAACTCCACGAGGAGCGTCCGTGCCTTGCGCCGGGTAAAGCAGGAACAGAACATTCGCCGGAAAAGAGGTGACATTACGCCCCGCAAAGATCTGTTCCAGCCCGAACCGCGTCCCGACAGCATTCCGCCGTGGATGTAATACACAACAGGAGGTTCTTTTTTATGGCTTATGTAACCTTGAGTTCCAAAGCAATCGGCAGCACCATCAAGCTGAAAGTAAATGGTTCTGCCAGAAACTTCATCGTTGTCCATCAGGGCAAGCCGTCCAGCGTCTATGACGATAGCTGCAACGGCACATGGCTTCTGATGCAGGACATCTATGAAAACCGTGCATGGCACAGCTCGAACACCAACGATTATGCCAACAGCACCATCCATTCCTACCTGAACAGCACGTTCCTGAACCTGTTCGAGTCGAACATCAAGAACGCTATCAAGCAGGTAAAGCTCCCGTACCGCAAAGGCAGCGGCACGTCTACGACCGTCACCAGCGGCTCGAACGGCCTGTCTGCAAAAATTTTCCTGCTCAGTGCGACCGAAACGAGCTTCGACTTCAGCTATATGCCGAGCGGCGAAGGTGCGGAGCTGGCCTATTTCAAGGGCTGCGCGGACAATAGCTCGGATTCTAAGCGTGTTGCCTATCTCAACGGCTCGGCCACCCACTGGTGGCTCCGCTCTCCGTACTGCTTCCACTTCAGCTACGCCCTGTGCGTCAGCTCCGGTGGCGACTGGAACCACGGCTACTGCTCCAGCTCGTGCGGCATCCGCCCCGCTTTGATTTTGCCCTCTACTCTCTTGGTGTCTGACGATGGCACGGTCTCGACTAATACCGCGCCCTCGACTCCGGGCAGCATCTCCGTTCCTTCGTCCATCATGGGCGGCACGAACATTTCGATCTCGTGGGCAAAAAGCTCTGATGCTGAGAGCAATCTCGCCGGCTACAAGGTAGAGCGTTCGACCAACGGCGGCAGCTCGTGGAGTCAGATTTATCAGGGTACGGCCACCAGCACCACGAACAACGTCGCCTTCGGCACCACGTCCGTGATGTACCGCGTCAAGGCATACGACACCGAGGGTCTGGAGTCTGGCTGGCGCACCAGTTCGCAGGTAACGGTGGTCAACAACAATGCCCCGTCTGCGCCGCCGTCCATCGCGGTGCCGAATGATGTCAAGGGCGGCAGCACGCTGGTGATCTCGTGGACTGCGGCCAGTGACAGCGATGGCAACCTGAGCGGCTACATTCTGGAGCGCAGCACCGATGGTGGCTCCGCCTACACGCAGGTGTACAAGGGCAACGCGCTGACCTACACCGACACCATCACCAAGGGCTGGTCCACCGTGATGTACCGTGTCAAGGCGTATGACAGCTATGACGCTCAGTCCGGCTACACCACGTCCACCAAGCGCACGGTCGATAACAATACCGCGCCGACCATCACGACCTCCAGCGCAGCCAACCTCGGCACGAAGTCCAGCGGCTTCACCATCTCGTACTCCGTGGATGATAAGGACGCAGGGGACACCCTGACCGTCACCGAAAAGCTGGACGGCACGACCAAGCGAACCTACACCGCGACCCGCAAGACCACCAACAGCTTCGCCGTCACCGGTGAATATTTCCAGAAAATTACGAACGGCAGTCACACCATGACCGTTACCGTGACCGATGGCAAGGCCACCGTCACCAAGACGTTCACCTTTACGAAGGCCGTCACCGCCGCCAGCATCACGCTGGCGAAGCCGATGGAGGCGGATGCCCAGATCACGCTCTGCGCCATCACCGTCGGCGGTCTGATTCCCGCCGACGCTGTGTTCAAGGTGGAGGTCACGAACAACGGCAAGGACAGTTCGCCGGTATGGGAGGACGCCACCACCGAGGCCCGGAATGGCCGGAACCATTTGTTCACGAACCAGACTGCGGCCAACGGCTTTGCATTCAATTTCCGCGTCACCGCAGAGCGCGGCGCAAGCGGCGAGAGCGGTTATATCGCTTCGATTCAGGGAGGTTTCCAGTAATGGGTTTGAACAGAGTAAGAGTCGATTCTGTAGCCAAGTTGCAGAAGAAGAAAACGATGGCGGAATTGCAGGAGGAGAATGAAGCCCTGAAAACCAAGGTTTCTTCTCTGGAAACCAACCTCGATAATACCCAGATGGCGCTGTGCGACGTGTACGAACAGCTCATCGCGGTCACATCCGCCGCAGATAAGGAGGCGTAATCATGGCAGAAGTCTATGCAAACCTCATCCGCCGGGGGCGGAAAACCATCGAGCAGGTGCCTGAGCGCCTGCGGGAAGAAGTCAAGGCCATTCTTGCAGCGGACGGCAACGCATGAGCCGCCTGCGGGAATTTGCCTTAAAAATATTACTGAGAAAGGAGAAAGGCATCATGGCAGTCATCTATGCAACCCTCATTGTGAAGGGCAAGAAGACCCTCGATCAGGTTCCGGCTCTGATTCGGAAGCAGGTTGAGGAAATCCTGAAGGACCTCGAAGTCGAGGTCGAGTGATCGCGCGGGGGAGTCGGGAGAACCGGCTCCCCTCATTTTTTGTATGACGAAGGAGAGGAGGTTCAGATGGACCAGCCTATTACGCGAGCCGAGCATGAGGAGTTCAAGCGTCGGCTCGAAGAGGAAAATGCCCGTCAGGACAGACGAATCGCCTTGCTGGAGGAAAGCGTAAGCAAAATGGGCGCACTGTCCACTTCGGTCGAGAAGCTGGCCCTGAGTATGGAGAGCATGGTCAGGGAGCAGGAAAAGCAGGGAAAACGGCTGGAAACTCTGGAGAGCCGCGATGGAGAGCTGTGGCGTAAGGCCGTCGGCTATGCAGTAACGGCCATCATCGGTGCTTTTCTCGGCTATATGTTCACCCAAATCGGTTTTTAGGAGGTGTGCAAGTTGAGCATCATTACGTTCCAGCGCGGCGACAGAACCGAGCTGACGAAGAATTTCAACCGCTCCGAGTTTCAGTGTTCCTGCGGCTGCGGACAGCAGTCGGTTGATACGGAGCTGGCCGAAAAGCTCCAGCTCATCCGGGACAAGGTAGACCGCCCGCTGAAGATCACGTCCGGCTACCGCTGCATCACGCACAATGTGGCTGTGGGCGGAAGCCAGAACTCCAAGCACCGCTATGGCATGGCGGCGGACTGGAGGACAGAGAACCGCAGCATCAACCCGGTGGCACTGGGCATCCTTGCTCAGGCCGTGGGGTTCGGCGGCATCGGTATCTACTGGCACAGCCGTGGGGCCTTTGTCCACGCCGACACCCGTGGCACGAAAGCAACGTGGCTCTGCACCACGCCGGGAAAGTACCCCAGCACGACTTACAACAAGTTCGTGCTTCCCACCATCCGCCGGGGATGCACCGGGCCTGCAAACCGCAGCGCCACCATCATGCTCCAGAAGCTCCTGAAGCTGAAGGCTGATGGCCTGTTCGGAGAGGGTACGGAAAACGCCCTGATGAAGGCGCAGGAGGCGCATGGCCTGACCGTGGACGGAATCTGCGGCCCTGCATCGTGGAAGGCGCTGTCTGGCGCTGATAAGTACCTGTGAGAGGAGATATGCTCTATGACGAATAGCAAAGTGTCCATCGCTACGCTGGCCCGCACGGCCGCTCTGGCGTTCGCTCTGGCGAATCAGGTTTCGAGCGCCGCCGGGAAGCCCCTGCTGCCCATCGAAAGTTCGGAGGTCGAGCAGTTCGTGACCACCGGCCTGACCATTGCCGCCAGCGTCGCTGCTTGGTGGAAGAACAACAGCTTTACCGCTGCCGCCATCGAAGGTGATAAGCGGATGAACAGCCTGAAGAATCAGGTTCACTGAATGAAAGGAGTAACCGAATATGAATGAGTTTACGAGAAGTCTGCTGTACGTTGCCCTGCTGGTCTGCGTTCCCATCGTGACCGCCTGCATCAAGAAAGGCATTGCAGTTGCCGTTGATGCAATCAACGCCCAGACTCAGAACATCAAGGTGCAGCGGCTCGTCCGGGAAATCGGCGATGCCGTTGCCAATGCCGTGGCCGCGATGAACCAGACCTACGTCAACGACCTCAAAGCCGCCGGGACGTTCAAGGAGGCCGAGCAGAAGGAAGCGCTTATGAAGGCCGTGTCCGCCGCTCTGAAAAGCATGAGCAGCGACGCGCAGGACTACATCAAGAGCAACTTCGGCGATACGACCCAGTACCTCGAAAATCGTATTGAGGCCCAGATCGACGCCAACCACGTCGCCGCCAAGCAGGCCGCTGCCCAGAATACGCTGAATCTGGGCTGAGTCAGCGCAAAGTCAGCGTAAAATGATAATCCCCCTGTACCATGACCTGTAAAAAGGCTGGTGCAGGGGGATTTTTTTGTTTGCACGGAAATTCCGATGGAACAACGTCGCCAGAAAAATCAATTCTCAAAATAGCCAAATTTTGTTATGCACTTTTGACAAATCCTTCCCAGAGGGTTCCAGACGTTTCCCAATACACTTTTACCCGTAACCAAAATGCAAATTCAGAGGTTTTCCAGAGGCTACCAGTGGCTTTGCATCAAATAGCCAGTGGATATAAAAAATATTTTGAAAAAATTAAAAAACAGATTGACTTACCAGTTGGGTAAGTTATAATGATACTAAGATAAATTACCAAAAAGGTAAGTTATCTACAATTACCAGCATCCGGCTGGTAAGTTGGAAGCACGAGCAGGAGGTGTAACAAAATGAAAGGCGAGTGCAGCATGACCGCTTTGGAAGCCAGCCGCTTAATCGACTGGCTGAAAGCTCACGGTCACACGGACGAGGAAGCGACGCAGTGCATTAAGTGCATTGCTGGAGTCCTCGACCCCGCAACCGGCGAGTCTAAGAAACAGTAAAGGCTAGGTTCCCCACACAGTTTGCGACCCTGTGGGAACCTAGCCAGACGGAACGGGATGGGACCTGCCCCATCTCGTTTCCATCTTATCAGGAGGGCAGGAGAAAGTCAAGAGGTTTAGAACTATGTATGATCTGCGTGAACACAAGGAACTGATTAGCCAGTTGGTTTCCGAGGCCAACCAGAACGACGAAAACTGGCGCTGGTCAGTCAAGTCTGTTGGCAAGACCAAAGCCCGCATCTTCTGGAGCTACCTCGAATACTGCGGCCAGCCTGAGCCGTATTTCGTGATCGAGCTGGAGGACACCGGCGACGGTTACTGGATTCACGCACTGGACGAGAGGGACAGCTACATTGAGAGCGAGATCGTGGTTGACAACGATCTGCCGTTCCTGAACTGCCCGCTCGACAAGGCTATCGAGAAGATGGTGCGCTGCATCATCAACACCGCTCATGCCTGCTACTGAGGGCATTGCCCGCCGGTACGCAGCGGCCATCGGCTTTGCGGTAGTTGGCGAGCTGACCCGCAAGCCAGAGTGGGACGGCATAGCCAGCGGCCCGGAAATTGGGCTGTCTGGCTATTGCCGGGTCTGGGTGGATGAGGGCGGCAACGCCTACTACGTTCACGGTAAGGAATGCGCCATCATTGACCCGGAAGGCATGGTCTACTGAACGCCGGTAAACTCCCAGATGTACTCCGTAAATTTTTTCGATAAATCTTCATTTTTTGTTTGACATCAGTGGTGGGTAAGTTAGAATGAAGATACAGAAAAACATACCAAAACGGTAAGATTATGGAGGAACAGAATATGAAGAACGAGTACATCGTAGCGATTGACTACAGAGCGAATTACAAGCCGCTGACCATTGATTACAAGATGCTGAAGGCGGAGAATCTGCTGGATGCCATGAACGAGGCCGAGCAGTACATGGACAAAGAAACGGTCTACCTTCTCAAGATCATGAAGCGCAGCGGGGCAGCTCACAAAGTCAAGGGCGTGGATGCACGAGAAGCCACCTACACCGACGTTCTCACCAACCGGGGCAATGGCTGGCACAGCACCGATGTAGCTCACTGCGAGCAGCCTTGGATGAGCCAGATGTGGATGTACAGCAACGGTTTTGTTGACCTCTACTACTGCGAGGAAGTCCGACCCGCCTGTACGACATCCTGATGAAGTGAGGAGGTGTAAACGATGCGTTACCAGATTGTTTACTGTAAGCGGGGCTGGCCGCTCACCACATGGGCCGACAACGCGGACAGGGCACGGAAACTGGCCGAACAGCTCCGCAGCACTGGTTATTCCGTCGATGTGTGGCAACACACCAAAGACGGAGCACAAAAAACCGACATTTAACCCGCCTGATGATGGCCGCTGGCACCGGCCGAAACGCCCTGCTGGGCGTCGCGGGAGCCACCCGCAGATACATGATATTTTGGAGGTTTTAGCTATGGAAAACAAGAACATGACCGCTGCTCGTGAGTGGGAGAACGACCCGAACTGCTTCCTGCGGATGCTGAACAGCCCCGCACAGCAGCGGAGCCGCGCAGCACGCCGCCAGAAGGATGCCTACCGGGAGCGTTTCAACAACGTGCTGAACGCCGTTGCCATCGGCGCAGCAGCCTTTGCCGTCACCCTGCTCGTTATCTGCTTCGTTCTCTGATGGAGGTATCAGCTATGGATAACCAGAACATGACCTATCCCGAACTGCGGGACCTGTTCGTTGAGCGCAACAAGACCCAGCTTGCAAAGCCGGTGAGCGCCTGCATCGTATTTGCTGAGAGCACTGGCCTGACCGGCATTACCCGCTGCGCAGCCGCACCTATGAGGTCAGCAGCGACAACAAGGCTTTCCGGTCGAGCTGCTGCTCCACCAGCCTGTTCGGTTCCTGCTTGGATGGCACCGACCAGATGGTTCGCCTCGACTGGTACATGAAGGACTTTGGCAACAAGGGCGGCTGGGTCGTTGACCACTGCTACCTGAAGGAGAACAGCGATGAATCCGATGTATGATTGCTCCGGCCGGCTTGACCGGTTCGGCGGAGTAACGGAGCCGCCTGATGATTACTATTTCTCGTACAGAGAGTCTGATGATTCCTGCAACGAACAAGTGGAGGAGGACTGTGACAATGAATAACTCGCGGCGCAAGCGTATCAGCAAGATTGCAGATGCCCTGAATGAGCTGAAGGGCCAGATCGATGAGCTTTACGAGGAGGAGCAGGAAGCCTTCGAGAACATCCCTGAGAGCTTGCAGGGGGACTGAGCGGTATGAGGTTGCAGAAAATGCGGTCGATATGCTCGAATCTGCATCCTCCGGCCTCGAAGATGTCATCTCGTTCCTCGGAGACGCGGAGGGCTGATTTATGGGACGTGGCAATGTTTATGTGACCGGCTCGTATGAGGGTCTGTTCTACATCGACAACGATGATCTGCAGGTCTGGCGTAAGGACGGCCCTGACGGAAAGGAGCCTGAAATTCGGATGATGGCAGACATCAGCCTTGATGAACTTGTTGCCGATGACTGGTACGTTGATGAAATCGAGAGCAGCTACAAGGAGGAAGACGTTCTCAGATGCTTCTGCGCCGAACTGCGGAAGCTCTGCCCCAGCTTCCAGCCTGCGGCCAACTCGAACGTCTGGCTCGGCAATGAGCGCCGGGTCATCCTCGAAAATGAGCTGTTTTACATCTGTGTGGAGGACAACGAGTGGTCGCTGGCCGTCGAGCTTATTCAGAAAGACGGCTACTCCGACTGTCAGAGCGCATGGCTGGCCGGTCTTCAGAAGCGGCGCTACCGGGGATACCTTGATGACATGAAAAAGGCTCTGCTGGCCCGCCTGCCCAGCATTGGCGTTCGCACCGGGCCGTGGACTCACGGAACTATCACCAGAGAGGAGGCTGGCGTATGCTGAGTGACATGATCGATGATCTCGTCCGGGCCGACTGCCCGCAGGAAAAGGAAGCAGCTTACCGGCAGCTCGAAAAGCTCGGCGTTGACCGCATTACCGCTGATGTCATCGCCGATGAGCGCCGAAAGGAGGCACACCTGTGAGCCGCTATATTCCCCCTGAGGAGATGACTGAAGCTCAGATCAGAGAGCAGTTGGACGCTGAGTATAAGCATTGGGATGACCTGAAGAAAAACGGCGGCGCCGACCCTGCATGGCCGGACGGTCTGCTCCTGAATCTCGTTCGGAACCACATCATCTACTGGTATCGGTTCCTGCGGGAATGCACCAGCCAGACCGTGCAGCTCTCGATGTTCGACGCGGGTATGGATTTGAGGAACGAGCGGCCGTTGCCGCCGGAAGTCCCGGACAGGTACATGGTTCCGACCGGGAAGTACCCAGACCGTCTGAACGGCAAGTGGGATGGCCTGATTTTTGACCCGAAAATTTGACGAATGGAGGACAATATGACGAACGAAAAATGTTTTGAGGTTCATGCCGAGCTGGTCGTTCGGCCGACCGGTCAGGATGTCGATGACATTATGGTTTCTGCACTGGAAGGTGGCATCTGCTACTGGTGCGACCGTGTGACGGTCGAGGGCCAGTATCTTGGCAAGTATGCCAGCGAGCAGATTTCTCGCGGTGGAACGCTGAAGGTTCATGTGACGGAACCGTTTGACGAGCAGGACACCGAGTGGTACGAGCTGGACATCGAAAAGTTCATACAGGGATTCCGGCTCTGGCTGGAGAACGGCGGGGACTGCTACGGAGCTGTGAGCGGCGACGGCAAGGTGGACTGCGGCGAGATTGACGCGGGATGTGCCGACGCGATAATCCAGTACGCCCTGTTCGGCGATTTGGTATTCGGCTGAGGGGAGGCAAAATGATGATGGCATGGTTGATCGTGGTAGATCAGTGGCTCGAAACGGCCACGGACATCCTCTGCGCTGCTTTTTGGGCAATCGTCGGGGCGATGGCTGTTGTGGGCTTGGCGAGGCTCTTTCTGGGGAGGCGTTGGTAATGAGAACATTGAGAGAGCGCGATGCGCTGCTTGAAGAATTGTGGAAGCAGTTCGGGGATGTCCCTATGGACCCCTCCACCGAAACGATGGAGGCCCCGTTTCTGGATTTCCCGGCAGGAACCAGCCGCGTTGACATCTGGCGCTGGTTTGATGAACGGCATAGCAAGGGCATTGCCTACTTGATTTACAACGAGGATGCCTCTAACGCGGCAAGCATCACGAGCCTGCTGCACTGCCAGAAGCTCTGCACTGAATGCTGTTCTGAAACCTGCGTGTTCAACCCGCAGGGCATCTGCATGGCCCCGTTCCTGACTGGGAAGAAGCCGGGCATCCATGATGATGGCTGCACCGATTACTGCCCGAAGCCGCTGGATGGCTGTGAGCTGGTTCGCTCCTACTCCGAGCATGAGCTTCGGAGCTATGAGGAGGACGTGCGGGAATATATCTCACAGTTCACCGATGAGGAGCTTATGGAAGCCTATGAGCTTGACCGCACGACGCTCAATGCGCTCGCCCCGCGTGCAGCGGTCTTGATGCGGAAGTACATTGATAATGACGATAGCTGGACGTACCACCGCGATTATGCAATCTCGGAGGTCGTCAGCGAGTATAAGGAGGACAAAGACAATGGCTGAGAAAATGATGCCCTATGCGCTGCGGATGACGCTGGCAGTGCTTGCAAACAAGCCGGATGATGCCCGCAGCATTTCTGCCGAGTGCGTCACCGCGATGACCAAAGAGCTGATGGGCGTTGTAAGCCGGTATGACCTGATGGACTTCCCGTTCATGGTTGCTGCCCTGCGGCTCACCGCAACCTCGCTGGAGTCCCTGCTGGATGAGCATGGAAAGGGGATTGCCGATAACATCGTCGCCAACACCACCTGCATCACCATTGATGCTTCCGAGCTGAAACGTCAGGCAAAGGAGGAGTAAGGATATGGAAATCAAGCGCGGCGACATTTGGTATGTGAGCAAGGACAACTACACCGGCTGTGAGCAGGCGGCGGGACGCCCGGCAATCATCGTCTCCAACGAGAAGAACAACGCCTGTGCAGAGACGGTAGAGGTCGTATACCTAACCACCCAACCGAAGAAAGACCTGCCGACGCACGTTCTCATCCGCAGCTCTGAACGTGAAAGCACTGCCCTCTGTGAGCAGATTACGACCGTATCGGTTGACCGCCTGCTGGGCTACAAGGGCCATCTGACCCCGGCAGAGATGACCAACGTGGAGGTTGCAATGCTGATCTCGCTGGAGCTGGAAGTTGGAAAGCCCGTAGAGAAAATCGTGGAGGTCACGAAAGAAGTTCCGGTCATCCGGGATGTCAAGGTATCTACGCCTGCGTCAAATCCGAACATGGCTGCGGAGCTGGCCGCAGCGAAAGCCAAGTGCGAAATGCTCCAGATCATGTACGAGAGCCTGCTGAATCGGGTTCTGGCTGGAAAGGCAGGCTGATGGTATGCGAGCATCTGATATGGTACGCGCAGCCCTTACTGGAGCAGGGAAGACCCAGAAAGAGTTGGCCGAACACATGGGCTGGACCCCGCAGAACCTCAGCGGGCGGCTGAAGAACAACTCGCTCACCTTCGATGAGCTGTCAAAAGCGCTGCACTTTGCCGGGTATGAGGTTTCGATGAGCGATGCCAGCGGCGCTGGCCTCCCGGAGCTGGGCAACAGCACCAGCCCCGCCGTAGCGCAGACCGTAGACGGCGTTCGATATGACACCCGGAAGGCCGAATCGCTCTGCTCGAACAAGGCCGTGATGTTCGATGACTTCTATGTGGAGCTGTTTGAGGATGCCGCCGGGAACTACTTCACCGTCCTCTACCAGCTTTCTGGATGCCAGCATCATACCATCACCCCGGTCAGCCCCTACATCGCCAAGCAGTTCTGGGAAAAGTTCAGCCGCAAAGTAGGGTGAGCATCCATAAAGTATCTTCGGAATACCGTAAAATTTTTTGTGAAAACTTCAGCATACGTTTGACTTACCAGACCGGTAAGTTAGAATGAAGATACAGAAAACAACTTACCAAAACACGGAGGATTTAGAAATGCTGAAGGTGAAAGAATACAGCAGCTTCGAGGCTTTCGAGCAGGACGAACACCGGCAGGACGTTGATCTGGTCGCCATCGTGAACAAGCCGAATGGCATGGTTTGCGCCGACCTCATCACCGACTGCAAGATGTGGCAGACCGCGGTCAACCGCTTCTTCAAGGCGCTGGACGGGGATAAGCGCTTCGATGGCTGGCAGGAAACCATCACGGAGTGCATCAAGGAAGGCTTCTGGCAGGACAAGGCGCTGACCGATGGCAAGTACACCGGCGGTTACTTCTGGGAGGTTGAAGACCTCGATGGCCGGTTCTACATCTGCCTGAATGTTGCCGGAAAGGAGGTTGCCTGATATGACAGTTCTGGACCACATGAAAGCCGCCGGGTATGACCCGAACGCGGCACGCAACGCGGATGATCTGCGGCGTATGGGAGCCGGTACGATGGAATGCGAGAGCATCCAGCTCCGTACGTTCCGCTGCCGGCCCTACCAGTACGAGGGTGAGATGTTGGCCGTAGAGGCCACCGCGATTGTTCCCTTTACGGATGGTACGCAGCGACCATACCCGGACGGATGGCCGAGCAGCATCAAGGCAAGCGCAATGGCTTTTTTCAGGATTAAGGAGGATGAGTGATATGGCAAAGCGGATGATGAAGCTCACCGCTGAGGAAGTCCGGGCGAACATCCCGTACGACCTCATCTGCATGGTTCGCTACGGCTGCACTTGGAGCAGCGGTCGCCGCCGCAGGGCATGGCTGGCAGACTTCACCGAGGAGGAGCGGGAGGCCGCAGGGCGGCTGTTCCGCATGGCTCACAACTGGACGGTCGGCCGGGGCGTTCCCGATACCGTGCAGATGAGCCGGAAGACGTTCCACCTGTGGCAGAAGCTCGGTGACTTCTGCGCGTCCATCTGAAAGGGGAAGCATCCTCATGGAGAACGACGCTACTAAAACCATTTTTCCATCGAAGGAAGCACTCAACGAGTTCTTGAAGGCACACGAGTACAAGTCTTTCCCGACTGCCGCTGAGGCGGCACGGAACGGCAAGAAACTTGTCTTCATCTTTCTCGACTGGGAAGCTTACGGCGACCGCAGCTACTACTACTGCAAGGAAGATGATACCGTTTACTCTGACTACCTCAGTATCGGAGATTAAGGAGGAATTTGCTATGACCGTTGAGTATCGCACCATCCGTGACGCTGCTGAAGCGTGGGTCCGCGAAATGAATGCCATCCCGCAGGGGATGATTGAGAAGCTGATGGGCATGAACCCCGATGACTGGACTGAAATTACCAAGCCTGCTGCCGGTGACACCGTATACGTTTATGATCTGCCCGATGAGGTTGACAGCCTTGAGCATTGCGGCACCATCAAGAGCTATAACGAGGAGAGCGACCTGTACTGCATTGAACTGTATGACGGCAAGCTCGTTTCCGCCGAGGAAGATGACTTTGATGTTGAACGGGACGACGTTCTTCCGATGTGGGGAACGATGTGGTCGTTTGGCGACAACATTGATGATTGGTGGCTTGAGGAAAATGGCGGTCTTCGAGCCATGTCTGACTGCGGCTTCCGCGTCTATCAGTCTGACGAGTTCGGCTACTTCTTCGGAATCGACGGAGCCGGGTACGACTTCTATGAGGAACACTGGATGCCGCTGTACAAAGCTCGCGGCCTGCACTGGCATGACCCGCAGGCCGAGGAAGACTACCAGATGCACGTTGTCAAAGGCTACACCAAGCGCCAGCTCGGCAGCAAGGAAGTCTGGTGCGACAAGAACGGCGTTGCCGTGAAGGAGGTCGGTTTCAGTGTTTAAGATTCGTGGAAAGTACCCCGGCCAGCCGTGGGAGGACATCGACGAGTTCGACACCCGGCCCGAAGCTCTGAAGATGCTTGCCGAGTACCGCATGGCCTATGGGCCGGGATGGCGGTTCACCATCAAAAAGGCGGTGGCAAAATGAGCAGATATGAGCAGCTTTCCATGTTCACCATGAACGTGGACCCGATTACTGCCACCTGCTGCATGGATGGTTGCCCGGCTCGGGCCAGCCCGGTGGAGCCGTGGATGGCAGCGCTCATCCCCGCTGGAGAGTATGTGGTGCAGGTTGCTGGGCATCCGCTGGTTCTGCGGCCCATGCCCGGCAGACAGGCCGACATCCAGCGTGGGCATGAATACTACCACTACATGATCGGCGGACGGCTTTATGCCGGCACATTCGTTGGGATGGATTCTGGATGATGGACAAGATCGTGGTCACAGCGGCGGACATCGAAAAGCTCCTTGCATGGCGGGATGAGCACAACGATCTGGTTCGTTCGATGCCGGTTCCCCTGCGAGAAGTGGAAATCCAGATTGTCGAGAGCGGCATCTCCATCAAGTGCTTCCGCTCCGACAAAAAGCTGAAGCTCTACCTCGACAGTCCGACCCGGAAGCTCGGTCACGTTGCCTTCGCTCCACTGGGCAACGGCTTGTGGAAGAAGAAAGTGAGTACGCTCCCTGCGGACTGCAACCCCGCCGAAACCGAACAGGGCGCTTTGACCGTGTATGGCTCCTTGATGGCGCTGATGACGTATGGAACGGGCAGCATCCGTGGTGGCGTGGCTACCACAACCTCGAAGGCTCCTGCTGAACGTAAAAGCTCCACAAAGCCGCATACGGCAAGCACCACATACATCATTCACTCGGCCGGAAAACAGCTTACAGTGGTTCCTAGAGGCCACCATGCAAGCCCGGCCTGTTCCTTTACCGTAAGAGGCCACTTCCGCCACTACAAAAGCGGCAAGACTGTCTGGATTGCGGAGTACCGCAAGGGGACTGGTCGAAGCCGGGGCAAGACCTACAAGATTGGAGGAAAGATAAATGGAAATGACCAATGAACGTGCAGCCGAAATCCTCAACCCCACCCACTATGAGGATTATGACAGCCTCGAAACCGTGCAGGAAGTCTGCCGGATGGGAATGGTAGCCCTGAAGATGCAGATTCCCGAAGTACCGCTGGCTCCCGGCGCTATTTTCGACTTCACCTGCCCGCACTGCGGGAGTAGGGATTACCTGAAGAATGAGGACGGCAACCGCAACAAGTTCTGCGGCCAGTGCGGAAAAGCTCTGGACTGGAACCTTGAGGAGGTACAGAAGTGATTCACCTTGGAGACATTACGAAAATCCACGGCGACCAGATAGAACCTGTTGACTGCATCACATTCGGCAGTCCGTGCCAAGACCTTTCTATTGCGGGCCGCAGAGCCGGACTTGCCGGAGAACGGTCGGGCCTTTTTGTTGAGGCTGTGCGAATCATCAAGGAAATGAGGAAAGCGACAAATGGAATGCACCCAACTTTCGCTGTTTGGGAAAACGTACCGGGAGCATTCAGCTCCAACGGCGGAGAAGACTTCCGCGCCGTGCTGGAAGAACTTGCCCGCGTGGAACAGCCAGACGCTATTGTTCCTAGACCTCCGAGGGGAGGCAGATGGAGCAAAGCCGGAGCAATCGCTGGAGCTGGATGGAGCATTGCTTGGCGACAGCTCGACGCTCAACATTGGGGAGTCCCCCAGCGTCGAAAGCGAATCGCTCTTGTCGCAGATTTTGGAGGTCAACGCGCCTCTGAAATACTATTTGAGCGAACGAGCGTGTCAGGGCATCCTGACGCGAGCATCCAGACGTGGAAAAGCACTGCCGGACTTGCTAAAGACTGCGTTGCTGAAAATGATCGAGTGGTGGCAGAGGGGAGAGCGGAACGCCGCCTACACTCTGAAAATACGTTCGGGCTGTGCCGGAGGCGGTAAGGGCGCACTGGTACAGACGGAGAAAACCGGGACGCTATCAATGATCCAAGACCAGACACTCTTCCAGCCTGTTATCTACGACGCAAGAGGTAATGACGGTGGCCAGATAGTGCCGACTGTTACAGGCGACCACGAAAGCAAGATCACAGATTATACCGCTATTGCGGTTGACCTGTACAACGGGGCCGTGACGGGAGATATAACCACATCCATTACCTGCCGGAGCATAGCATCGCATTCCGGGCCGCAGGTAATGGAAAGCTATGGAATCGGAAGAGACAATGTGCGTGAGCACGCTGGATGCCTGACACCGTGGGATTCGCAAGGGAGAAGAGTCTATGACGAAAACGGAATTTTTCCATCCCTTCAGGCGCGGGAAAAGGCCGGAGGAAACCAGCAAACGGTGCTGACAAAGACATCGGGGGACAGAAAAGACGTGAGGTGGGTTGTGCGCCGCCTTACACCGATGGAGTGCGAACGTCTGCAAGGCTACCCGGACGGATGGACGGACATCGGAGAATGGACGGACACCAAAGGGAAAAAGCACAAGGCAGCAGACAGCCCACGTTATAAGGCACTGGGCAACTCTATCGCCTTGCCGCAATGGTTTTGGATTGCGCAGAAAACAAGGCCGTACATGCGCGACAGCGCGAAGCTGGGAAGCCTGTTTGATGGCATTGGCGGTTTTCCGCTGGTTTGGGAGGCCACATACGGGACAGGAACAGCGCGCTGGGCAAGTGAAATCGAGGAGTTTCCGATCGCAGTTACAAAGCTACACTTTCCAGAAAGGGAGGTACAGAATGGATATCGGTGAGTTTATCTGTGATAAGGTTTGGGAGCTTGCGCCGCTGAACCGTGCGCCTGATGACATAGTTGCTGAGGCAGAGGAGGAAGAAGCAGGATGACACGTAAAGAAATGTTTGACCTCGGCATCGCAAGTGATGGATTTCGTGATGCGGTCAGAAAAGCGCTGTTTGAATGCTCCAAATTTCCGCCCTGCACCGAGCGAATGATCGTTGAGGGAAGACTGGCTGAAGCGCTGTATTTTTCAGAGCGGATGATGGAAAAAACGTACAAAGACCTTGAAACGGAGGGAAAAACTAATGTGGGCTGAAATGTCTGATGCAGCCAAGTGGCTGGCAGTTGGAGCTGCGATTGTCGCAGCCGTTATCGTAACCGGGCAAACGTACCCGTTGTGGTTCTTTCTGATTCCAATGATCTGCTGATGAGGAGGTGCTGACCGTGGAATTGAAGAACAGTGAGCATTACAACGACCCGACGCCGTATGAGGCGCACAAGAATATCCGCAAGGAAGAGCAGCTTGAAGCTGCCCGGATGCGCACCATCAGCGCGTTGGTCAGCGCATTGAAGCAGGTAGCCGATCTCGCCGGGTTCGAGATTGTGGGCCGAGTAGTCCTTATGGACAAGGACAGCGGGAGGATTTTCAGATGACCGGGAGAACTGCCCACAATACCCGGTGAAGGTGGTCAAGGGCAGAGAAAGGATTGAGAACGATGGCCAGTAACGGAAAAGATTTCCTGATGAACCTGCTGAATTGCGGCGTTTTGGACCTGAAGCTGATTGATGGTGTCGGTTACGACTGGTGCAACATCCTCGATGGAGAGAGGGGTGAAGATGCAGATGATGCGTCTCGTTGATGCGAACGCCTACAAGCGCATTTTGGAGGACTGGCTCTCTGAGGTGCACTCCGGTGGGGACGAACAGGAAAACGCAGAAGGCTCGGCAATTTTCAGCTGCATCTGCCAGCTTGATGACTCTCCCACTATTGACGCCGAGCCCGTCGTACGCTGCAAGGACTGTGAACACTTCAAGAACTACGGAAAGACATCTTTGCTCGCCGATGGAAAGAACATCAAGGGGGGGTGGTGCTACAGACGGATTCGGTATGATGAGGAGTACAGGATGCCGCCGGATGGTTTCTGCTCATACGGGAAAAGAAGGAATGGAGGTAATGGCAATGCGAAAAATTAAGGAAGCGAACGAGCTGATGGCCGTTTCTGTCCGGCAGGGTGTAGAGCTTGCTGCCATTGAGGCCAAAGTGCTGCTGGGCTATCTGGAGGGGCATGACTACAGCCTGATGATGGACGAGAAGTTCCATCTCGCCCTGCATGATAATCAGGATGGTGAGAATGCCGACAACGATCAGCCGTACACCATCCGCGACTGCATCGACTTTTGTCAGGAGATGAACAGTGAGCTTCTTCTGGAGGAAGCGGGAAAAGAAGGCGGCGACCCGGACTATTTCAGCGAGCTTCAGAAGGACGAGCTGATTCTTGACAGAATGATGGAACGCGCAAAGGTAGCGCTTCCGCCCCGGACCGGCACCTACGATGTCGTCATCGTCGAATACCTGAAGAAGGTCGTACCCGTCGAAGCGGCGAGCTGGGAAGAAGCCAAGATGCTTGTCAACGAGGCGTGGGACAACGGAACCTACGTCTTGACCGCAGATGACTTTGCCGGGGTGAGCTTTACGCTCGGCCGCTGATGCCGTCCAAAAAGCGGTTGCATTATCGGTAAGTATCTGTTAAAATAGAAATGCGCGGTGCTATGCCGAACAAAAAGGCCCTACACGGGGCTTTTTTGCTGCACAGACACAAACACTCTTTGGATGCAAAGATAGCGTTTCAGACGAAACCAGTGGCACTCCTGCGTTTTGAAAATGCTCGCTTTTTCGCTACTTTCCATGCTGGCATCCCGGCTCCCGTCAGTATGGGGGATGCGATGCTGATCTTGTAACTATTATAGCGCTTCGCCGCTGTAATATCCCGACTCTGTATCCGCAGCGAGAGCATACGCTCCCTGCGGCAGGATGCACGGCTGTTTTCCGTGCGCAGAAAGGAAAAATATTATGCCTTCTTTGACGACCTACAAGCTGCTCAAGCAGGAGCACAACGCCCGGCGGGGCGAGTTCAAGACCGTACACGGCACGGTGCAGACCCCCGCATTCCAGAATGTTGCCACCGCCGGCGCCATCAAGGGCGGCCTGTCTGCCCATGACCTGAAGGACATCGGTGCGCAGGTCATGCTCTGCAACACCTACCATCTGCAGCTGCGTCCCGGCGACAAGCTGGTGGCAGAGATGGGCGGTCTGCACAAGTTTACCCGCTGGAACGGCCCCATCCTCACCGACAGCGGCGGATTCCAGGTGTTCAGCCTCGCAAAACTGCGCAAGATCACCGAAGAGGGCGTGACCTTTGCCTCTCACCTCGACGGCCACCGCATCTTCATGGGTCCTGAGGAAAGTATGCAGATCCAGGCAAACCTTGGCTCTACCATCGCCATGGCCTTTGATGAGTGCGTCGAGAACCCCGCCCAGCACGATTACTCCAAAGCCAGCTGCGAGCGCACCACCCGCTGGCTCAAGCGCTGCAAGGATGAGATGGCCCGCCTGAAGCATGAAGGCATCTCCGTCAACCCCGACCAGCTGCTCTTCGGCATCAATCAGGGCTGCACCTTCGCCGACCTGCGTGTGGAGCACATGAAGCAGATCGCCGACCTGGACCTGGACGGCTACGCCATTGGCGGCCTCGCTGTGGGTGAGCCCACTGAGGTGATGTACGAGATGATCAGCGCGGTCGAGCCCTATATGCCCAAGGATAAGATCCGTTACCTGATGGGCGTAGGCACTCCCGGCAACATCATCGAGGCCGTCTCCCGCGGCGTGGACCTCTTCGATTGCGTCATGCCCAGCCGCAACGCCCGCCACGGCCACCTGAACACCTGGGGCGGCATCATCAACATCAAGAACGCCAAGTACGAGCGCGACGAGCGCCCCATCGACCCCACCTGCGGCTGCCCGGCCTGCCGGAACTACTCCCGCGCCTATATCCGCCACCTGTTCAAGGCAGAGGAACTGCTGGGTATGCGTCTGGCCGTCATGCACAACCTCTGGTTCTACAATCACCTGATGGAGCGCATCCGCGATGAGCTGGATGCAGGCACCTTTACCGCCTTCCATGACCGCTATGTCAAGCTGCTCGACACACGAATTTGAGATTTAGCCTTGAAACATGCCGGATAAGCGCGTATAATAAGGTCATATGAATTTGAGAGGAGATTTTGCCC
>JABLTO010116977.1_pt1 | contig 25763 bp, 20 predicted proteins | sample 7160091 | NCBI WGS metagenome assembly JABLTO01 (sample SAMN14651225, study PRJNA627086) | human gut metagenome | isolation source: feces | host: Homo sapiens
AAATGTAATACTTCCTATATCATCATCGATATTCATTGCCACCAGTTCATCTGCCAGATCTGTAGAACCAAAAGTATCTTTATCAATCGGTTCTGTTTTTCTGAGCTTATCCAGTTCACTTCTGATCTGCCATCCTTCTGTATTCCGGATGCAGTGTGGTACTGGAAGTTTCTTTCCCTCCTGAGTATCCAGATACCATGTTTCATGAGTATCTCGTGTAAAAAGAACGGTTCCTTTAAAATTTCTGATTTTCTTCTCTACTTTGGGAACAATTGCGACAGCTTCTTTTGTCCCAAGTGTGCCATCAATGAAATCATTCTGCATATCTACCACAACTAAAATATCCTGCATAAATTTCTCTCCCTCTATTATCTGTAATAACTTTTTATTTTTCTATGAAATGTATTCTTTCAGGCTCAAAGCGATTCTGCTGAGGTCTTGATTCTGCCGGATAACCCAGTGCAAACATAGAAAATACCTTCACATTTTCCGGAAGTTCCAGGAGTCTGTGTACTTCTTCCATACGGTCTTCCACTGGTGCGATACCAAACCATACTCCTCCGAGCCCCTGCGCATCTGTTTCCAGCCAGATATTTTCCTGTGCAATCGCCATGTCAATCTGTGCAAAAGACGGTGCCACAAGCCCTTCTGTACGATATACAGGAACGATTACTACAGGTGCCCCTATTGCACAACCGGTGTATGGTGTCACTTTGGATAATTTCTGGATTTTTTCTTTATCTGTCACCACATAAAATTCCCATGGCTGCTGGTTACATGCACTCGGTGCCTGCATTCCCGCCCTCAGAATCTCCATGATTTTTTCCTTTTCTACTGGTCTGTCTTCATATTTTCTTACGCTGATTCTGTGAAAAATACTGTTCATATTGCATGCTCCTTTACTTACTACTTAAGATGATCCTATTATAACATGCATATTTTATAAAGCTAACAAATATCTTCGCTTTATCCGCAATTGATTTTCATAATAACAGTTTTTTCTATCGTATTTTTCTGATCTTTTTGGTAAAATCATTTTAACTATACCGAAGGGGATCTTTTTTAAAAGAATATTTGATAGTCCTTTTTTCACTGAACCGTGCGTTAGAGGCTGCTGCGTGCCGGTGGCACGCGTTTAGCAGCGACCGAAATGAAATGTAGATCGAACCCGTTCGAGTCCGACCGGATTCGAACAAAAAATGGGACAAGACTTTATGTCCTGTCCCATTTTTTATATGACGTGCGTTAGAGGATTCGAACCATTAACGTAACTATAAAACACAGTAAAATCAAGGGTTTCAAGACTTTCAAAATATAATGTCAACACGATGTTAACACTTCTAAATCCTCTACACATATTTAGTACACTTTATATTATTTGGCTTGTCGTAACAAAAAGGAGTTTTTGTTATGACAGATACAAATTCTTTTATATCCACAAAAAGCAACTTATCTATAAAAAAACAAGTTACTAAAACCGGATGGAAAAAATACGATGTCGGTTCTACCTCTAGTATAGACTACAATTACCGATTTGATTTATATATCCGTGCAAGACGACTCGCCGCTATAAAACAATCGGATGGCGATATTCAGGAAAAATCGCCAACTCAAGTTTCTTTAAAACTTGATAATAGCAATACTTCTAATATGGTGTCAAATGCATCTATGGGATTCCCAAAACAATATTTGACACCGTCAGAAAACCTTCCCGTTTTATCGGATTTCGGTAAATACGATTCTCTACTTGCAGCTAGGCCAACTACTTCTGCCTTAGTCATTGGCTTTGACAGTGAATGGTATTATCCCAATAATTCAATGGAACGTATTGTGATTACATGGCAGTTTTCCTTAATATGGGGCGAAAACCTTGTAGAATTTCTTTTTATCAGAAAAAAACTTAAGTATGCTCTACATCTTGAACTTGCTATTGGCCGAATCCTCGATTTCCTTCAACTGCCTAAAACTGACATCCGTAAAGTGCACAAATATTGTTCACTTGGAGAACTTGATTCTCTCACCGGTATTCGTTCCGAAAATTCTTATGCACTTTACAGCGAAGCTGCTGCCGCAAGTAAACTACGCTATACTGACGGAAAGTTAGTCCACAATAAACAGGACTGGAAATCTGTAACACATATTCCTGTTATACTGCTCTGTCATGCTGGCAAGGCTGATATTACCACTTTAGACCAACATTCTGTATATAGAAAAGAAATTTTAAAATTTTGTAGTGAAGTACAAGGTGGTCTTATTAGCCTACATCCTACTTACATATATCCCAGCAGCGTTGATCCTCAATACGCTGCCAACCGGCATACCTATAAATATGCAATAAGTCTTTCTATTGCCGACACTATGTGTCACGCTCCTGCTCAATGTAAAACTCTAAGGTCCCTTGGACACACAATTGGATGGGAAAAAGTAGAACTTGCTCAAAATGATATTTCAGAAATGAATGTATTATTAAAAAAAGATCCTTGCAAATATTTTGAGTATGCAGCCACAGACAGCACTGTTGCCCTGCTGTACGCTGCCGCATTATATGGATATAACAAAAAAATTCCTGTTACAGTTACAAGTGCAACAGCAAAAGTTATGAAAGAAATAATAATGAATTATTTAAAATGCACTAATAATAAGGAATTTGATTTAAAATTCAGAGGTCTTACTACAGAAAACCATGGTCTTGTCCCACGTTCTGATAATAAGCCCGGATACATTGAAAGTCAAAGTAAAGAACCTATTTCACGAGAAGTCGAAATTGTCCAAATAGATGCTAGCCATGCATTTCATGGTGGATATAACTCATGTTCTGATATAGGATATTTTCCCTATGAAACTACAGACTATGACCTACAAAATGCATATCCAACAGCAATGTGTCTTGTTGCTGATGTTGACTGGGATAATCCCATAAAATATAAATTACACCACGAAACGTTAACATTACAATCTTTTGCAGTTGGTATGGGTGGTATCAATCCACTTCCTTTAATGATTGCTTATGTGACATTTGAATTTCCAGAAGATGTTAAATATCCTTGTATTCCTGTTAATGTAGATGGAATACCAATCTATCCACGAACATCATCTGGACTTAATGGTGTCTTTGCCTGCGGACCTGAGCTTTATCTTGCTGTAAGACTAGGCGCTAAAGTCTATATACAAGACGGATACGTACTCAACACCCTATTACATGGAATCGAAGAAAGTTTTTCATTGAGGCAAGCTGTATATCAGCTTGTAAGAGATCGTAAACAAGCAAAAAAAGATCATGGTAAAGGATCTCTCGAAGAACTGATTTTAAAAACAATGGTTAACTCAGGATATGGTAAGACAGCTCAAAATGTTATTCAGAAAAACACCTGGACAGCTTTTAAGGATGAAATGGAAGACATCGGATGCAGTTCAATAACTAACCCTGTATCTGCAGCTATGATAACATCTATCGTTCGCACAGAATTACTTGCTGCACAAAATCAGTGTAACGAACTTGGCTATATGACCTGTTCTGTCACAACAGACGGTTTCATCTCTGATGTTCCCGAAAAAACATTAAAAATGCTTGATTTGTATGGCATTAAAAAGTTCATGGAAAAAGCAAGACTTTACCTAACAGATGGTACTGATTCTGAAATATGGGAAGCTAAACACAAACAAAACGATTTAGTAAATTTTACAACTCGAGGAAATATTTCTCTCTATTGTTCCCAAAATCCTTATATTTCTGGTAATCAAAAATATCAAGGGGTATGTGCTCATAATTCGACTAAATCTGGATATCCTTCTGATACTTATGAAGATCGGTTGTGGCTAATTCAACAAGTACTTGGTCGAACCGGAACCGTAAACTATACAACAAAAGAATGGCCTGGTTTTAAAGAACTCGTTCAAGGTAAAGATTTTTCTGTACGAGAAATTACTCGCCATATCCGTATGGACTTTGACATGAAAAGAAAACCTGTACGCGACAGTTTTTGTACCAAATTAGTTACTGTAAATAATACGGTTTATGAAATTGCAAATTTTACGACTATACCATTTGATGATGTCTCTGAATTCCGTTTATATAGGAGAAAAAAAGAGCTTACCTCTGTACTGCGTACCGAATCTGATTGGGATTTGTTCTGGCGAAAAATTGATTTAAAAGCTACTGGTTGCAAAGTACGTGACATGGACTGGGCTATCCTTAACAGTTGCATTATGGGACATAGGTGTAATAGATGGATAATACCTAAACTAAATGAACTGTCTGGTCAAGAAAGATGCGATTGGATCAATGCTCACAACACCTCGTCCAAAATATTTAAGGAAAACGACTGGAAAAACGCTGGTCGCCCCAAACGTCAAGTTAACATGCTCCCTGATGATTTTCTCAAAGAAAAATTATCTGAGTTAATTAATGACATTAAAAAGTAATTTCTGACAATGTCATCCTAAATTATTTTCAACAGTAATCTTTTTTTCAAAAAGTTTTTTGAAAATACATATTATATATATCCAAATGATTTTCCTAAAACTAACACAATTGTCGACCAGGCGACATAAAATAGCCTCTAAGCCTGGTGCGTGCTATACATTTTCACATGTATAGCGGCTGGTTTTATTAAAAAACCTCGTGAAGTCACAGTAGCCATTGCGAAACGTGATTTCATACATCTCAGATACGAGAGTAATCTTCTGAAATCGTATCATAGCTACAATTTCATACTTCCGTTCCACAAAAACGGGCACAAATTTTTTTATAGCCCGTTCAAAAATACGGGCGGAAAGGACACAAAATGAATAAAGATACCGTAAATCAAATTTTAAATCGAGATTATATTATGGAAAATGTTTATATCCGAATGCTACACCAATCGCAACATCACTCAGCAAAATATCCCATTCTTAATCTTGATGCGGAGCTTAGAATCCATGTGCGTATCAGTGATTCAGTTATTGGTACTCTCCAAGTTAATGATCTTCTCTGCAATATTGCTAATATTAGTAGCGATGATTTGTGGAAAGCAGCTATCCATAACTTTCTGAAAGACGTATGTATACAGTCAATTACAGACTTTTTAGGTTTCTCTTTACCTAATAATGAATACAATTTATACGTTGTAAGAACTCCAAAATTTATGAATGGCGCTGCTGCACTTTGTATCCCAGAAGTTTTTCAAAATTTTTGTAAACACCACCACGAACAAAGCTGCTTCATACTTCCATCGTCTACGGAAGATCTTATTGTCTTACCATACTCAGTTAAGGTACATCTTAATTTGGATAATTTAGCCAAACTAGTAAATGAGATTAACTGTGAAGTCGTTAATCCACACCTCCGGCTAGATCCTGTATCTTACTATTATGATCTATCTACTAATAGTATCTGTATTTCGGAAACATTAGATAATAGATACATATGATACATCTGGAAACGACTGACAGTCTGAATAATAATGCTGCGTAGATTTACCGTTCTGCATAATGACAAACATTTTATTATATCAGCTGCATCCCAAGCGGAAAAAGCTGTATCTTTCATTTTGGGAAATTGAAGCTAAATAGTGGTTTACATCGATAATTATAATGTCGATGTAAACCGCTAAAATACCAACCCAAAGACATATCCGGCCAACCATAAGGCCCACCCAAAAGGAATTGAAATCTTGTGGTTTTGCCGTTTTTTCGGCGACAATTGTTTTAACTTACTATATTTTAAAGGGAGATTCACTGAAATGGGACATAAAAATAAAAATTATCAAAAGACGTTACACCAACAGGTCTACGACAAATTGACATCTATGCAAGCATTCGGAGAATCAAAAACGACTGCCAAAAATGATGGTACAACCTCCAATAAGATTTTCTCTTTTTCTACATATGCTTCTTATTATCGTTGTTGTCAGGATTTTATAAAATACATTAAAATTACACATCCCGATGTAACAACACTCACTAAAGCCCAAAAGTATGTAAATGAATATTTACAAAAAAAAGTAGATGCTAATTTATCTGCATGGACTGTATCGTTATACACTTCTGCTCTTTGTAAATTGTATCAGATTTCTGCAACTGATAAAAATCGTTTTCATCCACCAACCCGCCACAGATCAGATATACAGCGGAGCAGAGGGCACACTCGCTCTGACCGACATTTTTCAGAAAAGAATCACTCTGAGCTTGTCGATTTTTGTCGCGGCACAGGATGTCGCAGAAATGTGCTAGAAAAATTAGAAAGTAAGAATCTTTGGACCCAAGATGATCTAATCCATAAAAAATTATGTCTTGAAAAAAAGTCTGAACTTTCATCCACAGATCAACGTACACTTTCTATTATCACAGATGCTTTACATACGTTTCCAAATTATAAATTTTTTCTTTACCACGAAAAAGACAAGGGTGGTAAATACCGTTTTTCGCCTATCATTGGTGAACATACAAAGGCAATTGTCAGACGTATACGTAACACATTGCCAGGCCAGAAAGTATTCTTATATGTCCCCAAAGCAGCTGATATACACTCCTATCGAGCTGATTATGCTACAGCATTGTATCGAGAATTATATGCCAAAAGTTGCTCAATAAACGAATTATCTTATAAAGACAGATATTATTGTCGTGGTGATGAGAAGGGAAAAGTATTATCAAAACCTGTGATGCAAAAAGTATCTAAAGCATTAGGACACAATCGCATTTCTGTAATTGCGGCATCTTATCTTAACAATATTTAAACAGGAGGCTATAAAATCATGGGAAATTATGTGATAAAAAAGAATGGCTATTTGGTACCATATATTGGTGCTGAATTGGAAGATATCGAACGAGAACCTGATGGATATTTAATGAGCTATAAAGAATATTTAGCCTATAAAACTCAAGTAAGTGGTTTTGAAACAGAGAAATATCTTATCCGCCAAAAATGTGAACGAGAAATTTCAGATGCATATAAAGCTTTGTATGAGTCAGAACTGGAAAATACCAAAAAACAGCTTAGGAAGGAATTGTCTCAGCAACAGCAATACTATATTGATAAAAATGAAGAATTACGCAATACTATTGCTGAACTGAATAACGAAATTTCTTTGTTAACAGAGAATTGCGAAAATCTTGAAAAATCCAAAACCAGTCTTGATAATCTAATGCGTATTAAGCGTGAGCAGGGAAATGCTGCCAGAGGAATTATCAACAAGAAACAACATCATGGCTATATTATCATCAATAGTCAAGAAGTTGAAGATCGTGACTTCTGGGAATATAATAATAAAAAAACATCATGGAAATCTCAGTTTCAGACCCCTTATATGGTTGATTGTCCCTATTCTAGCGTTAGAAACCAGATCCTCTCCGAATTAAATGATATTATAATGCCTGAGCTGGAAGTTACTGCTTATTCTATGGATGAAGAAATAACTAAAATAAACGAAAACAAATTTTACAAAATCCGCATGTCAGCAAATTACAAAACCGGGTTTTGGGAAGTTACAATATACACAACACAAGGCTTATCCATTCCTGCAAGCATGTTACCCTCCATTATGACTTCCAAAATGTCATCAAAAGATAATCGTCAAAAATAAAATCATTTCGTTTTAATAATGTCATTAGGGGTGCATTCCAAGCACTCACATAATTTCCCGAGAATAGTTAAATCCACTCGGGAAATTTTATTTTTACAGTAATTATTTAACTGTGTTCTCTGCATGCCACAAAAAGCACACACTTTGTTCTTGCTAATATTCTTTTCTTTAAGCAAATTTTCCAGATCTATATACAATTCCATACAGCACCTCACATTTTTTATAATTATAGGTGCACCTGTATTGATAAATAAGATGTATTATTGTAGACTGTATTAATATACAGTTGAATGTTATAAATATAATATAAGTGGATTTTATCACTATGAATAAAAAAATAATGTTAGGTATAGGATTTGCAATTTTTGTAATCTCATTTTATTTTATACATTTACCGGAACAACCAAATTCAGAGTTTAAAATGGACATATATAGTGAATATAGTTCCTGCATTGGTAACTATCACGAAGAACATCTCTCAATAATTCTGAATCAAGCATCTTCCAACAATCATATGCAATGTGCCAAAGAAATTCTCGAAAAATGTCAACAAAATGATTTTATAGATATAGATTTTTCTTACGATTGGTCTGTTCCAACAACCTTATATGTGGTTGTATATAAAAATAGATACTCTGCCGAAAACGGTGAAATGGAATTTTCCTTTTCTTACTTGCCACAAGATTTATCCTGTGATTTATACAATATTATCGACAACCCTGAGCAATATATACTTACTATTGATGACTAGATCATACAATCCGTTATTTTGTGCTTGATTACATTACTTATTACTTTTTGACTATCTGTCAAGGCCTTGCCGTAACTGCGGTGCTATATAGCAGCCTTTATAGGTAGTCACAAAGCAGTTAATATCTATCGTGCGCAAATAACATTTTTAAATATAGAATAATAGATGTTACGTACAAAAATTAACGCAACGTAGCTCTTTTTATGGTATAATAATTTATTAAACTTTTTATGTTAACATACCTTATTCGATTGGAGATGAGTAAAATGGATATTATGGAAAATTTAATCAGAAAAAATGTAACTCTAGGGATAGAATACTACAAATTAAAATATCCAGATGAAGAATTTCAAGTACCAGAGGTTATAATTTCATTTGATTTCCATAAAGACACCATTAATATATATAAAGAATTCAATTACCCCTCAGACTACATCAATCTGGTAAATAAAACAGCAAATTGGGATACTACAATTGCATTAACAATATCCAATTATAATCAAATAGATCAGTCTAAAATTATTTTAAACGCTTTCAAACTACGAGATGACACAATATTACATGAGCTTACACATGTTAGCGATTTTTCCAACTACATCACAAGACACAATTATTCAGGTTTAAACTATTTAGAATTTTCAAATTTAAAAAATTCTATATATATTCATTTATTTTCAGAGTTTAGAGCATTTTATAGAGGGGCACTATATTCAAATGAGAATTTACGACAACGTTTAGAATATGAAAATTCCACATTAATTACAAAACAAACTGAAGCAATTCAAAAACATAATATTAAAGAATATTATTATCATTCTATAAAATACATTGGCTTTTATTGTGCATGTATTGACAAAAATTTACCCCAAGAAACAATAGAACAAATTCTACAGAAAAAGGACGAAAATGTAATGCAGACTCTTGTCAAATTTTTATATCCATTAAGAAACAAAGCATTTATCGAACTAGAGTCTCATATTAACGAATTTCAAGATATACTTAATAAAATGATTGATAAGTCCTAGAATACATAGCCTTTAAATCCAAAGTAGGATGTGGAGCTGTATTTATTGCAAACATACAACTCCACATCCTACTTTGGACTTTATTTACCATTTTTACATATTAAATTTCTTTCATTATATCTACAAACTGCTCCAGAGTATACGCCCCTTCTAGACCCAATTCTTTCTCTTTGAACACCATAAAATAACGATACATCCTTCCAGCTTGTTCTTGCCATTTCCTACCTAAAGACAATTTTGATTTACTGTCCTCTCCGTCAAGATAATCACCTTTTACTTCGATTAATAACAGTTTTCCAGATTTCGTCATTATCATAAAATCAGGATAATGACGAATAAATCCATTTAAATAGAAATCTTTTTTCTCTATTATTCTATGCCACCATCGAATATTATCAGTTCCTACAATTAAATCAATAACTTGTTTTTCGAAACCATTCATATCATCTTTTTCTGCTTCATATAACGAATACGGAATAGAATCAGTTGTTACAGATGGTGTGATTACTGGCGGTAATACATAAGATTCCCTACATAAAAGCTTTCCACTATCCAACCATTTTTTAAAAGTCTTAATTCTGTATGACAATTCCAGTTTTTCTATTTTCTTCTGAATCTTAAATGCATAAGTTGGAATAGATGTCTCTATTGTTGAAAGATCATCATCTGTCATATTGCTAATAACACGTTGTATGTAATTATCTATCTCAATAGCAGCAAAACGGTTATTTTTATTAATTTGTTTTGCAATCATTTGACTACATTGCTTTAATCTTTTTTCCGGTGGCAGAGATTCCAGATATTTCTTTATGTATTCACTTTCAGTTTGAGAAGCACGTTTATATTTTGGTACAGCTTCTCCCTCTTTTTGTACATCAACTTTATACATTTCACCAGAAGCTAAACTGAAATCTATTTGAGCGTCCTGACCATTCAAGGAAAATCCTTCTGACAAATTTTCAGCTTCCAACAGTTCATAACAATCCCCAAACAAGTCTGGTTCACTTTGAATATAAAATTGAGGAATCTTCAAATTTGCTATTTCTTGCTGATACTGAGGTTGTATACCATTTTGCTTTAGCATTTCACCCAATTCACCTCCAACAAATCCATTATTAGAAGCATTCTTTATTTCTTCATTATAGCTTTCTATTTGTGTAGTTGCTGCTGAAATCATTGATACAAGTTCTGGAGTTTCAGTTTCTACAGAATCGTCTTTATCATCTTCTGAGTTTACAAGGAAACTACTCATTTCTGCTGGATCAATATCAGCAAAATCGTCTTTTTGCTCTTTCTTATCATCTGCATTCTTCAGTAGCAACCCCGGAATCATTTCCTCTTCATCATTTAAAACAACTTTCTCCTCACTAACCTTGTCTTGTTCCGCATTCTCATCTCCAATACGATAATCTTTCCGGCTATAACCTGATTTATTTAAACCAACCACAATGCTTTCTAATGTCGCATGAAAATCATTAGAACTTGTTAAAACATAGGACGTATTGAGCAGTGTTGCTTTATGTAATTTCGTATATGGCTGTCTTAAAATTCTACCAACAATCTGCTCTACATCAACCTTTGAAGTTTTATTTGCCAGTGATGCCAAAATATAGGCAAATGGACAATCCCAACCTTCTTTCAATGCATTAACCGTAATAATATATCGTATTTTAGACTCTGGACTCATAAGATCAGTCATACCTATATCATCCACATTAGATGTTTTTATAGCTATCTGCTCTTCCGGAATTCCCATTTCAATAAGCAGTTCTTTTATTTTATCAAAAGTCTCACTGGCACTATTAATCTTTGGCTGAGCCTGAAACAAAACAATAGGACGAATATACTCTCCACCAGCTCTATATTCGTTAATTGCCTGTTTTTCAATATTACCTCGTAATTGTATAGCATCCTGAATAACCGCCTGTCGACTGCTTCGATTAAAAACCACAACAGGTAGCTTAACCATATTTTCCGATTTTAGTTTTCTTGCATCAACATATGAAATAATATTACTTGAAGCTCTGGGAGTTGCTGTTAATTCCATAATAAAAGATGGATTGAGATTATCAAGCATTTCCACACTAAGCTTTGACCCAGCATTATGGCTTTCATCAACAATAGTTACAGGTGATAACTGTCTTAAAACTTGAATCAACGCAGTGTCAGAAGTATTCTCCAATTGTAAAGACTGATCTGTAAAAGTTTCTGCAAAACGAATCAGGTTTCCATTCTCTTGATACACTTTTCGAACATCTTTCTTTTTACTATTAATCCGTAATGATGCATAACTCAATACGCACACAGTAAGCATTTCTCTAACTGTATCTGGAGAAAAATTTTGTCCATTAAGCAACATTTCTTTAGTATAAACGCCAACTCTTCCAGCAAAATCTTTATCCAACTGTTGTCTATATGGATGAGTCGCGTCTGAAAGAGTTCGAATAGTCTGCGTCAATATAGAATCCGATGGAACCAACCATACAACAACTTTAGGTTTGTCTAAAGGCATATGCTGAAAAATATGTTTCACCGCTGAACAGGCAATAAATGTTTTTCCTCCACCTGTTGGTACTTTCATGCAAATATGAGGTACCCCAAGAATTTTATTCTTATAATTTGGTACACCATCAATTCCAATAGCAATGTCTTTTTTATCCCAATAATTTTTCCAAGCCTTTATTATATCATTGCTTTCATCAAGTGCAGACAAGTATGCATCCAAATCTTCATTCAATATATCTTCTTGATACTTTTTTAAGTTCACTCCCTCACCTCCTATACTCTGCTTATATCACGCGGAATTTTTTTAAATATAATATTCCACTTTTCCAATTCTCTTTCACTCAAAGTACACGAATCAGCATAAATGACATATCCTTCGGCCTTTGTACGAATTGTATGAAGGAACGTACGATTTAAGGATGTTATATCACCTTTCTTATAATTAAAATAGTACGCAACATTCATATATGTCCCCATATAAGCCGGTTCATCCATTTTTTCTTTCTCAAGCTCTCGTCTCGTTTCAGAAAAATAGATATACTTCCGTATCTCTTTTTCATCTACAGCCGAATTTAGACGTTCTCCATCAAAAACAGGTAAGCCTAACTCATAATAACTGAAATTGCCACCAGTCCCATTAACAGTTTTCTTATCTTCTCCATATCCTTTAATAACACGTTTTACACGCTCTGCTGTAATACTGTCCGCATAATCTCCCAACTCAACAAGAATAAATTTTCTATGACCGCCATCAATTTTATTCATATTTAAAACAGCATGTGCTGTAGTACCAGATCCAGCAAAAGAATCTAAAATAATATCATCAGGATTAGAAGCAATTTTCAATATAAATTCAATTAAACGGTACGGCTTTGGTGTATCAAAAGTCGTTTTCCCTCCGAAAATAGCCTTTAACACCTTTGAGGCCTCATCAGTATGCCCTACTTTTGAATATTCCCACAAATTTGTAGGCGGAACCCCTCCAACATTCTCCAAATAAGTTTTTCTTCGAATTCCTCCTTTTCCACCGCTAGTAAAATAGAATTTAGGCCACCTGCCACGTTTATAAATCTCACATGCTTTTAAATATGATTCTTCTAATGAATTTTTTAAAACAATTCCATATACATCTGGACGTACTTCATCTACAGGTATTCCACAACATTTAGCTCTTTCTTTCTCATCATGCAAATTTCGTAATTCATATGGACACCATTCAGACATTTGCCGAAGCATTTCATCTTGTTGATATCGCCAATGTCTACCATTTGTAGGATAAATCATCTTTCCTGTAAATGGATGTTGAATTGCATATACCATACCCTGATGCATAACAGCATCTGGTGCAAAAGCATCGCTACTTGTCCATGGTGTAATATCATTATCAGGATTTTTAAATCGTGCATTCATCTTATCTGTTCTTGGTAATTTATTAGGCATCCATCCACTATTTTTACTATAAACAATTAAATGCTCCACTTCATTAACAATACCCTTAGAATCATTTCTAGTAGAATATGTTCGCTGCCATGAAATATTTGAAACAAAACAAGTAGCCCCAAAAATCTCATCGCAAATAAGTTTCAAATTTGCATACTCTATGTCATCAATACTAATAAAAATAACACCATCATTTGATAAAAGTTTTTGAAGTAATTTTAACCGAGGATACATCATGCATAACCATTTATCATGCCTTGAGAGATCCTCTCCCTCTTTGCCAACAACTTCTCCCAACCAATTTTTAATACGAGGATCATTAACATTATCATTATAAATCCACCCTTCATTCCCTGTATTATAAGGTGGATCTATATAAATACATTTTATTCGTCCTTCATATTGAGGTAAAAGTGACTTTAGTGCAAGTAAATTATCTCCATGGATAATCATATTTTTGCTACCATTATCATTTTTATGCTGACCAAATTCGTCATAACTATATTCTCGATTAAGTACACAATATGGTACATCTAAATGATGATTCACAACTTTATTTTTTCCAATCCAATCTAACGTAGGCATTTTTAATTCCCTTTCAAAGTATTTTTCAGTCTATCTTTATACTCGATAAATCCTACTAAAAATTTACTGTGTAAAATTTCCCGAAAAGAATGTCTTTTGGAATCATGAGCGTTTTTCTCTTGAAATTTATAATCAAACTGTGGCCATGTTTCTAACCAATAATTCAATTCTTCTGTAGCATCTAATATTTCAGGATCGGTATTAATATCAGATATAGAAATATCTGTATTATGTGCAATTGCGTTAAAAATTTCCATACAAGATATATCTGTTTTAATTAATTCCAGATTTTTGCGATATTCAGTATACTTGTCGCATAACGGCACAAAATTTGTAGGCAATATAACCTGTACACATTCTTCTTGAATTGTAATATCATCTTTTTGATAGCTTGTTGTTGACATATCTAAACAATACTTTACCAACAACTTATTAAGCAAACGGATTTCATCATTTTCCGATAATTCTAAACCGGATAGTGCTACCGGATCTGTTTCAAGAGCTTTTGCAATTTGCTCTCGCAGCTCTATTTTAGGAACTCTTTTTCCAGATTCATATGCAGCTAATCCAGGTGCAGAGATTTCGACATCCTGTGCCAATTGAATCTGTGTCTTATTTTTCATTAGACGGTATTTTTTGATAGTTGTACCAATATTTTTCTTCACGTATTCACTTCCTATTCACAATTTATTTACATCTTATTCATTGCTTAATATTATACATTTGTATAATATATATTTATCAAAACGATAAGTCAAATAACTGAGCTGTTTTGAATTCTAATATTTCTGTTAACATTAATTATAACATATATTATTCAAAAAGTTAACATGATATTACAACTCAGCACCTTGACAACTAAATATGTGTAATTTGCAACAATTTTAAGTAATACACCCTGGATTTTAAAATTTAGCACTCAACTATACAATAGTACCATTCTCAACAATAACCAATACAGTAAGGAAGTGATTATTATAGACAATACATCTGTCAACAAATCATCTACAAAATTGTTGCAAATGTATTTGTCTGGAGTTATTGCAGATAATCAAGAATACAAAATAATCAATAATCAATTACAGGAATTGTCAGATGATCTCAAATCTGATACACTCAATCTAGAAAGTCTTGAAACCCTTATGGAAAGGGTCTCAGAAATCATGAAAAATAAAGAATTATTAAAACTGCATAAAACACCAATTAGTCAACTCCCCAATGGCCGATGGTATACACGTATTGATGGTAAGATGATTCAACTGGTCAAAAAAGAAGATGTCGAAAAAAAAGTAATAGAATATTATAGTCATAAAACCGTTACAATAGCAGATATCTTTCCCAAATATATTGAACAGCGAAAAAAGAATGTAGTTGCTACCACTTGGACTAAAGAACTTGTTTATTATGATAAGTTACTTAAAACATCTGATATTTTTCGCAAGCCATTAGACCAAATTACACTTGATGATGGCTATGATTTTGCTGATCACTGTCTGACAATAAAACCAAATATGACCCGAAAATATTGGACAAATGTTAAAGGATCACTTAACCAGATTTTTCAGTATGCAATCGACCGTGATTTTTTGCAAAGAAATCCATTTGATAATATGAAACTAAACAAAGATTTCTTTACAACACCACCCAAAATACAGGAAGAAGACACAGTATTTTCAGAAGAAGAGCAAAACTCAATTATAGCATTAGCAGAAGCTGATGCTCAAAGAACAAGAAAAGCAGAACCTCTTGGAATACTGATTTTATTCCACCTAGCACTCCGCGACGGTGAGCTGTGTAGTCTAAAATGGGGCGATATTCTAAAGAAGGGAAAAAAATCTCGTATCCACATACAACGAGGATTAACAGGTAATATTGATGAAGAAGTAAATAAAATTCGTGGTTACCGCACTGTAGATCACTGTAAAACACCTGCTGGTGATCGAATATTACCCCTTAATCAGACAGCAAAAGATGCACTCCGAGAAATAAAGAAACTCAACATTGCTAATGGAATACCTGTCACAGATGATGATTTTATTTTTATCAGAACTGTTAAAGGAGAGCAAAAATTATGCAATACACGAGTTTTTGATTCAAGATTACGCAAGTATTGCAAGCAAGCAGGAATGTCTGTTATAAAATCGCAACATGACATAAGACGTACCGTATTAACAAATTTACATACAAAAATAGGTATGCCATTACGATTAATACAACATTTTGCTGGCCACTCATCTCTAAAACAAACGCTAGAGTACATACGTATATCAGAAGATGATGATCTCTCTTATGACTATTTGGAAGCATTATCCGACATGACTAACATTCCAGAAGAACTTTCAGGGCAAATGGATAGTTTCTTAGAAAATGTCAACAAATGTTAACAATAATTTTTTAACAACGAAAAACCGGAAACCCTCTAAAACTAAGGATTTCCGGTCCAAATTATTAGCGTGCGTTAGAGGATTCGAACCCCCGACCTTTTGGTCCGTAGCCAAACGCTCTATCCAGCTGAGCTAAACGCACATTTTATATTTGTGAGTACTTGTCGCTCACAACAAAATGTATTCTACTGCAAAGTGAGCAAATTGTCAACACCTTTTTTTAATTTTTTTAAATTTTTCTTTTTATTCATCAATATCCATTTTACCTGATTAAATTGCTTCATTTTGATGAGGATGGTACAATATATCTATAAGGACATTCGCTGTATTTTTTTCATAAATACAGATACTATAAAAATAAAATACAATCAGGAGAAAAAACATGTCTTTTATCAGCATATTTGATGTAATGGGGCCAAACATGATCGGACCTTCCAGCTCCCATACTGCCGGAGCTGCCCGCATCGGTTTTTTAGCCCAGAAAATGATCAATGGTCCACTAAAAGAAGTAAACTTTACTCTTTATGGCTCTTTTGCAAGGACTTTTAAAGGACACGGTACTGACCGGGCTCTGCTGGGAGGTATCATGGGATTTTCCACCGATGATATGCGCATCCGTAACTCTTTTGAAATTGCAAAAGAAAAAGGCCTTACCTTCTCATTTACTCCTAATGAATTAGAAACTGACATTCATCCTAATACTGTTGACATTCATATGGTCAATAACAACGGTCAGGAAATGACTGTCCGCGGCGAATCCCTTGGCGGCGGAAAAGTCCGCATCGTAAAGATCAACTCTGTACAGGTCGATTTCTCCGGCGAATACAGCGCTATTATCGTCATCCATCAGGATAAACCGGGTGTAGCTGCCTATATCACCAAATGTCTCAGCGATCGAAATGTAAATATTGCCTTTATGCGCCTTTTCAGAGAGTCCAAAGGCGAGATTGCCTACACGATCGTCGAATCCGATGGACGCCTTCCAGAAGATATTGGAAATACGATTCGCAAGAATCAGCATATCCACGAAGTGATGATCGTACAGATGTAGGAGGAATATGATGAGAGAATTTAAAAATGCCAAAGAACTTCTGGCTTTATGTTCAGAAAAAGATCTTCCAATCTCTGAAATTATGCGCCAGAGAGAAATTATAATTGGTGAAATGCAAGAACAGGAAGTAAACGCTCGCATGACACATGTTCTTGAGATTATGAAAGAAGCTGCTTTTTCACCAATCAAACACCCTGTAAAATCCATGGGGGGACTGATTGGCGGTGAATCAAAAAAACTCTTCCTTCATCAGGCTTCCGGCAAAGGGATCTGCGGGAAACTGCTTGAAAAAGCCATCACCTACGCTATGGCAACTCTGGAAACCAATGCTTCCATGGGGCTAATCGTGGCCTCTCCGACTGCGGGTTCTGCCGGAATCGTTCCAGGCCTTTTACTTGCCCTTCAGGAAGTTTACAACTACTCTGACAAATATGTCCAAAAAGCACTTTTTAATGCTGGTGCCATTGGTTATCTTGCCATGCGAAATGCAACTGTTGCCGGTGCAGTCGGAGGCTGTCAGGCAGAGACAGGTGTTGCTGCTGCCATGGCTGCTTCTGCAGCTACTGAATTACTTGGCGGAACACCCCTGCAATGTACCCACGCAGCATCTACCGTACTGATGAATATGCTTGGACTTGTCTGTGACCCGGTCGGCGGCCTTGTCGAGTATCCATGCCAGAACCGAAACGCTGCCGGAGTTGCCAATGCTCTCGTTGCTGCCGAAATGGCACTTGCCGGAATCACGCAGCTCATTCCCCTTGATGAGATGATCACGATCATGTACACTGTAGGCAAAAAACTACCTGCCGAATTACGCGAAACCGCTCTCGGCGGCTGTGCAACTGCACCGTCCGCCTGCGAAGCCTGTCATATATGCAACTAAACCCAAAAACATACTGGAAAGTTTATCATCCTTTATGTCTTGATAAAACTTCCCGGGCTTTTTCTTCCCTCTTCTATAAAATATAAAACAGAAAAAAGGTGATAGTGTGAATTAACTTTAATTAAACCTTAAAAGCCAAAATGACTCTGCGATATTCCTTATAAAAGGATACCGAAGAGCCATTTTGGTTTTATAAAACTATTCAACTTAATTTCGTCTCAAAGCCTCGATCGGACTGAGTTTTGCAGCTTTCTTCGCCGGATAGATTCCAAAAAATACACCGACCGCACAGGAGAAAAGTGTTGCCGCCAGAATCACTGTCGGGCTGATTCCCGGTGTGATCGTCATTCCCATGCTTCCACTCATGATAGAACAGATTCCATAACCTGCAAGAATTCCAAGAATAATTCCAATCACGCCTCCCATAACTGTAAGGATTGCCGCTTCCGCAAGGAACTGTAACATAATAGAAGAGGTCTTGGCGCCAAGTGATTTACGGATTCCAATCTCACGTGTTCTTTCTGTAACAGATACCAACATAATATTCATAACACCGATTCCACCTACCAAAAGAGAAATTCCGGCAACAAATGAAATAAATGCCGTCACCATACCGAGCATTTCATTCATTGACTGCAGGACATCCTGGAAACTCTGCACATGAAAATAGTCTTCCCCTGCGCACTGATGACGTTTCTCCAAAAGATGCACGACCTGATCTGCAACGATCTGTGAATCTAGTGTTTTGTCTGCCTGAACCACTGTAATGGAATAAAATTCATCGGTTCCACCCACAAGATCATCCATGGAAGAATACGGAACATTTACCGTAACCGGCATTCCATCATAAGTATAACTTACGAATGTTCCATTTTCTTTCTGCGTAGTGACACCCATGATGCGAAAAGATTTTGAAGAATCATAACAGGTAATATCAAGGCTCATACCAACAACATCATCTGTACCAAAAAGCTGCCTGGCATCTGTATCTGAGATTACACATACATTTTTGCCCTCTTCAATCTCTGTTTCGCCAAAATAACTTCCATATTTCATATCGGAATTATTGATCATTTTGGCATCGGGACCTTCACCTGTCAGCATGATAGAAAAATTCCCCTTACCAGTCACCGTTTCACCATCGTAATTGTTTGAAACACTAACACCACCTACTGTATCGAGCTTACGGATTTCCTGTACATCATCCGGTGTGATCCATTCATCTTCCGTCATGGCATCATTACTGACATCGATAGCGATCAGCCCTGAGCCAATTCCATCGATCTCACTGTTCATCTGATTCTTCGTTCCTTCGCCGATGGAAACGATTGCAATGACCGAAGCAATGCCAATAATAATTCCCAGCATGGTAAGAAATGAACGTCCTTTATTTGCCCGGATATTCTGAACTGCCATTTTTATATATTCATATAATCCGCCCATCAAATACCCTCTTCTGCATTATCTGTCTCTGTATTTTCACCATTCACATCTCCGGATCTATCAGCAGCTTCTGCCTGCATTCCCTCTTCCAGGGAACCAAGGTCACGGATAACTTCATCACCTTCTTTAATGCCGTCAAGCACTTCTACATATTCGTCCGAACTGATTCCTGTTGTGATATCCTTTTTGGTAATAACCCCATTCTCAAGTACATAACAGAAAGAGCCCTCTTTTCCTATATTAACTACTTCAGACGGAAGTACAACTACATTGTCCGCTTCTTCCGCATGAATTGTTACTTTGGCATCCACGCCAAGAAAAATATCTTCATCCGGATTCTTGATACGAATATCCGCAGAAATCAAAGAAGCACCTTTTTCATTCTGAGTAGCAACATGGCTGATACTCGTTACTTCACCTTCATAAGTTTTTCCTGCAATGGTGATGTCCGCAGACTGACCTTCTTTCACTTTATCATAATCGTATTTCGAAACATTTACATTCACATCTACTTTATCAGTATTCTGTAAGGTGAACAATTCCATTCCCTGTGTTGCAGTTGCACCTTCAACCACAGAAACTTTTGTAACCACACCATTAAAATCAGCCTTGATTCCTTTCTTTGCTGCTTCTACAAGTTCCTGTGCAGACATCTGATCCAGTTCAGAAAGATTATTGGTAATTTCCATTTTTTCTTTTTCTTCTTCAGTCACAGCACCCGTATCTGCTTCTGCAGCCGCTTCCTTCGAGGAAAGTTCTGACTGAAGTTCTGCAAGATTATTACTTGCTTTTTCAAGTTCATTCTCCAGTGCAGTAGTATCCGCTGTCACAGCAGTATCATCCGTGCTGGAAGAAGCAGATGCAGAAACATCTGCAGACGTTCCGTCAGAAACAATGTCAGCCTCGCCGGTGAAGTCAGACATTACCGGAGCAGCCGGCTTCTGCGCTTTATAATCTTCATAAGCTGTTTTTGCATTCTGATATGTAATCTGCGCTTCACTTCTCATCTGCTCTGCTATCTCAAGTGCATTTTCATTATTATCACTCTGGTCTGCAGACCACGCCTGAAAAGCCATCTGATAACTGTTCTCTGCCTGATTGTAATCCGACTGTGCCTGATTCATTTCATTGTTCAGTGTATTCAGCTGATTTTGATACGCAGGAAGGGTTTCATTCTGATATGTAGTCTGTGCCTGTGCATATTCACGCTGTATTTCCTGCTGCTGTGCCTTCTGTGCGGCAGCTGCATCTGCCTGTTTCTTTGCAGCAGCTTTGGAAGATGCTGCCTGTGCATTGGCATTTGCCTGCGAGATCCTTGCTTTCAGACTTGCAATATAATTTTCCTGAGCGGCAACCTGCTGTTTCAGGCTTGCCGCATCACCTGCTGCATTCTGTTGCTTCTGAACCGCCTTATCCGATTTATTTAAAGTATTTTTCATATCCAGTTTTCCGGACTCTACATTCAGATCAGCTTTCTTCGCTTCTCTCTCCAGGTCTTTCTGATCAAATTCGATCAGACTAGTTCCTGCTTTTACAGTTTCACCTTCTTTCAACGCAGCTGTATCAACTTTGGCATTGACAGGAGAAAAATATGTTTTCTGTTCTTCACTTACTACTGTACCACTGATTTCTACCGTTTGCTGAACATTATCGCGGACAGCTGATACTGTTTTCACCTGCGGAATTGCCGAATCCGCTGCATTCATACTGCCATAGATATTGACACCGGCTACTACTGCCACGACCAGAATCCCAACTCCGATCACCAGTTTCTTTTTGGACTTTTTCTTTTTCATTATGCCTCCTCCTGGTCAAAATCCGGATTGATTGTATCCGATTCTATCTTACCATCCATAATACGCACTACACGTCTTGCCTGTGCTGCAATACCATTATCATGCGTGATCAATATTACTGTTCTTCCTGTTTTATGCATTTTCTTTAAAATTGCAAGAATCTCCTTACTGGATGCAGAATCCAGGTTTCCTGTCGGCTCATCTGCAAGAATGACCGGAGGCTGTGCAGCGATTGCTCTTGCAATTGCCACACGCTGCTGCTGCCCACCGGACATCTCACTTGGCTTATGATCCATACGTTTTTCCAGGCCAACCATTTTCAGAGATTCGATAGCCAGTTCATGTCTCGTCTTACGATCAATTCCACGATAGATCAGCGGCAATTCTACATTTTCAATTGCATTCAGATTTGCAATAAGATTAAATCCCTGAAAGATAAATCCGATTTCATGGTTTCTTACCTCCGAGAGTTCATTATCCGTCATTTCGGACACATCAGTCCCGTTCAGATAATACTTTCCCGAGGTAGGCACATCGAGACACCCAAGCATATTCATAAAAGTTGACTTGCCGGAACCTGATTGCCCGATGATTGCCACCAGTTCTCCTTTTTTTATTTCAAGGCTCACATGATCCAGGGCTCTTACTTCATTTTCGCCGGGATTATAAATCTTGCAAAGGTCTTCCACCTTGATCAGCGTATCATTCATATTCTGCATTCTCCTTTGATGTCGCTGTTTATTGTTTCTGTATTATGCTTATTTTTTTCTGGCACCAGAATCTCTGTCATGCATTTTCAAGAAACGCTTTGTATGCTTTCTTCGCCTCATAAATATCGGCTTTGCTTGTTACTTCCCACGGTGCATGCATACTCAGGACCGCCACACCACTGTCTATCACATTCATTCCGTAAAGTGCTGCGATATAAGCGATCGTTCCGCCGCCTCCCACATCTACTTTGCCAAGTTCTGCTGTCTGGAAGGCAACATTACTGTCATCAAAAATACCACGTACTTTTGCCACATACTCTGCATTGGCATCGTTAGATCCGGACTTTCCTCTTGCACCTGTAAATTTATTAAGAACGATTCCTCTTCCAAGATATGCTGCATTTTTCTTTTCGAAGCATTCTCCGTAAGCTGGGTCATAGCCTGCACTTACATCAGAAGAAAGCATAAAGGAATTCTTAAGAGTTCTTCGGAGTGCCAGTCCGGAATAACATCCCATAGCTTCTAGAAGCTCTGCCACAGTATTTTCGAAGAAATTAGACTGCATGCCAGTAGCTCCTACACTTCCAATTTCTTCTTTGTCCGTCAAAAGACAGCAGCTGGTACGTTTTGGTGCTTCCATCTCAAGCATTGCCACAAAAGAAGTATATGCGCAGACACGGTCATCCTGTCCATATGCTGCGACCATACTGCGGTCAAGTCCGCAGTCACGAGCTTTGCCCGCCGGAACGATCTCCAGTTCTGCTGAAAGAAAATCCTCTTCCTCTACACCATATTTTTCTCCCAGAATCCGAAGGACATTATTTTTGACTGCTTCCTTCTTCTTCTCGTCCTTTTCCTCTTTCAGTGGTCTGCTGCCGATCAGAATGTCAAGATTCTCGCCCTCGATCACCTCTGCGGCCTTTTTCTGGAGCTGTTTACCTGCAAGATGAATCAGAAGATCTGTGATATATACGACCGGATCATCCTCATCTTCACCAACATTCACATTTACTACTGTACCATCCTTCTTCACGATCACGCCATGAATCGCCAATGGAAGTGCTACCCACTGATATTTCTTCACCCCGCCGTAATAATGGGTATCCAGATATACCAGATCCGTATCTTCATATAAAGGATTCTGTTTTACATCCAAACGTGGAGAATCAATGTGTGCTCCAAGAATATTCATTCCCTTTTCTATCGGTTCCTGTCCGATATGGAAGATAGCCATGATCTTTTTCATGCCGACAGCATAGATCTTATCTCCGGCTTTGATCTGCTCACCGGATGCAAGTTTATTTTCTAATGAAACATATCCTGCTGCTTCCGCTTCTTTTGTAAGCTCCAGAACACATTCTCGCTCTGTCTTACCGGCATCCAGAAATGTGCGATAATTTTTTGCAAGTTTCTCCAGCTCTTTCTCATCTGCTTTTTCATAAGAAAGCCATGCATTTCTTCTTTCCATAATATATAAAACCACCTTTCGTTTGATTTTCAAAATTCTTTCAACATTATACCCCAATATTTTACGTATTTCTACATTCTTCCAGATTCTTAATAAAGATATAAGATTTGTATAAGGAATTTGGCTCTTCCTATCATTTTCTTCACAGTTTCTTTTTTATTATATCCCGAATCGCTTGCATTTCTGCATCTTCCCGCTCTATAATAATTTTGTTTTTCAAGAATGCTTCCGGTTTCATAATAGTTACAGCCGGACTTTAAATGTACCTTAAATACACAGATAAATCACACTTTTTATAAAGGAGTTTTTCATGCAGCAGGCAACTGAATTAAAAAAGCAGCTTCAATCCATCCACAGAAAAAGTTATCCCGCTTACAAATCTCTGAAAGGCAGTTACCAGTTTGGGCATTATATCCTTTCCATCGATCATGTACAGGGAGATCCTTTTGCATCTCCCTCCCACATCAGTGTCCATATTTCCCGCAAAGATGCCGGTTTTCCGGATGCCTACAGCAAAAACAATCTCACATGTATCACCCTTGCCGACCATCTGACGCGCCAGTTTGAACAGCAGATAAACCACTATTCCTTCCGTGCAAAAGGTTCTGGTAAAAGCGGTCTGATTTCCGTCAGCCACTGTGGACAGGAAATCCTTTCCAGAACCGCATGTGAAATCACATCCAAAGGCATCACTGCCAGATTTTTTATTGGTTTTCCTGCAAATGGCCGTACCATTAATGCACCCGAACTGGAAAAGATTCTGTTCGATTTTCTTCCTGCCTGTGTAGAAAACACTTTCTTTTACAAAAACATAAACCAGGAAGAACTGGAACAAACCATTTTTCTCGCCGAAGATCAACAGGCAATCCGGGAACAGTTGAAAGAAAAAAAACTGGTGGCATTTGTTGCAGATGGTGCTATACTCCCACGGGAAAGTGGTATTTCCTCCCGTCCGATGAAGCATTCTGTCCCGTTTATTTCTCCAGAATCGCTCCGTGTAACTATGAATCTTCCGCATAAGGGAAAAATTATCGGAATGGGAATTCCACAGGGCATCACCCTGATCGTCGGCGGTGGATATCATGGCAAATCCACTCTTCTGAATGCTCTGGAACTTGGTGTATACAATCATATTGCCGGAGACGGGCGAGAATACGTGATCACGGATGACACCGCATTAAAGCTCCGTTCCGAGGATGGACGTTCTATCAAAGACGTGGATATTTCTCTGTTTATCAATGATCTGCCAAACAAAAAAAACACCCATTGTTTTTCAACAGCGGATGCCAGTGGAAGTACGTCTCAGGCTGCCGGCATTATTGAGGGAATGGAAGCCGGAAGCAAAGTTTTTCTTCTGGATGAAGATACTTCTGCCACCAACTTCATGGTGCGGGATACGTTCATGCAGGAAATCATCTCCCGTGAAAAGGAACCGATCACTCCATTTCTCGAACGGGCACAGAAGCTGTATACAATTGCCGGAATTTCTACGCTTCTGGTTGCTGGAAGTTCCGGTGCATTTTTCCACATTGCGGATACAATTATACAGATGGATTGTTATCATCCTGTGGATATCACCGATAAAGTCAGAGAATTATGTGGAAAATATCCGCTGAATCCAGTTAATACACCGGCCTTTACCATACCCGCCAGTCACCGCATCATGCAGAAAAATACTCCGACAGTCCGCTCACATGGGCATGGAGCAGGCAAGACGGATCGGCTGAAGATCAAAGTTCATGGAAAAGACGGGTTTCTGCTTGGAAAACAGGAAGTAGATCTTCGTTACGTTGAGCAGATTGTAGACTCTGAACAGACCGCTGCGCTGGGACTGCTCTTAAAATATGCTCTTGAGCATCTGGCAGACGGACAGAAAACTATTCACGATATTGTTGCCTATCTGCAGGATCAGATTCATGCCAAAGGCCTTATCGCCTTCGCTGACGGTTCTTATCTGCCATGTGGATATGCCCTGCCAAGAGCACAGGAAATCTATTCCTGTTTTAATCGCTATAGAAGATGATCTGGGGGAAAAAAACACCGCAATTCTTAATTTGCGGTGTCAGACTGTAGACAAACTTGGTGTTGGGTGTTATGCCCAGCACCATTTTTCTTTTAAAACTTCTTTTCTTTTTATTTTTTTCAAAATCAACAAAA
>JABLTO010017436.1_pt1 | contig 25757 bp, 14 predicted proteins | sample 7160091 | NCBI WGS metagenome assembly JABLTO01 (sample SAMN14651225, study PRJNA627086) | human gut metagenome | isolation source: feces | host: Homo sapiens
CCTGCCCCTTCCTCCCTCAGGTGCAAAAGATGACAAACTACCCGGTCGTTCGACACCTTTTTTCTTCAGCGTCGGATGACAAACTACTCGATAATTCGTCATCTTTTTATTCACTCCAAATTGTAGCTAGTTTTGTGCTAGATTCGACCAAGGAAGGGAAAGAACAAAAGCGTAAGAAGGTAGCGCGGCTGAAGGGGGATGCGATGAAGGGGAGCGATTTCACTATCCTTGAGACGGGGAAGATGGATATTCCGCGTTTCGATCTGACTGATAAGGTTGCGATCATCACGGGAGTTGCGAGCGATATCGGTATCGGCCGCGGTATTGCGCGAACGTATGCAGCCTATGGTGCGAAGCTGGTCATCGCTGATATGGACGCTGAAGGGATCGAATTGCGCGCTCAAGAGATCGCCGCTGAATTCGATGCCGAGGTCATTCCTGTGCGCTGCGATATACGCAGTGAAGAGGATCGTAAGACGCTCGTGGACACGTGCATTGAAGCGTTCGGGCGCATCGATATCCTGGTCAACAATGCAGGCGTGGTGCTGAGCAACGATCAACTTGCCCAGGACGTGACCGAAGAGGAATGGGATCGCGTAGTGGACACCGACTACAAAGCGGTCTTCTTCCTGACCCAACGCGTTGCCGAGATCATGATCAAGCAGGAGCGTGGCAATATCATCAACATCGCTTCGGTGGTGGCGCGCGTTGCTTCGACGCGTATGTTGCCCTATGCATCCGCGAAAGCGGCGGTTGTGCAGATGACACGCTGCATGGCGTTCGAGTGGGCACGCTTCAACATTCGTGCGAACTGCATCTGCCCGGGGTATATCGAGACGAACATGACGCAAACAACGCTCAATAAGCCAGCAGCCTATGAAGCGATCACGCGTCCGATTCCACACAACCGCAAGGTGGGCGATCCGCTCGACATAGCGGCGGCAGCACTGTTCTTGGGATGTGACTGTTCGGACATGGTCAACGGAACGCCGCTCTATGTGGATGGGGCCCGTTCTATCTGGTAGAAAAAGGTGTCGAACGACCGGGTAGTTTGTCATCTTTTGAGAAAAACTCACAAGTAAAACACAATTTAAGAAAATTTTTCTTGACTCGGCGTATTGTGCGTCATATCTTAGATAATTGCGTGTTTTTGCAAATACTAAGTTACGTCGAAGGAGGAAATGACTCGTGGGTAAAGCCGAAAATTTCGATTCCACCAGGCATTATCGACCCCGCAGAAGCTTTGCAAAGATTCCTGACGTCATGGACGTCCCTAATCTTATCGCCATCCAGACGGAGAGTTTCAAACAATTCGTCGACCAAGGCCTTGCAACTGCTTTTGCAGACATCTCACCGATCGAATCCAACAACAAAGATATGTGCGTTGAATTCGGTCGCCATGAATTTGGAGAGCCTAAGTATAGTGTAGACGAGTGCAAGGCTCGTGACGTTTCCTATCAGGCTCCGCTCTTCGCCGAGATTCGTTTCATCAATCGCGAAACGGGCGAGATCAAGGAACAAGACGTATTCATGGGTGATTTCCCGCTCATGACCCCGCGCGGCACCTTCATCATCAACGGTACCGAGCGCGTTGTTGTTTCCCAGCTGGTTCGTAGCCCCGGTGTGTATTTCTCCTCCGAGCGCGATAAGACCTCCGACAAGACCATTTATAACGCCAAGATCATCCCTTCGCGTGGCGCATGGCTCGAGTTTGAGACGGACAAGCGCGATGTGCTTTCCGTTCGCATCGACCGCAAGCGCAAGCAGCCAGCAACGCTTTTGCTTCGTGCGCTCGGCATTGCGGAGACGCGAGAAGAGATCATCGAGCTGCTCGGCGATTCCGAGATGGTCATCCGTACGCTCGATCGTGACCCTGCTACTACTAAAGAAGAGTCGCTCATCGAACTCTATCGTCGTTTCCGTCCGGGCGAGCCACCCACGATCGACTCTGCGCGCACGCTGCTCGATGGCTTGTTCTTCAACCCGCAGCGCTATGGCCTTGCGAAGGTCGGCCGCTACAAGATCAACAAGAAGCTCGGTTTCGACCCCGAAAACGATAATCCTACGCTCACGCAGGAAGACATCATCGAAACGATGCGCTATATCGTTGCGCTCCACGATGGTGAAGAGGGCTACCATACCGACGACATCGACCATTTCGGCAATCGCCGCATCCGCACGGTGGGCGAGTTGATCCAGAACCAGTTCCGCATCGGTCTTTCCCGTATGGAGCGTGTCGTGCGCGAGCGCATGAGCATGCAAGAGCCCGATGACATCACCCCGCAGAGCTTGGTGAACATCCGTCCGATCGTTGCGGCGATCAAGGAGTTCTTCGGCTCCTCACAGCTCTCGCAGTTCATGGACCAGACGAACCCTGCGGCAGGCATCACGCACAAGCGTCGTCTTTCCGCGCTCGGTCCTGGCGGCCTTTCGCGTGAGCGCGCAGGCTTCGAGGTCCGCGACGTTCACACCTCTCACTATGGACGTATGTGCCCGATCGAGACTCCTGAAGGTCCTAACATCGGCTTGATCGGCTCCCTTGCAACGTATGCACGCATCAACCCCTATGGCTTCATCGAGACTCCGTATCGTCGCGTTATCGACGGTAAGGTGACCGACGATATCGACTACCTTACGGCTGATGAAGAAGAGAACTACACGATCGCTCAGGCAAACGAGCTGTTCAACTTGGAAACCCGTGAATTCGGTCACACCGATGAAGACGGCGTCTTCCACAAGTCAGCGCGCGTGCTCTGCCGTACGCGTGATGCGAATGGCGTCTTCGGCGAGCCGGACGAAGTCGATCCGATGAACGTTCAGTACATGGACGTTTCACCGCGTCAGATGACCTCAGTCGCTACCTCGCTCATTCCGTTCCTCGAGCACGACGACGCTAACCGCGCGCTCATGGGTTCGAACATGCAGCGCCAGGCAGTGCCGCTGCTGCGTCCGAACGCTCCGCTCGTTGGTACCGGTATCGAACACCGCATCGCGGTCGACTCAGGTGAGATCCTCGTTACGCAGAATGCGGGCGTTGTCGACTACGTCGATGGCCAGACCATCATCGTCGAGCGCGAAGATGGCGAATACGATGAATACCTCGTGCCTAAGTTCCAGCGCTCTAACCAGAGCGGCTGCATGAACCACAAGCCCATCGTGAAGAAGGGCGATCGCGTTGAAGTTGGCGACGTTTTGGCCGATGGCCCATCCTGTGATGGTGCAGAGCTTTCGCTCGGCCAGAACCTCATGGTCGCTTACATGCCATGGGAAGGCTTCAACTACGAGGACGCTATCATCATCTCCGAGCGCGTGGTCGCAGAAGACCTGCTCACCTCTATTCATATCTCCGAATACGAGATCGACGCACGCGATACTAAGCTCGGCCCCGAGGAGATCACCCGCGAGATCCCGAACATTTCCGAAGATATGATCTCCGACCTCGACGCGGATGGCATCATCCGTATCGGTGCTGAAGTGAACCCGGGCGACGTGCTCGTCGGCAAGGTCACCCCAAAGGGCGAGACCGAGCTCACCGCTGAAGAGCGCCTCCTGCGCGCGATCTTTGGTGAGAAGGCACGTGAAGTGCGCGATACCTCGCTCAAGGTTCCTCATGGTGCAGGCGGTCGCGTGATCAACGTGGTCCGTTCTTCGCGTCTTGATGGCGACGAACTGGCACCGGGCGTCAACGAGCTCGTGCGCGTGTTCGTTGCTCAGAAGCGTAAGATCCAGCAGGGCGACAAGCTTTCTGGTCGTCATGGTAACAAGGGTGTTATCTCTCGCATCCTGCCGGTCGAGGACATGCCGTATCTCGCTGACGGTACTCCGATCGACGTCATCCTGAACCCGCTGGGCGTTCCTTCTCGTATGAACGTTGGCCAGCTGCTCGAATGCCACCTTGGTTGGGCAGCGAAGTGGGGCTGGTCGGACGCAGAGGAGACCGATGAGGTCGTAGCTGGTCCGATGCATGTTGCAACGCCGGTATTCGACGGCGCTACCGAGAAGGAGATCTCGGACGTTATCGAGAAAGCTAATCGCAACCTCGTGAACATGCACAAGAAAAAGTACGGTGATCTTGCTCGTCTCGAGTTCGTGCCGCAGCTTTCCCGCACCGGTAAGACGTGGCTCTATGATGGCCGCACGGGCGAGAAGTTCCGCGAGCCCATCACGGTCGGTCAGAGCTACATCTTGAAGTTAGGACACTTGGTCGACGACAAGATCCATGCTCGTTCAACTGGTCCGTACAGTCTTATCACGCAACAGCCGCTCGGTGGTAAAGCCCAGTTCGGCGGCCAGCGCTTCGGCGAGATGGAAGTTTGGGCGCTCTATTCGTATGGCGCATCCAACGTCTTGCAGGAGATCCTCACGATCAAATCCGACGATACCTCCGGTCGTGTCAAGTCCTACGAGGCGGTCGTCAAGGGCGAGAGCATTCCTGCTCCTGAAGTGCCCGAATCGTTCAAGGTCCTTATCAAGGAAATGCGTTCGCTGTGCTTGAACGTCGAACTTGAAGGCAGCGCTCATTCTCACTCCGACCTTACAGCATCTGCTGAGGCCGAAGAGATGGAAGAGGAGCTGCTTGGCGCGCCGCTCGAGCCTTCATCGTCTTCTGAAGGTGAAGAACTGCTCGGTGCTATCACGCAGGAGATCGACGAACTGCTCGGTGGTACCAGCGAGGAAGTGGCACAAGAGCAAACAAGCGACTTGATCGGTGAGGGAGAGGAGAACTAAATGACTGAATACGACGTTAATAATTTCGACGCGATCCGAATCTCTCTTGCAAGCGCTGAGGATGTGCGCGGTTGGTCGCGTGGCGAGGTCAAGAAGCCTGAAACCATCAACTACCGTACGCTCAAGCCCGAAAAGGACGGCCTGTTCTGCGAGAAGATCTTCGGCCCGACCAAAGACTGGGAATGCGCGTGCGGCAAGTACAAGCGCATCCGTTTCAAGGGCATCGTCTGCGAGCGTTGCGGCGTTGAAGTAACGCGCTCTAAGGTTCGTCGTGAGCGCATGGGTCACATCGAGCTCGCTGCTCCAGTGTCTCACATCTGGTATTTCAAGGGTTCGCCCTCTCGTTTGGGTTATCTGCTCGACATCGCTCCTAAAGAGCTCGAGAAGGTGCTCTATTTCGCAAGCTCCATCATCACTTCGGTCGATAAGGAAGCGCGCGAAGAAGACATTGAAGAACTGCGTGATGAGCTTTCTGCTGACCTTGAAGAGCTCGACGCCGAGCGCGATCGCCTGATCGCGGCAACGCGTCGTCTTTCGGTGGACTACGTACCTGAGGAAGACGAATTCGTCGACGACATCGACGAAGAAGAGCGTCTTACCCCCGAAGAGGTGGAAGAAGAGGTCGCCGATCTCTACGAAGAGTTCAACGAGCGCAAAGCGCTGCGCAACGAAGCCTTCGATGCTTTCTTGAAGATCGAACCCAAGCAGCTCGTTCCTGATGAGCAGCTCTATCGTGAGATGCGCACGAACTACTCCGAGTACTTCCGTGGCGGCATGGGTGCTGAAGCGGTGCGCGACTTGCTCGACGCGATCGATCTTGAGGCAACCGCTGAAGAGCTGCGCGAAGTGGTCGCTACGGGCAAAGGCCAGAAGCGCACCAAAGCTATCAAGCGTTTGAAGGTCGTCGATGCGTTCCTGCATTCGAAGAACAAGCCTTCCGATATGATCCTCGATGTTATCCCGGTTATTCCGCCCGATCTGCGCCCGATGGTGCAGCTCGATGGTGGCCGTTTCGCAACGTCTGACCTCAATGACCTCTATCGTCGTGTGATCAACCGTAACAACCGCCTGAAGCGTCTGCTCGATCTGGGTGCTCCTGAGATCATCGTGAACAACGAAAAGCGCATGCTCCAGGAAGCGGTCGACTCGCTCTTCGACAACGGTCGCCGCGGTCGTCCGGTAACGGGCCCGGGCAATCGTCCGCTGAAGTCGATCTCCGATATGCTCAAGGGCAAACAAGGTCGTTTCCGTCAGAATCTGCTCGGTAAGCGCGTTGACTACTCTGGCCGTTCGGTAATCGTTGTTGGTCCGACCTTGAAACTGCATCAGTGCGGTCTGCCTTCTGCGATGGCACTCGAGCTCTTCAAGCCCTTCGTCATCAAGCGTTTGGTCGAGCTTGAATATGCAGCCAACATCAAGGCAGCGAAGCGCGCAGTGGATCGTGGCGCAAGCTACGTTTGGGACGTGCTTGAAGAGGTCATCACGGAACATCCCGTGCTCCTGAACCGCGCTCCAACCCTTCACCGTTTGGGCATCCAGGCATTCGAGCCCGTGCTCGTTGAAGGTAAGGCTATCCGCCTGCATCCGCTCGTTTGTACCGCGTTCAACGCTGACTTCGACGGTGACCAGATGGCAGTTCACGTGCCGCTGGGCAACGAAGCTCAGGCTGAAGCACGTGTGCTCATGCTCTCCGCTAACAACATCAAGAGTCCGGCTCATGGCCGCCCGCTCACGGTTCCTACTCAGGACATGATCATCGGTCTGTACTACCTCACGGCTGCACGCGATGGTTTCCCGGGCGAGGGCCGTGCGTTCATCGACTTCGATGACGCGCTTAATGCCTACGATGCGCGCTGCGAGCTTGACTTGCAGGCGAAGATCTGGGTGCGTCTGAAGAAGGATACGCAGGTTGCTTCTGCTTTCGGCGAATTCGAAGAGCACAAGGCAGGCGAGCGCATCCAGACCACGATCGGCCGCATCACCTTCAATGCGGTGCTGCCGGACGATTATCCGTTCCTGAACTACGAGATGAACAAGACTGAGATCTCGCGTTTGGTCGAGGATTGCTGCAATCGCTACAAGACCTCCGAAATGGAGCCGATCCTGGACGGTCTTAAGAGCGCAGGTTTCCACTATGCAACGCGCGCAGGCGTTACCGTTTCGGTCTACGACGCAACGATCCCGCCGCAAAAGGATGAGATCCTTGCTGCAGCAGACAAGCGCGTCGAGGCGATCGACGAGGACTACGAGATGGGCCTCATGAGCGACGAGGAGCGCCACAAGAAGATCGTTGACATCTGGAATGAAGCCAACGAAGAGGTTGGCGACGCCATGGCGGAGAACTTCGACAAGTTCAACCCGATCTACATGATGGCCTTCTCTGGAGCGCGTGGTAACATCAAACAGATTCGTCAGCTTGCTGGTATGCGTGGTCTTATGTCCGACCCGAAGGGCGAGATCATCGACCGCCCGATCAAGGCGAACTTCCGCGAAGGTCTTTCCGTACTCGAGTACTTCATCTCTACGCATGGTGCTCGTAAGGGTCTTGCTGATACGGCGCTCCGTACGGCTGACTCGGGTTACCTTACCCGTCGCTTGGTCGACGTTGCGCAAGACGTTATCATTCGTGAGATCGATTGCGGTACCACTGATGGCATCGAATGCAAGATCTTGAACGCCAAGGGTGAGATCGATGATTCGCTCGTTGGCCGTTGCTTGGTCGACGCGATCGCCGATCCTAACACCGGCGAAGTGCTCGCTGAAGCAGGATCGTATATCGATTCAGTGGCTCAGCTGAAGACGTTCGTGGATGCGGGCGTTGAGACGCTCGTTCACCGCAGCATCATGACCTGCCATGCAGAGCACGGCATTTGCCAGAAGTGCTATGGCTGGGACCTCGCGACTTCGCGTCCGGTCAACATCGGCACGGCTGCCGGCATCATCGCGGCACAGTCCATCGGTGAGCCGGGTACGCAGCTTACGATGCGTACGTTCCATACCGGCGGTGTTGCAGGTGAAGACATCACGCACGGTCTTCCTCGTGTTACCGAGCTCTTCGAGGCACGTAAGCCTAAGGGCCAGGCAACGCTTGCGGAGATCGCAGGTACGCTGCAGGTCTCTGGCGACAAGAACAACAAGATCCTCACCATCCATGATCAAGAGGGCAACATCCGCGAGTATGTCGTTTCCGCGCGTGCTCAGCTGTTGCCTGGCGTGGAAGACGGCTGCGAGGTCGAAGTTGGCCAGCAGCTCACCAAGGGCTCGATCAACCCGCACGACCTGTTGCGCTTGACCGACCCCAACACCACGCTGCGCTACATTGTCAGCCAGGTTCAGGACGTGTACGTCTCCCAGGGTGTAGACTTCAACGATAAGCACATCGAGGTCATCGCACGTCAGATGCTGCGTAAGGTTGCGGTTGTCGATCCGGGCGATTCGGATTATCTGCCGGGCCGCCAAGTCAATCGTTTCGAGTTCGAGAAGGTCGTCAACGACATGATCCTCGAAGGCAAGAATCCGCCGGTGGGCCAGCCGCTGTTGCTCGGCATCACGAAGGCATCACTTGCTACCGATTCATTCCTCTCTGCAGCTTCCTTCCAGGAGACCACGAAGGTCCTTACGGATGCCGCTATCGAAGGCAAGGTCGATACGCTGCAGGGCCTCAAGGAGAACGTCATCATCGGTAAGCCGATCCCGGCTGGTACGGGCCTGAAGCGCTACAAGGATGTTGAGATCACCTACAAGGGTGTCCCGGTCACGGCGAACGATTCCGATCGTCTGCCTGATTCTGCACCGCAGGCTCTGCGCGACATCGAAGAGCTGTTGCCGCAGCCGCAGGATTGGTCGCTTGACGGTAGCGGCTACATGGATGCGGGTTCGGATTACGCGAGCTACTTCGCTTCCATCACGGCAGGCTATCGTGCGAAGAACCTTACCGACGAAGAGGCGCGCCTCTACATCTATGACGATCTGGGTGTTTCGCAGCGTTGGGCTAACAAGTTCTCCGAAGCAGGCATCGAGACCGTTGCTGATCTGGTCGGTCACACCGAAGATGAGCTGTTGCGCATCGAAGGTATTGGGACGAAGGCGATCGAGGAGCTCAAAGCAGGTCTTGAGAATCATGGTCTTTCCAAGGTTATCGAAGACGACTTCTCAGCTTCGGCTGACGATATGAGCCAGCTGCTCGATATGGTCTTCTCGCCGGACGATACGGTGCTCATCGGCGGCGATAAGCCGGCTACCTTCACTAACGATGGTGAGGATATGCTCGGCGAAGCACTGCCGCCGCGTTCATATCAGCGTAATCTTGACGAGCTTGATGAGCTGCTCAATTCCGTTTCCGACATGGGCTTCGGCGTGATCGATCCCGATACGTTGGGCGGCGGCCATTCAGGTAGCGAAAGCGATTCGGAGCAGTAAGCTTCCCTTTGCTCAAGCACGATTCGTCTAGACGCCCATGAACATCAACACGCGTCCCATCTCGGGGCGCGTGTTTCGTTTATGATGGAATCAACGCTTTTTCAGGGGCCTCCCATAAGGCCATTCAAATAGATTCGAAAAACGAAGAGAAAGGCAGCCTATGACCTCACTGCTCTTCAAGGACATCACGGTCTTGACTGAAGAAGGGAAGACCGTCCCGCACGCTTATGTAGGTGTGACGGGCAGTACTATCTCGCATTTCCAGCTCACGCGGCCCGAAGGCGCCTTCGATCGCACGATCGATGGCCGCGACAAGCTCTTGATGCCAGCACTCTACAACGCGCATGCGCATGTTCCCATGACACTCTTGCGTGGCCGCGGGGATAATCTGCCGCTCGATCGCTGGCTCAATGAAGCTATCTTCCCGTTCGAGGCGCATATCACGGAGGATGTGACCTATCACGCTACGCTGCTCGGCATTGCCGAGATGTTGCGCTTTGGCGTGGTCTCCTTCACGGATATGTACTTCTGCACCGATGCGCGAGCGCGTGCAGTGCTCGATTCGGGCGTGAAGTGCAACTTGAGCGATTGTGTGGTGTGTTCTGAGCCAGGCATGACCTACTATGATCTGCCGCTTGCCAAAGAAAATGAGCAGTGGATCGCGCAGTACCATGGTGCGGGCGATGGTCGCTTGCTCATCGACATGAGCTTGCATGCTGAATACACCTCCACGCCTGAAGTGGTGCGTACGCTAGCCGATGCTACCAAGGCGGCAGGACTGCGCATGCAGGTTCACGTGAGCGAGACGCAAAAAGAGGTGCAGGAATGCATCGAGCGCCACGGTAAGACGCCGCCCGTTTATCTGGCTGATCTGGGGCTCTTCGATGTGCCGACCACGGCAGACCACTGTGTGTGGCTTACCGACGAAGACCGAAGTGTGCTGGCTGAAAAGGACGTGTTCGTTGCGTGCTGTCCCGCCTCAAACGCGAAGCTCGGCAGCGGTATCGCGGATATCAAAGCCATGAAAGCGGCGGGCATCACGCTCACACTGGGCACCGATGGCGTAGCGAGCAACAACAATCACAACATGTTCCAGGATCTTTACCTGCTCGCGCTCATGCAGCGCGCGGGCGATGCGAATCCTGTCTCGCTTTCTGCTGAAGAGCTCATTACCATCGCAACGCGCAACGGTGCGCTTTCGCAGGGTCGTGTTGATTGCGGACGTATGCAGGTAGGGTCGCGCGCCGATCTGACCATGCTCGACATCGATACGCCGTGGATGCAGCCCGTTCACACGATGGCAGAGAATCTTATCTATTCTGCACAGGGCTCTGATGTAGTTCTAACCATGGTTGATGGTACTATTCTCTATGAGAATGGCGAATATCTCACGATCGATATTGAGAAGGAGATCGCTGAAACGTGCGCGGCACGTGAGCGTATCCTTTCTGAGATGGCCTGATCGCCATCTATAAGGAGCAAACATGGAAAAGACCTACTTCACCGAGGGCGAGCAGCCGGAAAGCCAGATGGGTGCCGCGCTCGAATCGCTTGCGCATACGATCCATGCGCGCAGCACGGCTGGCCCTGAAAGCTATACCTATCGGCTTCTCACAGGCAATCTTGATGACCTTTTGAAGAAGCTTGTCGAAGAGGCTCATGAGACTACGCTTGCGGCGAAGGATGTCGAGCGTGATGGTGCGCCGGCAAGTGAGATCGATCACCTGCGCTACGAAGCAGGGGATGTGGTCTATCATCTGTTGGTGCTCTTGGAGCGTTGCGGTGTTGACCTGGATGAATTTGCGGCTGAGATGAACACGCGCATGACCGAAGATGAGATCGCGCTGCGCAGTGGTGTTATCATGCTCAAGCCCGATTTCGTGAATCGCGGCAGTAACCATTAGAATGTTGGCCGCCTTGGATGCGGCATCGAATCATACGTGAGGCGCCTTTACCGGGCGCCTTTCACAAAAAGAAAGGTACTCTTTTGGCTAAACTTTTCGGAACTGATGGTGTTCGCGGGGTTGCGAACACTGAACTTACCTGCGATATCGCCTTCAAACTGGGACAGGCTGCGGTCGAATTCTTGGGTAAGACCATCGTAGTGGGTAAAGACACGCGTCTTTCGGGCGATATGCTCGGCAACGCGCTTTCTGCGGGCATCATGAGCATGGGTGGCAATGTGCTCGATGCAGGCATTATCCCTACGCCGGGCGTTGCGTATCTCGTGCGTGAGCTCCATGCTGAAGGTGGTATTGTCATCTCGGCTTCGCATAATCCGCCCGAGTACAACGGCATCAAATTCTTCGACCGACAAGGCTTCAAGCTCACCGAAGAAGCCGAAGCTGAGATCGAATCATTCGTTCTGGCAGGTGGCGCGGATCCCGAGAGTCTTCCTTCAGGAGATGCGGTGGGCGTAGTGCTTCCTGTTGAAAATGCGTGCGATCTCTATATCCAGCATGCTATTTCATCCTTGCAGGATAAGACGCTCGACTTCTCGAAGCTTACGATCGCGCTCGATACTGGTCACGGCGCTTCATCGCTTACGACTGCAGCAGCGCTCGAGCAGTTGGGTGCTACGGTCCATGTGATCAACGACAGCTTCAATGGGGTTGATATCAATGTCAAATGTGGCTCGACGCATCTTGAGCCGGTGAAAGAGCTACTGGCAGAAACGGGTGCTCAAATCGGCATCGCGCATGATGGCGATGCGGATCGTGTTATGTTCGTTGATGAACTGGGTAACGAGATCGACGGCGATGTGGTCGAGACCGTTTGCGCGCTCGATCTGCAGAAGCGCGGTCTCCTGCGCGATGATACGGTGGTTTCGACGGTCATGTGCAACCTTGGCTTCACGAAAGCGATGGATGCGGCCGGCATTTCGGTCGTGCAAACCCAGGTGGGGGACAAGTATGTCCTGAACGAGATGCGCAAGCTCAATGCAGTTATTGGCGGCGAACAGAGTGGCCACATGATCTTCCTCGATCATAATTCCACGGGCGATGGCCTTATCACGGCACTTCAGTTCTTGGCAGCTTGCTTGCGTAACGATCAGCCCGTTTCAGAGACGGCGGCGCTCATGCAGCGTTTCCCGCAAGAGCTCATCAACGTGCGCGTGGCTGACAAGCATGCAGTTTCTGAGAATGCAGCGGTGGCCGATGCGATCGCTGAAGCTGAAGCGAAACTTGATGGTTCCGGCCGCATCCTTGTGCGCCCGAGTGGCACCGAGCCACTTGTCCGCGTGATGGTGGAAGCTGCCACCCACGAAGAAGCCCTCGGCTACGCCCAAGAGATCGCCTCGATCATCGAACGCGAACTCGGCCAGTAAAGCCAACCGCTAAACGGTGTGGCATATATTTCGTTGCTAATTCGATCGGGAGCGTAGCTTCATAGAGCATACGCTGTATAAAAGCAAATATATCACTTGAGAAAAGACCAGCTCTGCTGGTCTTTTCTCATGCCCAAAACCCCAAATGTTGTACAACAAATAACTCGAAACTAAACGTATACTTACCCTACTTGTTCTTCGTTCGCTATGGAAGAAATGGCGAATTGAACAGCGATTCTATCTGTAGTTATAGAGAAAGGGGTATCAATGAAAAGGCAATTAAATCAGTGCGTGAAAGAGGTGAGCGATGTTTTTTGGAATGTGTAATCCTTCTCAAAAGAAGGCTTCATCTTTAAGGTTAACTGCGGTGGCTCTTGCTTCCGTTCTCTTGTGCATAGCACTCTTCTTTCTAATTCCCTCTCAATTTGCTTACGCTGAAGAGACAGAAATTGACGGAGTTGAATATACGTATGAGGTCAATGATGATGAATCAGTAAAAATTACTGGTTTATCTAGCTCAAGCAAAACTTCTGCTGTTGTTCCAGGGGTAATTGCTGATAAGGAAGTCAAAGAAATATCGCTGGGTGCTATAAGCGGTCCTGGAAGCGCTCCTAGTGCAGCACCAAATATTGGGAAGATCACTTCTCTTGACCTTACGAAATGCGCTCAATTGGAAAAGTTCACTAGCTATGATCTAGGGTTTACTTCAATAAATGCAGCAAACCGCATTAAGCTAAATGAACTGAAATGCGAAGACAATAAGCTTATAAACTTGAATGTTTCTGGTTGTACAGCGCTCGAAACACTTTGGTGTAATTTTAATGAGTTGACCTCTCTTGATGTATCGACGTGCTCAAATCTGCAGGATCTCATTTGTTCAAATAATAAGCTCACCTCATTAAATCTGTCTTCTTGCAGAAAGCTCTCTCAGCTCTCATGCGATGGTAACAAGCTTACCGCTCTCGATCTCTCCAAGTGTCCGGATTTGGCTTGGGTAGACTGCCAGGATAACCAGTTGGCAAGCTTGGATATCAGGAACTGTACTGAGCTAGAATCGCTTTATTGCACAACTAATAACTTAGTTGCGCTTGATGTGTCTCAAAACAAGAATCTGATTGAGTTGTTCTGTGGTAACAATAAGCTAACTACTCTCGATATCAGCAAGAACTCAGCCTTACAAACCCTTTATTGCCCTAACAATTCGATAACAAATACATCGGCGCTTGAAGCATGGTTGTCGAAGGATGGCCACGAAGGAGAAGTCTTGCCTCAAAACGGTAAAGGCCAATGGAAAAAGGGCTCAAAGGGCTGGTGGTATAGCTATGGAAATGGTAGCTATGCTAAAGATTGTTGGATGCGTCTAGGAGATGCCATTTATCGCTTTGACGCTGATGGCTGGATGGCCACAGGCTGGCAGAAAATAGAAGATCAGTGGTTCTATTTCGCTAACTCGGGAGCCTTGCAAACTGGCTGGAAGCATATTGGCAACAAATGGTATTACCTTAATCCTGAAGACACCGTTTTGGGCTTTATGCTAACAGGTAAGCAAGAAATAGGTGGAAAAACCTATTACCTTGATGACAAAACTGGCGCCATGAAAACTGGCTGGAATAAAGAAGATGGCAAATGGTATTACTATAATGCATCTGGCGCTATGACCACTGGTTGGCAAAAGGTTAAGAACAAGTGGTACTTCATGAATTCTGATGGAGTAATGCAGACTGGCTGGATCGAAAGTAAAGGTGTTAAGTACCACCTGAGCTCTTCTGGAGCCATGGATCAAGGCTGGAAGAAGTTTGAGAACAAATGGTACTACTTCAAGAATTCTGGTGCCATGGCTACGAATTGGGTAAAAGTGAGTGGTAAATGGTACTACATGAATTCCGATGGAATTATGCAAACTGGTAAGCAGGCTATCGATAAAAAGACCTATTATCTCACCGCATCTGGCTCTATGAAGACGGGATGGAATAAAGAAGGTTCAGATTGGTTCTTCTACAACAAGTCTGGTGCCATGAAGACCAACGCTTGGATTTCAGGTAAGTATTGGGTCGGCTCTGATGGTGTGATGGCAACGAATTCCTGGGTTGATAGCGACAAGTACTATGTCAACGCTAAAGGTGAATGGGTGCCGAATGCGCAGCACTAGCTCAATACGTTTGATACAAGCGACCGATCGGTAGAAAGATAAACGAGACTCTACGTTTACGACGTTACTGAAAAAGGCGGCGAAATCTCAACGAGAAATCGTCGCCTTTTGTTTGGATGGCATAATTTGAAAACCCTGTTCAAACTGAATTGCAATTTGCTAGAATCATATCTACCACACTGTCTGCCTAGTAAACCTGGGTGACGCACGATTATATACAAGTAGAACCAACGGAAATGAGGGCGTTTGCTTTTCTTGGTTGGTTTACTTGTGTGTAATCACCGGACAGTGTGGTAACTGCGTGAACGCCCTCTTTGCCGAGATGCCTCCGCAATTATAGATGCAAGCTTTTCTATCTTGTTGTACAACAATATGGAATCCGAGGCAGAAGGATCCCTATGCGAACAAAGAAGCCAAAGTCGCTTAAGCGCTTACGTTCGGCGTGCGTGCTGTTCCCATTAGCAACGTGCTCTGTTGCGCTTGTGATCTTTAGCGCAGTGGTGTATGCCTTAGCTGTTCCTGGCGCGCTAATGGGCGATTCTTCAGATGGGGACAATTCTATCTTCAGCTCCCTTTTCAGCTCAGCAAGTGCCGACACCCCAAATGATGCTTCAGCACAAGGGCAAGAAGGTGCGGCTCTACCTGGCGGCGCCAGTGAAGATGGCTCGTTCACTCCAGCAGTCCTGCCTGCTGCGCCTACGCTGGGAACAGCTGCTCTGGGGACCTTGAATTCGGTAGTAGGTGAGACTATCTCTCAATCAGGGGATACTATCCAAGTCACAAACCCTGGGGGCTCATCGAATCCTTCACAGGACAGAAACCAGAATAACAACAACCTAAATCAAGGCCAGGATCAAAACCAGCCTTCACAGGAGCAGCCAGTAGAGAAGCCTTCTGTTTTTGACGCAGAGACAGAAGCTGGTTTTCACGAGCACATTCTCAATTCGTATTCTCAGCTCAGTCACTATTATGAGGAGCTCTGTAAAGGATATAATAATCTTTACGCTGATTGGGCTGCTGGGAAAGGCGCTTCAGCGTGCTGCGGCTCCGTAGATCCGCAGTACTATCTGTCTACTTGTGACAAGAAAAGGATCGAGGCGCAAAACTGCGTTTATAAAGGCAAGCAAATCACTTCTGATTCAAAGTGGTATGACGAATATACAAAAGTTTGGCGTTTGTATGAGAATCTGGTTAACGCTTCATCTCTCCTAAAAGAATTCAATGGAGGGTGTACTCAAGAATATGCCGCCAAGCGACTAGCTGTTTATAAATCAAGCACAGGTTACGATTCGCCTATGGATGAGTTTGCGCAGAATTATCCGAAGGTAAAACTATAAAGGCTCGAACTTATGAGTGATGAAGAATCAGTAGTCGAGCTTTACGACGAGTCAACCCAGATTCGTCAGCAAAATCAGACAGCAACTTCTCTGCGTGTGATCCATCTCGAAGATTTCGAGGCACCTTTCACGCTGCCATCGGAAGATCGCGAAGCGTATCTTCGCAGATTCGCCACGCTCTTCGTTGATGAGTCGCGTATGCGAGAGGGTAGTACGGGCAAGATATTCCAAGCTGTCAATGCGTTTGGCGAGCGTTTTGCTCTTAAAGAGTATGAAGACACATCAGCTCAGAGAATGGATCATGAATACGGGGCGCACCGTCTCGTTTCGGGGATCAAGGGTTATCCCGCACTCTATGGCAAAGCGCACGTAACGAGGAAGCCTGCTCTGGTGATGGAGTGGATAGAGGGCGAAGATCTGCTGCATGTTCATGCGCGCCTTGCGATCGATGATGAAGGAAGGATCTCTCCTCTTACGGCAGCTCGTTTGGGACGCGATCTGTTCGATGTTTTGGCTCGCACGAACGTGCTCGAAAACACCATGGTTCACGGTGACCTTTCGTTGCGTAACATCATGGTGAACGCTCTTCGTCAATCAGTTGAAGAGCAGACTCAAGAAGGCTCCTTCGATCTTCGTTTGATCGATATGGGGTCTGCCTGTTTTGATAAGGCATCTCACGCCAATGGTCATGGGCAAGATCGGTCGAATGGCGACGAATTCACGTACGTAGTTGCAGCTACTCCCGAATTTGCTGCACCTGAATTAAAGGAAGATTCGGATGTGCGCTGTACGCCTGCTTCTGATGTGTACGCAGCTGCACGCATCATCTGTCATCTCCTTTGTGGTAATGAGACTTCATCGTTTGTAACTGCACATGGTTCAGGTGATGATATTGCAGCCGTACTGCTTCGCGAACCTGAGGTGGCGGTTGCAGTCAATCATGCTTCAGCGGGTCTTTCGCCCGCTCCTTCTCTTGAACAGATCGCGCTTGCGCTTGAGTTAGCCGATGAGCCGCTTGCTGATCTTCTGAGATGTTGCCTCGATGAGGACCCCAAGAAGCGCCCCTCAGCTTCGGCGATGCGTGACGCACTCGATTCATTCTGCGCTTCCTACGCATCCAATATCGGCCACGCGCTTCGTGGTGAGGACCTTGAGCCATGTAGGGCACCGTTCATCAACAAGGGATTGAGCCGCTTTTCCCTGCAAGCGCGCAATACGATTCGCATAGTAGGTAAGAGCGTTTCATGGGGCTTGCTTGCCGCTGTTCTGGTGATCACGGCCATCGCGATCCAAGCGAGTGCTACTTCTGTGAACTGGGGAGATGTTCGTCTCGAAGGGTTTGCGGCAGAGATTCTAGTCGCCTTGCTGCTTGTTCCACCTCTTGCAGGAAGAGCGCTTCGGGGGAAGAATCCGCGCAAGGTCTCAGGCCTTGTTCGGGCGAGTGCGGGCATCCTGATCGTTGGTTCGTGCTTGATGTATTTGATGTTCGCAGGGCAATTCGACCCGCGTGCTTTCCAGCAGCTTATGGAAAGCGCTGTTTTCGCCAGTGCGATCATGGGCTGGTGCCCACTGGTGCTCGACTGTGCATTTCCGCCGATTTCGGCGAGTGTTCGGCGCAGATATCGAGCTTTGTCGGAGCCTGCGGTCGATGAGGTTGGCGAATCTGAATGCGTGAGAGCCTTGGACGAAAAAGCTGATGACGTTCAGGGTGTTCAAGAGAAAAGAGATGATGAGTGTGACTAAAGAGGTTTTGACCCCGTGTGCAGCGCTGTTCGATATGATGAAACGCTATGGTGGAATCAGCTATAAAGATCTTGCCTCCCTGATATTGTCGGGAAAGCCGCTTTCGGATGGCGTGAGCCCGGTTAGCCGCACCAATGATCGGGCGTGGCTCTCGCGCTTTGTGGTGCATGCTCCTGTTGGTAGCGTGCAGGAGCAATACTTCGCCGATTTTCCTTCTGCATCGCTGCGCGTGGTTGCACGATTGAAGGCCAACAAGCGTAAGTCCCTTTCAAGCCGTGAGATATTGGATTTGGTGACGGGCGAGAAGGGGCAGGAGATGATAGATGCGCTCGTTGTGTGTCACCAGGATATCTCGCTTTATCGGAATGTTCTTCTTCGTCTTGTTCGCGAGAGTGGCTTCACTGAAAACGAGCGTGCGGAGATGGCAATGGTCGTGCTCGTTACTGTGGGATGTACAGCTAGTGTGCGAAAAGCCGCTGAACAGGTTATGAATTTCTCTCGTAGTGTGCATGGGGCTGGCATGGCTACGCCGCTCGTTACCCCTGAATCGATCGTGGTACAGTCAGCTGCGACCGATCCTGTTGATCCTAAGCCGGTCACACTGGTTCTTTTTCGCGTGGTCGATGGCTATATTGCAGGTGCACCGTACTATCTTAAAGCGGGTCCGGAAGGGACGGAGATCGGGTCGCTCACTTTGAGCGAGGGCGCAATAACTGACGTAGGGCCTGATGTGTCGGGCAAACATCTGCTCCTTACGTGTGAAGGCGGTCAGTGGTACGCGCAAGGGCTGGGCTCGAAGTTTGGCACGGTCCTTATCAATGGAGCAGATCATGAAGAGGTAGTTGTCGAGCTTCCGCAATCTGAACGATCTGATGGAGAGGCTATAGAGGCAGTGCCGGTGAATCCGGGTGATGAGCTGCTTTTAGGAGCGAGCACGCGCTTCATGATCATGGAAGGTATTGACCCAACAGCTGGTTGATCCATGTGCTGAGTCTCTTTTTTTGCCAAAGGGCTGGGGTGTTCCTGGATGATAAGAATACGAGCCCACTCAGGGAGCAGACTCGTATCCTTTTTGCTTTTTGGGTGTTCAGTTGTTTAGTTGCTTTGCGCGAGGTATTGATCGATCGCGTACTTGGTGATGTTTGAGCGATTGATGATGCCCACCATCTTATTTCCATCCAGCACCGGAGCTTTCTTCAGGTGATTCTCTGAAAGCACGCGCGTCACTTCGCCTAGGTCGTCGTCCACATTCACGCTGATGACCTTCTTGCGCGAGAGTTCGCTGATGTTCATATTCATGGTCTCTTTGAGCGTGCGATCGAAATCTTCGTTTTCGCGCTCTACGATGAACGACCAAGCGCTCTTGAAAGCAGGAACCTGGTCAGCGAGACACGCCATCACATCACCATCCGAGATGAAGCCAACTACCTGAAGCCGGTTGTCAACCACGGGAACGCCTGATATGCCGCGCTCCATGAAGAGCTTCATAGCATCCAGAACGGTCGAATCTTCTGGCAGGGTATAGACATCGGTCTTCATGATCTGAGCAAGCGTGTTCGCTCCAGAAACCATGCTTGCGGCGGTTGCAGCAGCTGCTTGTGCATCGCCAGCCCATGCGCCTTCTTGTTCTTGCGGAGCCACAGAAACCGGCTTCTTCGCATTGCTTCTGATCCAGAGTGCAAGGGCGAAACCAACCAGCGCCACTATGCCGATCAGCACACCCGATGCCAGCATACCAGCGTTCATCGCGTCGATCGCGCTCGCGCCCGATGCTGCCTGACCAGCGCCAACAGCAGCATAGACGCCTACGAACACAGAAGAACCGATGCAGCCAGCGATCTGGAAGCCCGTGGACATGACGGTCACGCCGTGCGGGTTCATCTCGGGAGAAAGCTTTGAGAGCGCATAGCTCTGAACAGGCCCGATGATGAACGCAGATCCACAGATAACGGGAATGTAGATGATGGCCAACAGCACGGGGTTCGCCGTCGCGATGAAAGCGGCGGTCAGCACCGAAAACACTGCGATGCACAGAAAGCCGAGCGGCAGAAGAACGCCAGGACCTTGCTTATCGTAGATGCGTCCCGCCAGCGGCGAGATCACGCACGAGCACAGGATGGCGGGGAACAGAATCAAAGATGCAACAAGCGGTGGCGTACCAAGAGCCGATTGCATGAAGGTCGGGACGATGATGTTCATCGCGAAGATAGTGATGAGCGAGAGCATGTTCACCACTAAGCCCACGGCGAACGGTGGGATCTTCAACGGACGCAGGTCGATGAGCGGCTCAGCCAGCTTGCCTTGGCGCACGACGAACACCACCAAAACAGCAGCGCCCACCACGATCGAGGCTACGGCGAAGACAACGTTTCCGCTGAAGATGGTCGAGATGCCATAGAGGATGCCGATGAGCGCGATGGCGATCAAGGCAACGGAAGGTGCATCAAGCTTCGGATGCGTGAGGTGTGCGATATCGCGCAGGATGATCGCGCCCGCCAAGAAGCACAGAAGCGAAAGCCCTGCGAACACCCACAGCAGCATCGACCACTCGAAGAACGCCAAGATAACACCCGCAAGGATAACGCTCGATGAAGGGCCGAGCGTGGTCATTGCGCCCATGATGCCCATGTAGGTGCCCAGCTTCTCGCGTGGCGCGACCTCGAGCGTGATGTTCATGCCAATCGGGATGAGCATGCCAGTCCCTAGCGCCTGTACGATACGGCCTGCCAAGAGCACCGAGAAATTCGGAGCCAGCGCACCGATCACCGATCCGATCACCAAAAGGGCGGTGGTGGCGCAGAAAAGCTGGCGCGTGGGGAAGGAGCGATAGGCGAACGCGGAGACGGGAACCATGACAGCTGCGCCTAGCATATAGGCGGTGGCTAGCCATTGTACGGTCGAGACATCGACGGAGAGGCTCTCCATGATGGGGGCGAATCCAACGTTCAAGAAGGTTTCGTTGAAGGTCGCCAAGAACGCGGCGAACGCGGCAACCACCAGGATGGTTGAAGGCTTTCGGGTGCGCTCGGTAGAAACAGTTCCGTGCGCTTGCTGCGCATTGGTTGCTTCGCTTGTCATCAAGCTTCCTCGCTTTCTTGCAGCGCTACTGCACGAGGCTAGCCCGATCGCGGACAACACAAAAGAAGCGCCCGCATGTGCGTAGAAATGACCAAGGCGATATCTCCTGTGCCGTGATCAGATTTACGCATCGTGCAGACGCTACATGTGTCGTTTACAGTTCTCTATTCGATTGTTAAGCGATTCTACAACGAAGCACGCTCGCTCTTGCGACTTCGAATCTGTGAACGGATACAAGGAAGGACCTCGAGCGGGTGCGCAGGCTTGCGGCAGCAGCAAACACGACCGAGCGCTCTTTTGCGCCCTGATGCATTCATTCCGTGGACGGATTGCGGAGCTGTTCATACGCCGCAGGTCTGGGAGAGGTGGTATGATAGACTACGTTCGTTTCCAAGACGGAATTCAATCGACTAGCGAATCAACTATAGGAAGGTAGGCGTGTATGTCAGGCCACTCAAAATGGGCTACTACGAAGCATCGTAAAGCTGCCCAGGATGCAAAGCGTTCGGCATTGTTCTCAAAGCTCTCCCGTAACATCACGGTAGCGGCGAAAGAAGGCGGCGACCCGAACCCCGACAATAATGCATCCCTGGCTGCTGCGATCGATAAGGCTAAGAGCTACTCGCTTCCTAAAGATAAGATCAAAACGGCGATCGATAAGGCGTTCGGCACAGGCAAGGATGCTGCGAACTACGAATCGGTCATCTACGAAGGCTATGGTCCTGCGGGCGTTGCGGTCTACTGCGAAGCACTGACCGACAACCGTAACCGTACGGCTGCAGATGTGCGCTCGGCCTTCTCTCATGCCAATGGCAACCTGGGCACCAGCGGCTCGGTCGCGTTCCAGTTCGAGCGCAAAGGTCAGATCTTCATCGAGAAGGAGATCGAAGGCGGCAAGAAGGAAGGCATGATCGCTAACGGCGCTGCGGGCGACGAAGACGAATTCATGATGGTAGTTGCTGAAGCTGGCGGAGACGATTACGAAGACGCAGATGAAGAGTGGATCGTCTACACTGCACCGAACGATCTGATGGCAGTCAAGAAGGCCATCGAGGAGCAGGGTGTAGCCACTAAGGGTGCTGAGTTCATCATGGAGCCCACCACGCCAACGCAGGTTTCGGTATCCGATGCGAAGAAGGTTATGCGCTTGATCGATAAGCTCGAAGAGCTCGAAGATCTTCAGAACGTCTATCACACGATGGAGATCACGGACGAGATCGCAGCCGCGCTCGACGAATAGAGCGTGTTTTCGCGCAGTCCGGTTGCGCGCTAATACTCTGTCTCATGCGAAAGGTTTCTGCGGGTTTACCTGTGGAAACCTTTTCCGTTCATGGCTGCACCCCCCTTAAAAAATAGGGCGATTTATGCTATAGTTATTTCCATATTGCATTAAACACACTTTAAACGAACTACAATGCAAGAGGATAGGCTTTGACCAGGCATAATAATATTCTTTCCTTTGACGAGGCACGCGCCCGTGGCGCAGTGTCTTCTCGTTCTGGTGTAAAGCAAGCGCCAAAATCTCCTCCCATCGCACATAAAAACACCGCTCATTCTCCTCAAATGCGCCGTTCATCCTCGCAGGTGAACCCGCTGCGTCCTGTGCCGAATCAAGCGCGTCAAAGCTCTGCGCATGCGGCTTCCTCGCGTCCTGAGCGACTCACGTACGATCCATCCTTTGCGCAGTCCTTCACGGCAACGGCTAGAAGCGGCTCCTATCAGAATGCTCGGCGCGATGGACGTTCCGTGCCGCCCTCATATGCTACGAACATGCCATCTTCCTCAGTGCCACCGCGCCATCCCTCTGCTTCCCACGTGGGGCGCACGAGCGCGACGGCTCATAGCGCCGTTCGCTCTGGTGATCCTTATGCGCGCCAGAATGCAACGGACGCGCAGGATGCGCATCGCGCCGATCCTCATGCGAATGCGGATCATAAAGACAAGAAGAAGTCGCTCGCGCATCGCGTGCGTTCAGTAAAAGCGGAGCGCCAGTTCAACAAGACCTTCGGCACCGATGAACCGGTGAAACCAGGACCTGAACAAAGCAGCCGTCCAGCACTCTATGAGATGAAGATGGGCAAGACGCATAAGCGTTCTGCTCGTATGCAGAACGGCGCAACATCCAAGAAGAAGCGTGGATTCTTCGCACGGTTCGCTTCGCTGTTCGCCTTCCTCGATCCGCGCTCTCCGCAGTTCTCTTCGCAAGCGCTCATCGCTTGTGCGACCTTCGTGCTTGCGGCGGTCATGCTCTATCAGCCAGTTGCGAACTATTATCAAGAAGTGCGTTCCCAGCAGCAGCTCGAAGCTGAATATGCAGTCGTTTCCGATTACTATTCGAGCCTCAAATCCGAGGTTGAATACCTTAATACCAAAGAAGGTCTTGAAGAGTATGTTCGTGAAGAGCTTGGCTGGGTCAAATCGGGAGAGCAGGTTTCTTCAGTCGAAGGACTTGCACCGCGAGATTCTACTGCCAAGCAAGGTTCGATCACGGCCGATCTCTCCAATGCGGTTCCGACACCCGTAACCTGGTATTCGCCGGTTCTCGATTTCATCTTTGGCTACAATAAGCCGTAGTGCCTTGCGTGCACGCATTCATCGTTCGTAAGAGAAGAGAGGGCATCGCGCATGCTCTATGCTGCTATTGATATCGGCACGGTCACATGCCGCCTGCTCGTGTGCAAGCTCGAGCGAGGGATCCAGCAAGAGCTGGTTCGTGAATGTAGGATCGTGAACCTGGGCATCGGTGTCTCCAAGACGGGTGTCCTTCAAGAAGATGCGATCGAACGGGTCGTTTCCTGCGTAAAGGAGTATTGCGAGCTCGTTCGCGCGATCGCGCAGAAAGAAGACGTGCCTTCTATCCCGATCGGCGCGGTTGCTACGAGCGCCTCTCGCGATGCGTGCAATGCAGGCGAGCTAGTTTCCCGCCTGCATGAGCTTGGCGTGGATCTGCTCGTCATCCCGGGCGAAGTCGAGGCCGATCTTTCCTTCCGTGGTGCCTCAGCTGAATTCCCAGGCGAACGATTGGTCGTTGTTGATGTGGGTGGCGGCTCGACAGAAGTGATCTTCGGTTCCGCTCAAGATGGCGTGTTGTTCTCTCATTCGTTCAATATCGGGTGCCGCCGGATCACCGAGATGTTCCTTGCCTCAGACCCTCCTCGAATCGAAGAGTTGGCGAGCGCAAGAACGTTCATCACAGAAGAATTGCATTCGGTATTGGGCATAAGGTTCGAAGGATTCTTCCCGGATCGAGTTGTTGCGGTGGCTGGTACGGCGACCAGCGTGGTTTCGGTGGATGAAGCCATGGAGGTTTACGACTCTGCACGCGTTCACAAGACGGTCGTTTCGCACGAGACGCTCGAACGTGTTGCGACAATGCTCGCAATGCTGCCTGAAGAGGAGCGTAAGTGCGTTGTTGGTCTTGAGCCGAAGCGCGCTGGCGTGATCGTGGCGGGCATGCTCATCCTTGAATGCGTGCTCGATGTGCTCGGTCAAGATTCGTTCACGGTGAGCGAATCGGATATCCTCCAAGGGATCATCGCTGCGCTTGATAGGCATATCCCGCCATTCGACGATACCATCCCAGAAGTCTAACGCGGTGCTTTCACCTTCAGCGAAGTACGATAGAATATCAGGCAATGAAATAAGACGAAAGGCCGCTTCCGTTGCTTGATTTTGGTTCGTTTCTCATGATGCTCGGGTCGAACCCCGTGCTTTTGATCATCTTGGTGCTCACGCTTGGTGCTACCGTCGTGAACGGTGCGACCGATGCTCCTAATGCGATCGCCCCTGCGGTCTCGACGCGCGCGATGGGACCAGGCGCTTCGATCATCATGGCGGCCATCTGCAATTTCGTTGGTCTCGTGCTCATCACGGCGATCAGTTCGGCCGTTGCGCAGACCATCTTCAACATGGTCGATTTCGGCGGAAATGCCCACCAAGCGCTCCTCGCGCTCGCGGCTGCTATGGTGGCGATCATCGTGTGGGGTGTCGTGGCCTGGCTCTTCGGCATTCCCTCATCGCAGAGCCATTCCCTTATCGCTGGCCTTACTGGTGCTGCGATCGCACTGCAGAACGGCTTTACGGGAGTGAACTGGGGCGAGTGGATGAAGGTCATCTATGGTCTTGTGGTTTCGACCTGCTGCGGTTTCGGCGGCGGTTGGCTGTTCACCAAGCTGCTCGAGAAGCTCTTCAAGAAGGCAGATCGCAGAAGGCTCCAGAACAAATGGCGCATCGCGCAGGTGTTCACGGGAGCAGGCGTGGCTATCATGCACGGCGCGCAAGATGGCCAGAAATTCCTCTCGATCAGTATGCTCGGCATCATGCTCGCTCTTGGCTCGATGGATACTTCCCAGGTTGTTTTCCCGCTATGGCTCATCATCCTCTGCGCGCTTGCGATGGGGCTCGGCACGGCGATCGGCGGTAAGAAGATCATCAAATCGGTGGGCATGGATATGGTGAAGATGGAGCCCTATCAAGGGTTCTCTGCGAGCACGACCACGTTCAGCTGTTTGGTGCTCGCAACCTTCACGGGTCTGCCTGTTTCAACCACGCATACCGCCACTACCGCCATCATGGGCGTGGGCGCTTCAAGACGTATTCGCGCAGTTCGGTGGAGTATGGCAGGCAACATGGTCCTTACGTGGGTGCTCACGTTTCCGGGCTGTGGTCTTATCGGTTTCGTGCTGGCGAAGCTCTTCTTGCTCTTCTAAGCGTTCGCTCTCGGCTTCGTGTCGCCTTCTTCCAGCCTTGCACGCTTGTTTCGAGCGCGGTCGTTCATGAAGTCTTCTACCTGCCTTGCTTGCAGCGCTCTTGAAACCTGCTCGCATTCAGCATCTTTTCAGCGAAGCTCCCTATAGGTGAACGGTATCTTTTGCTATTATGAATGGGCTTGATGCGAACGGGAGCGTGGCTGAATTGGCTTACGCAGCGGACTTAAAATCCGCCGCCCTTGGGCTTGTGGGTTCGAGTCCCACCG
>JABLTO010182771.1_pt1 | contig 25750 bp, 23 predicted proteins | sample 7160091 | NCBI WGS metagenome assembly JABLTO01 (sample SAMN14651225, study PRJNA627086) | human gut metagenome | isolation source: feces | host: Homo sapiens
CATCCAGTTGCAGGTACATATAAAAAAGAAAGAATAGAAGCAGGTAAAAAATACTTCTCAGTAGCTAGTGGTGGAGGAACAGGAAGAACATTACACCCAGACAATATGGCAGCAGGACCAGCATCATACGGAATGACAGACACAATGGGAAGAATGCACTCAGATGCACAATTTGCAGGAAGTTCATCAGTACCAGCACACGTAGAAATGATGGGACTAATCGGAATGGGGAATAACCCTATGGTTGGAGCATCAGTTGCAGTAGCTGTTGCAGTAGAAGAAGCAATGAAATAGTTGATAAAACTCAATTATAGCAATTTAATATAAAAATAAAAGAACGTGGACAAATGTTAAATTATCATTTTGTCCACGTTTTGTCATCTAAAAAGATATTTTGCTTGATTTGTATAAAAATATAAGATATAATTCAAAATATAAAAACATTGGGGTATCGCCAAGCGGTAAGGCATCGGACTCTGACTCCGACATGCGTAGGTTCGAATCCTACTACCCCAGCCAAAAAATAAACATATATATAGAATTGGGTGTTGAAATGAAAAAAAATTATCCGCCATATACAATTACTGATAAAATGTTAAATTTAGCAACGAGCATAATGGAAAAAATAGGAGAAGCAAATTATTTTGAAAGTTTGAATAGATTTCCGGAATTAAGAAAAAAAACAAGAATAAAATCTATTCATTCATCTTTAGCTATTGAAAATAATCAATTATCATTGTTTCAAGTTGAAGCTGTAATAAATGGAAAGTCAGTTATAGGAGAACAAAAAGATATTCAAGAGGTAAAAAATGCATATAGAGCTTATGAAGAGATTGACAATGTAAATCCATATTCTGTAGATGATTTAAAAAAGATACAAGGAATACTAACTTTTGCTATTGAAGATGATTCTGGAAAATTTAGAAATCATGGAGAAGCTGTTTATGATGGAAATATTCAAATTTTCATGGCTCCACCACATAAAATAGTTCCAAAACTAATGGATGATTTATTTAATTGGATGAATAAGGCAAAAGAAGAAGTTAATCCATTAATCTTGTCTTCAATATTTCATTACGAATTTGTGTTTATTCATCCTTTTTCAGATGGAAATGGAAGAACTGCGAGATTATGGCAAACAGCAATACTTGCACATTGGAAAGATTTGTTTAAATATATTCCAATAGAGAGCATGATAAGAAAACATCAAGAAGAATATTATGTGGTTATTCAAAATTGTAATAATAATGGAAATTCAAATGAATTTATTGAATTTATGTTAAAAATTATAGATGAAGCTGTAGATGGAATGATATTAACTTCTAACCAAGAAACTACACAAGAAACTGCACAAGAAACTACACAAGAAAAAATAATAAATTTAATTAAAAAGAATCCAAGTATTACACAGAGCGAAATGGCAAAAATACTTAAATTAACAAGAGATGGTATATCATATAATATAAGAATTCTAAAAGAAAAAGGAATTATTGAAAGAATTGGAGCAACAAAGAATGGTTATTGGAAAATAAATATATAAAAATAGAATATTAAGATAATAATAAATAAAAAATTAAACTGACAGGTCAGTTTAATTTTTTTTTGCCTCTAATTATGGTATAAATTTTCTGTTGGAGGTTTTTATGTATAAAAATAATAATGTAAAAATAGAAAATTTAAAAGAAATGCTTGAGAAGTCTGGTAAATTATATGGAGATAAACAAGCATATAAAATAAAAATAGATAAAGAAAAATATATTACATATACACATGCGGAAATTAGAGAAAATATAAATTCTTTGGGAACTGCACTAATAAATTTAGGTCTTAAAGATAAAAGAATTGCAGTAATTGGTGAAAATAGATTAGAGTGGGAACTTGCTTATTTAGCTGTTGTTTGTGGTACAGGTGTTGTAGTTCCTTTTGATAAGTCTTTACCAGAAAATGAACTAAAAGATGTAATTGAAAGATCAGAAGTTGAAGCTATTTTTTATTCTGCAAAGTATGAATCTACTTTAGAAAAAGTAAAAGCAGAAGGCGTTGGAAAATTGAAACATTTAATATCAATGGATTTAGAAAAACATTCAAATGGAAATTATTCACAAAAAGAGTTAATAAAAAGTGGAAAAGAATTATTAAAAGATGGAAATAAAGAATTTATAAATGCAAAAATAGATAACGAAAAAATGAGCATAATGCTATTTACTTCTGGAACAACATCTAAGTCTAAAATTGTTGCATTATCACATAAAAATATATGTACAAATTTAATGGATATTGCAGAAGTTTTAGATGTTAATTCAAATGATATATTTCTATCTTTTTTACCATTACATCATGTTTTTGAATGTACTGTAGGATTTTTATTTTCACTATATGTTGGAGCGAAAACTGTATTTTGTGATGGAATAAGGCACATACCAGAAAATTTAAAAGAATATAAAGTATCTGTAATGGCTTGTGTTCCTGCAATATATGAACGATTATTTAAAATAATAAGAAAACACCTTAGTGAGAAAGGGGAGCTTGAAGAAATTCTTGAAAAAGAAGAATTGCTTAAAAATGCAAGTATGGAAGAAAAAAGAAAAGCATTTGATAAAATACACAAACTATTTGGTGGAAATATAAAGCTATTTATAAGTGGAGCAGCTAGTTTAGATGCAGAAATAGAGCAAAAATTTAGAAATTTAGGATTTAATTTAGTTCAAGGGTATGGTTTAACAGAAACTTCTCCAGTAGTTGCAATAGGTACAAAGAAAAATTACAAAGTTGGTTCAATAGGAAAAACTGTTCCAAGTGTAGAAGCAAAAATTATAAATCCAAATAGAGAAGGAACAGGGGAATTAATAGTAAAAGGACCAAGTATAATGCTTGAATATTATAAAAATAAAAAAGCTACAAATGAAGCGGTAATAGATGGTTGGTTCTATACAGGAGATTTAGCAAGAATAGATGAAGATGGATTTATATTTATTTCTGGAAGAAAAAAGAGTGTTATTGTTTTAAAAAATGGAAAAAATATTTTTCCAGAAGAAATGGAAGGATTAATAAATAAAATTGAGGGAGTAGAAGAATCTTTTATATATGGAAAGCAAATATCAGAAGATAAAAATGATATAAAAATAAATGCATTAATTGTATATGACGAGGAAACTGTAAAAAATGCATATAAGGTAGAAAATGAAGAAATTTATAAAGCAATAAGCGGAAAAATAAAAGAATTAAATAAATTAATGCCACAATATAAGGCAATAAGAGGAATAAAAATAACAACAAAACCTTTAATAAAAACAACAACAAATAAAATAAAAAGGAAGGCAAATTTAGATGAAATTAAAAAATTTACAAACTAAATATTTAGCAAGAAAATGCGAATACTTTAAAACAATAGATTCAACCCAAAGTGAAATATATAGAAGAATAAATTCAAAAATTGAAAATGGAGAAACAGTAATAGCAAATTTACAAACAAACGGAAATGGCACTCATGGAAGAAAGTGGTACACAGATGAAGGTGGAAGTATAGCTTTTTCAATGTATATAGAAACAAATTGTAATATAAAAAAATTAGATGGAATTACAATAGAAATTGCAAAAATTATATTAGAAATATTTAAAGAAAAATATAATATAGAACTTTCAATAAAAGAGCCAAACGACATTGTTTATAATAGCAAAAAAATAGGTGGAATTTTAACAGAAAGTAAAATGAGTGGAGAAATTGTTAAGTATTTAGTTGTAGGAATTGGAATTAATACAAATAAAACAAAATTTAATAAAGAAATAAAAAACATTGCTACATCTATCAAAAATGAATTTAATATTGAGGTTGATAATTTTGATTTTATTGCTGAATTTTGTAACAGATTTGAAAGAATTTTAGGAGGAGTTTAAATGAAAATTGCATTTTTGTTTCCTGGGCAAGGTGCTCAAAAAGTTGGAATGGGTAAAGATTTATATGAAGATTATGAAGAAGTAAGAAATGTTTTTAAAAAGGCTTCAGAATTTTCTAAAATTGACATTGCAACTTTATGTTTTAATGGAATTAGAAAAGAATATACAGGTGAATATACTGAAACAGAAGAAATAGGAGAAGATTTAATAAAAACAGAAAATACACAACTTGCAATAGCTACATTAAGTTTGGCAATTTTAGAAATATTAAAAAGAGAAAATATAAATGCCCAAATAGCTTGTGGACTAAGCTTAGGAGAATATCCTGCATTAATTTACAGCGGATTTATTAATTTTGAAGATGGAATAAAACTCTTAAAAGAAAGAGGCTATTTAATGCAAAATAAATTACCAAAAAAGGAATATTTAATGGCTGCAGTAATTGGGTTAAATTCAAAAAATATTGAAGATATATGTATGAAAATAAGAAAACAAAATAAATTTGTTGTTCCATCTAATTATAATTATCAAAATCAAACAGTTATATCTGGAGAGAAAGAAGCTGTAGAAGAGGCGTGTGAAATATTAAAAAACAAAGGAGCCAAAAAAGTTGTATTACTAAAAACAAGTGGACCATTTCATACAAGTGAATTAGAAGAAGCAAAAGAATTATATAAAAAAGAGTTAGAAAAAATTACATTCAACAAAGAAAGTAAAAAAACTAAAGTAATAAAAAATATAGACGGTACATTTTATTCTGAAAAAGATAATATGGTTGAAACATTATCAAATCATATAGTAAGTCCTGTAAGATTTGATAAAACAATAAGATTAATGGAACAAAATGGAATAGATACATATGTAGAAATTGGACCTGGAAAATCTTTATCTGGATTTATAAAAAAAGAAGTAAAAGATGCAAAAATAATTAATATATGTGATGTAAAAACATTAAAACAAGCAATAGATTTTTTTAAAACTGACCATTCAGACTAATGTAAAAAAATAAAAAAACAATTAAAATGTAAAAAGCAAAAAAAGTAGGAGGAAGTATGGAAGAAAAAAAAGTAGCTATAATTACTGGTGGCTCAAGAGGAATAGGAAAAGAAATTGCAAAAAAATTTGCGAAGGAAAATTATAATTTAGTTATAAATTATGTATCAGAAAAAACAAATACTGAAGAACTTAAAAAAGAATTTGAAGCATTTGGAGCAGAAGTTTTATTTATAAAAACAAATGTAACATCTTATGAAGAATGTGAAAAAATGGCAAAAGATGCAATAAATCAATTTGGAAAAATAGATGTACTAGTAAACAATGCTGGTGTAACAAAAGATAGCTTGTTATTACGAATGAAAGAAGAAGATTTTGATACAGTAATAAATGTAAATTTAAAAGGAACCTTCAATGTTACAAAAGCTTGCATACCATATATGATGAAAAAGAAAAGTGGAAAAATTGTTAATATATCATCTGTTGTTGGAATTTCTGGGAACAGTGGTCAAGCAAATTATGCAGCATCTAAAGCTGGAATAATAGGCTTTACTAAAAGTGTTGCAAAAGAATTAGCAAGTAGAAATATATTAGCAAATTGTGTAGCACCAGGATATATTGCAACAGATATGACAAATGGATTATCAGATGCAGTAAAGGAAAGTATTAATAATCAAATACCATTAAAAAGAGTAGGAATGCCAGAGGAAGTAGCAAAAGCGGTATACTTCCTTGCAGGTGAGGAAAATTCATATATAACTGGGCAGGTTATTAATGTTGATGGCGGAATGCTTATTTAAAACAAATATATTTGTCACTTCATAAATTTATTATAATTATGTTTTATACAAATATTATTGTCAAATGTTGTAGGGGTCGGCGTCCTCGACGACCCAAAACTCGAAATAAAAATATACATAATTATAATGAAATATATTTAATATAAAAATTAATGTTAAATAATGTAGGGGCGGACGCCTTAAGTCCGCCCGTAATAAAAATATAAAAGGATTGTGAAAAATGGAAAGAAGAGTTGTTATAACAGGTTTAGGAGCTATAACTCCTATTGGAAATAATGTTGAAGAATTTTGGGATGGAATTAAATCTGGAAGATGTGGAATTGATAAAATTAAGAATTTTGATACATCAAATTTTAAAGTGAAAATTGCAGGTGAAGTTAAAAACTATAATCCAGAGGATTATTTTGATAGAAGAAGTGCTCGTAGATTAGATAAATATTCTCAATTTGCAATTATTGCTGCAAAAGAAGCAATGAAAGATTCTAAAATAACAAAAGAAAATACAGATATGAATAAAGTTGGAGTTTTAATAAGTTCTGGAATTGGAGGACTTGGAACAATAGAAAAAGAAAATAAAATAATGTTAGAAAAAGGTCCAGATAGAGTATCTCCAATGTATATTCCAATGTCTATTGTAAATATGGCAGCTGGAAATGTTGCAATAGAAATAGGAGCAAAAGGAGAATCTATTTCAATAGTTACAGCATGTAGTAGTGGAACTCACTCAATAGGAGAGGCTTATAGAATGATAAAACATGGATATGAAGATGTTATTTTTGCAGGAGGTTCAGAAGCTTCAATTACTCCAAGTGGCGTAGCAGGTTTTACAAATATTAAAGCCTTGAATACAACTGAAGATGTAACAAGAGCAAGCATTCCTTTTGATAAAGAAAGAAATGGATTTGTAATTGGCGAGGGTGCAGGAATTTTAGTTCTAGAAGAATATAAACATGCTAAAAAAAGAGGAGCAAAAATTTATGCAGAAGTAGTTGGATATGGTGCAACATCAGATGCATATCATATAACATCTCCAGCACCAGAAGGAGAAGGTGCTGCAAGAGCAATAACAAGAGCTATTGAAGATGCAAAAATTAAGCCAGAAGAAATTACATATATAAATGCACACGGAACTTCTACCCATTTAAATGATAGTTGCGAAACAATGGCAGTAAAAAAAGCATTTAATGAAGCAAGTAAAAATGTAATGATGAGTTCAACTAAAGGAAATACAGGGCATTTATTAGGTGCAGCAGGAGGAATAGAAGCGGTTGTATGTGCAAAAGCCATAGAAGATAGCTTTGTACCACCTACAATAAATTACAGAGTTCCAGATGAAGAATGCGATTTAGATATAGTACCAAACAGAGGAAGAAATGTAGAAATAAAATATGCAATGTCTAATTCATTAGGATTTGGAGGACATAATGCAAGTATAATCTTAAAAAAGATATAATTTTTAGGAGGAAGAAATGGATTACGAAGAAATAAAAAAATTAATTAATGATATGGGAAATTCCAATATAGACGAACTAAATATAGAATTTCCAGATGGCATAAAAATTGGAATGAAAAAAAGTGCAAAAAATAATATAGATGAAATAGGAACACAAATTCATACATTTAATCAAAAAGAAATATCAAATACTATAACAGAAACTAAAAAAGAAGAAATAGAAAACAGCAAAATAGTAAAATCTCCAATGGTAGGAACATTTTACTCAAAACCATCTCCAGATGCAAAAGAATATGTAAAAGTAGGAGATAAAGTTTCAAAAGGCGATGTGTTATGCATAGTAGAAGCAATGAAATTAATGAATGAAATCGAATCAGAATTTGATGGAGAGATTATTGAAATAATGGTAAAAGATGGAGAAACTGTAGAATATGGTAAACCATTGTTTAAGATAAAATAAAAAAGCCCCCGTGGTGGCAGGCCCTTTTAGTTAAGATTCTACTCTTAAAAGTTGATAATTAAGAACGATAATATCATCCTTATTAAGATTATTGTCTTCGCTTAAATGATCCCGAATTTCTAAAATATCATCAAAAGATTTTATTTCTCTAGGAAAATCTATTTCAGACATTCCAAAATGTTCGGGATAAGAAAAAGATACAAAATAGTAAAAATGCTTCATAAAAACACCTCCCAAATGTGGGTGTAGCCAAAGTTTGGCTATGATATCAACAGGTTACATAAACATAATTATAATGTTATCGACATAAAAAGTCAATAAAAAAATAATATATCATATAAAAAGCAGGTGATAAAAATGTTAAATAAAGAAGAAATAAAAAAAATAATTCCTCAAAGAGATCCGTTTTTGATGATTGATGAGGTTGAAGATTTTATACCAGGAGAGAGTGCCATTGCTTATAAAAATGTTAATATAGAAGAATGGTATTTTAAAGGACATTTCCCTGGTAATCCAATAATGCCAGGAGTTTTAATTGCAGAAAGTTTAGCTCAAACTGGAGCAGTGGCTATTTTAAGTGTAGATGAAAATAAAGGAAAAAATGCCTTATTTGGTGGCATTGATAAAATGAGATTTAAAAGGCAAGTGGTACCAGGAGATAGGCTAAAATTAGAAGTTAAAATTATAAAAAGAAAAGGTCCTATTGGTGTAGGAGAGGCTATAGCTTCTGTTGATGGTAAAGTTGCAGCCAAAGGTGAACTTACATTTGCTTTAATATAAATTAATTTAAGAGAGGAAAATACAATGAATAAAATTTTAATTGCAAACAGAGGAGAAATTGCTGTAAGAATAATTAGAGCATGCAAAGAAATGAATATAAAAACTGTTGCAGTATATTCTGAAATAGATAAAGATTCACTACATACTAGGCTTGCAGATGAAGCAATATGTATTGGACCGGCTCCTTCTAATAAAAGTTATTTAAGTTTTAAGAATATTATAGAAGCGGCAAATATAACAGGAAGTGATAGTATTCATCCAGGTTTTGGTTTTCTTTCAGAAAATAGTCAGTTTGCAAGAATATGCGAAGAATCTAATATTAAATTTATAGGACCTTCTTATAAAGTTATTGAACTTATGGGAAATAAATCTAATGCAAAGGAACTTATGAAAAAAGCTGGTGTTCCAACTGTTCCAGGTTCGGATGGTAGCATAAAAGGAATAAAAGATGCTTTTGAAGTTGCTAAAAAAATAGGGTATCCTGTAATGTTAAAAGCTGCTGCAGGTGGCGGAGGCAAAGGCATTCGTATTGTTAATAATGAAAGAGAATTAGAAAGTAATTACAATATTGTTAAACAAGAAGCAAAAATTTCTTTTAATGATGATGAAATTTATATGGAAAAATTTATAGAAAATCCAAGACATGTTGAAATCCAAATATTAGCTGATGAACATGGAAATGTTATACATTTAGGAGAAAGAGATTGTACTGTTCAAAGAAGACATCAAAAAGTTGTAGAAGAAACACCATCAACAGCAATAGATGAAAAGTTAAGAAACAAAATGGGAGAAGCGGCTATAAAAGCAGCAAAAGCAGCCGGTTATACAAGTTGCGGAACGGTAGAATTTTTAGTAGATAAGCATAAAAATTTTTACTTTATGGAAATGAATACCAGAATACAAGTAGAACATCCAATTACAGAAGAAAGAACTGGAATAGATATTGTAAAAAATCAAATAAAAATTGCAGCAGGAGAAGAACTTAAAATAAAGCAAAAAGAAATAGAATTTAAAGGGCATGCAATAGAATGTAGAATAAATGCAGAAAATCCTAGTAAAAATTTTAGACCATGTCCAGGAACAATAACAGGTTTAAATCTTCCAGGAGGAAAGGGGATTAGAATAGACTCTGCAATATATGAAGGGTATACAATTCCACCAACTTATGATTCTATGATTGCTAAAATTATAGCTTATGGTGCAAATAGGAATGAGGCAATAAGTAAAATGAAACGAGCTTTGGAAGAAACTGTAATAGAGGGTATTGATACTAATATTGATTTTTTACTTGAAATTATTAAGAATAAGAATTTTATTAGGGGAGATTATGATACGTCTTTTATTGAAGTTAATTTTTAATAAAATTTATAACATAAGACAAAATAATAAATTAATCTAAAATTTCATCGAAGCTCCCCATTCACGTCCTTCTAACAAAATTCAAAGAATTTTGAAGAATGCCGGAAAGGTCCCCACTTGCTTCGTGAAATTTAATCTTAATTATTATTTTGTCTTTAAATAGAATATGTCATTATATAAAAAATTAATGTCAAATGTTGTAGGGGTCGGCGTCTCGACGACCCGCAAATGAAAACATAAAATAAAAATATACATAATTATAATGAAATTTATTCAATTCCTCGGCGGCATTACGTATTAAAAGAAATTGTAAAATTGTAACAATGTAGCGGCGGTCATTGACCGCCACAAAAAAGATATAAAAGGCAACCAATGGTTGCCCCTACATTGCATTCGTCATTTCATAAATTTATTATAATTATGTTTTTATATTAATGTCAAATGTTGTAGGGGTCGGCGTCCCCGACGACCCGTTAAAAAATAATATAAGACAAAATAATGAATTAATAATAAGGAAAGGCTAAAAAATGATTGTTGATAAAATAAAAAAAAGAGAACCAACGGCTAAAAAAATAGAAAATAAGGTTGATATTCCTGTTGGTAAATGGATTAAATGTAATAAATGCAAAGAAATTTTATATAAAGAAGATGTTCGAAATAATATGTCTATTTGCCCAAATTGTGGTGCATATTTTAGAATGCATATTAATAGAAGATTAGAAACAATTATAGATAATGGTACATATAAAAGATTTGACTTAAATATAGATACAAGCAATCCTTTAGAGTTAGAAGATTATACAAAAAAGATAAAAGGTTTAAGAGAAAAAACTGGAATAGAAGAGGCTATAAGTTGTGGAACTGGAAAGATAAATGGTAAAGATGTTGTTATTTGTGTAATGGATAGTGGATTTCTAATGGGAAGTATGGGAGTTGTTGTTGGAGAAAAAATTGCGTATTCTGTAGAACAAGCTATAGAAAGAAAAATTCCTCTTATAATATTTTGCACATCTGGTGGTGCGAGAATGCAAGAGGGAATTATATCGCTTATGCAAATGGCAAAAACAACAGCTGCTATATCTAAATTAAATAAAGCAGGTGGATTATATATTTCAGTATTAACAGATCCTACTTATGGGGGAGTTACGGCATCTTTTGCAAGTATAGCAGATATAGTTCTAGCAGAACCAAAGGCAATGATAGGATTTGCAGGGCAGAGAGTAATAAAACAAACAATAGGAGAAGAATTGCCGGAGGGATTTCAAACAGCAGAATTTTTATTAGAACATGGTTTTATAGATAAAATTGTAGAGAGAAAAGAATTAAAAAACACAATTTCAAAATTAATAGAATTTCATGATTTGCAAAAATAAATTTTAGATAACAAATGAAAAATAAATTGTTTGGTGTCGCAATCCTCGAAATTTAAAATGGTCTGTTGACAATTTGAGTATGCGGGTCGTCGAGGACGCCGACCCCTACAATAAAAATAGAAAAATCTTATAATGCAAAATGAAAAATCTAAATAAAAAGGAGAAAATCTAAATGAAAAATTTAACTGCCTGGGATAGGGTTCAAATAGCAAGGTCTCCAGAAAGAAAAACATCACTAGACTATATAGAAAATATATTTGATGATTTTTTTGAGCTTCATGGAGATAGAAATTGCAAAGATGATAAATCAATAGTATGTGGTTTAGCAAAAATAGGTAATCAAAATTTTACAGTAATTGCAGAGCAAAAGGGTAGAAATACGAAAGAAAATATTGAAAGAAATTTTGGAATGCCAAATCCGGAAAGTTACAGAAAAGCAATTCGTTTTATGAATCAAGCTGAAAAATTTAATAGACCTGTTATAACATTTATTGATACAAAAGGAGCATATCCTGGAGTTGAAGCAGAAAAGAAAGGTCAAGGAGAGGCTATTGCAAGTTCAATGCTAAAAATGTGTGAGCTTAAAGTTCCTATAATAGCAATAGTAATAGGAGAAGGCTCTTCTGGTGGGGCTTTAGCTTTGGGCGTAGGCAATAAAGTTTTTATGCTTGAAAATGCAATATATTCAATACTTTCTCCGGAAGGTTATGCAAGTATTTTATGGAAAGATGCAAGTAGAGCAAAAGAAGCAGCAGAAAAAATGAAATTAACCGCAAAAGACTTGTATGAATTAAAAGTTATTGATAAAATAATTAGAGAAGATAATGTGAATTTTGAAAATATTTGCGAAAATATAAAAAAAGAAATAATAAAAAATATAAATAAAATGATTAAACTTTCTAAAGAAGAATTAGTAAATGATAGATATAATAAATTTAGAAATATGGGAGAATACATAACTAAATAAAAGGAGTTTTATAATGATTTTAAAAGGTAAAAAAATATTAATAATGTGTGTAAGGAATAAATGGAGCATTGCTTGGGGCGTTGCTCAATCTGCAATAGAAAATGGAGCAGAGGTGATTTTTACACACAATACACCAGAAAGTGGAGAAAAAACAGAAAAATTAATAAAAGATATTCCAGGTGCTAAAACATATGCCTGTGATGTTTCAAGTGATGAGTCTATTAAAAATGCATTTGAAATAATATTAAAAGAAAACGGAAAAATAGATGGGATTTTACATGCAATAGCACATGCAAATACAGAAGACTTAAGAAATGACTTTATAAATACTACAAGAGATGGCTTTGCACATGCAACAGATGTAAGTAGCTATTCAATAATAGCAGTTTCAAGAATAGCAAAAGAAGTTGGATTGTTAGAAGATAATGGAAGTATTGTTGCATTATCTTATTATGGAGCAGAAAAATCTGTTGAAGGCTATAATGTAATGGGAGTTGCAAAAGCAGCATTAGAAACAAGTATAAAATATTTAGCAAAAGACTTAGGGAAAAATGGAATACGAATAAATGCAATATCAGCAGGACCTGTAAAAACACTTTCTGCTAAAGGAATAAAAGATTTTGGAAATATTTTAGAACTTGTAGAAAATAAAGCACCACTACATAAAAATATCACAATAAAAGATGTTGGAGATACAGCAAGCTTTTTATTTAGTGATATGTCAAAAGCTATAACAGCAGAAGTTATACATGTTGATAGTGGATTTTCATCTGTTGGAGTTTAAATAAAAATGGAGAAATTTATGGAAAATTTAGAATTAGTTGTACCAGTAGCAAAAGATAATATAAGTATAGAAAAAGATGATAAAAAGTGCATAGAATGTGGTTATTGCAGAAGAATATGCAATAACGAAATTACGGTAGGTAGAATGTACGATTTAGGAGTAACCGGAAAGCCTATTTGTGTTAATTGTGGGCAATGTGCGAATATGTGTCCAACAGAAGCTATTAAAGAAAAAATGGATTATATACACTTAAAAGAAATAATTAAAGATAAATCTAAAACAGTTGTAGTAAGTATTGCTCCAGCTGTTAGAGCTGCTTTAGGGGAAGAATTTGGAATAGAAAAAGGAACTAATGTAGAAGAAAAAATAGTTACTGCTTTAAAATTATTAGGTGCAAAATATGTTTTCGACATTACATTTGGCGCAGATTTAACAATAATGGAAGAAGCTATGGAATTAGTTAACAGAATTAAGGAAAATAAAAATTTACCACAATTTACAAGTTGTTGTCCTGCGTGGGTAAAATATGTAGAAATATTTTATCCAGAATTAATACCAAATTTATCTACTACAAAAAGCCCAATAAGTATGCAAGGTGCAACAATAAAAACATATTTTGCAAAACAAAAAAATATAAATCCACAAGATATAATAAATGTTGTAATAGCTCCATGTACTGCAAAAAAATATGAAATAAAAAGAAAAGAAATGAAATCTTCTGCAGAATTTAACGTCATAGAAAACATAATGGATAATGATTTTGTATTAACAACAAGAGAACTTGCAATGTGGATAAAAGAAGAAAAAATAGATTTTAAAAATTTAAAAAATACAAAATTTGATTCACCATTAGGCAAAGGAACTGGTGCTGGTGTTATATTTGGAAATACTGGTGGAGTAATGGAAGCGGCACTAAGAACGGCATATTATTTTATAACAGGAAAAGACTTAGAACAAGAAAAAATAGAATTTAACACTGTTAGAGGGATGCAAGGAATAAAAGAAGCTCAAATTAAAATAGAAGGAACAATAGTAAAAGTTGCAGTAGCAAATGGAATGAAAAGTGCACAAGAATTAATAGAAAAAATAAAAAAAGGCGAAGTAGAATATCATTTTGTAGAAGTAATGAACTGTAAGGGCGGATGTATAGCAGGAGGAGGTCAACCCAAAAGCACTCTATTAGAAATGATAGATACAAGAGCCAAAAGAATACAAAGTCTTTATGCCGATGATGAAAAAAATACATTAAGAGTAAGTTACAAAAATCCAGAAATAAAAGAAATATACAAAGAATTTTACGAAAAGCCAAACTCAAAAATAGCAGAAAAATTATTACACACAACATATGAGGACAAATCTTATTTATTAAAAAATAATAAATAAATAAATTAATTAATGTCAAACGATGTAGGGGTCGGCGTCCCCGACGACCCGAAAAAATAACAATTTTTAAAATCTAAAAATAATTTGAAAGGAAAATAAAATGTATAATGAAATTTTAGAAAAAGCAAATTATTGTGAAAGCTGTGTAACAAAACCATGTCAGGTTGGATGCCCATTACATAACGATACCACAGGCTTTATAAAATTAATAAAAGAAGAAAAATTCAAACAAGCATATGAATTGTTGTGTAAAACCACTGTACTTCAACCAATATGTGGTAGAATTTGTCCACATCTAAAACAATGCCAAGGTTCTTGTGTAAAAGGTGTTTCTATGGTGCCAGTTGAAATTGGTAAAATGGAAGCATTTTTAGGAGATATGGCAATTAAAGAGGGCTGGAAAATTCCTAAGATTTCTAATGAATTAAAATGCAAAAAAATAGCTGTGGTTGGTGGAGGCCCTGCAGGACTAACCTGTGCAGCTTTCTTAGCAAGAGAAGGTGCAAGTGTTACAATTTATGAAAAATATAACTATTTAGGTGGAATTATGAAACATGGAATTCCTGAATTTAGATTAAGTAAAGAAGTATTAAAGAATGCAGTAGATAAAATTTTAGAGCTTGGAATTGAAACAAAAATAAATATGGAATTAGGAAAAGACTTTACTATTGAAGAATTACAAAATAAATACGATGCAGTATTTTTAGGATTTGGTTCAAATGTTTCCAGCAAAATGAATATAGAAGGAGAAAATTTAGAAGGGGTATTTGGGGGAAATGAACTTTTAGAATATAACAATCATCCAAATTATGAAGGAAAAAGTGTTGCAGTAAGCGGTGGAGGAAATGTAGCAATGGATACTGCAAGAACTGTAAAAAGGCTTGGAGCTAAAAATGTATATGTAATATATAGAAGAGCAGAAGAACAAATGCCAGCAGAAAAGTTAGAAATAGAAGATGCAAAAAAAGAAGGAATAGAGTTTCTATTCCAAAATAATATTGTAAAGATAATAGGCGAAAATAAAGTAGAAAAAATAGAACTAATAAAAACAAAGTTAGAGAAAAAAGAGGGAGAAACAAGACTTTCTCCAGTAAATATTGAGGGAAGTAACTACCTCTTAAATGTGGATTATGTAGTAATGGCAGTAGGTTCAAAGGTAGAAGAAAAATTAGTAAACTCTTTAAACTTAGAATTAACTTATAATGGAAAAATAAAGGTAGACACAAACAACAGAACTTCAAAAGAAAAAATATTTGCAGGAGGAGATGTAGCAGCAGCAAAATCAACAGTAGCATTTGCAGCACGTTCAGGAAGAAATGCAGCAAATAATATAAAAGAATTTTTATTAAAAGATTAATAAAAGATAGAAAAAAATAAAAAAAATATTCTTGCACAAAAAAATCATTTGTGATATAAAATTATTGTAAAAATATAACTTTTTAGGGGGAAAATGAAATGGAAGTAAATGAAGAAAAAAGACAAAAATTTATGGAGAACGCAGGTAAAAGAGTTAATAAAGTAATGCATGATATTCAAATTCTAGAACCAATGTCTAGAAGTAGTGTATATGATTTTACAAAACAAGATGTAGAAGAAATGTTTACAGCGATGCAAGAATCTTTAGATACAGCTAAAGCTGAATTTGATAAAAAATTTGAAGAAAAAGCAAAAGCAGAAAAAAGAGTATTTTCTTTTGGAAATAGTATACCAGTTGTAGAAGAAGATAAAACAGTTGAAGAAAACATAGTAGAAGATGCTGTTGAAGAATAATTGGAATAAAATACACAAGGGGATAAAACATGAAAATAAAATGTGATTATTGTGGTGCTTATATAAATGATACAGATGAACGTTGTCCAAATTGTGGAGCTGTAAATAATCATTTACAAAGAAATGCAAATGAAGCACCAAAAACAATAGAAGAATTAAAACAATGGTATGTTGACCATAAATTACCAGATGAAAATATAACAAGATTTTTTATAGGAAAAAATTATACAGAAAAAAGAGCCTTTGGAATCTATAAAGATGAACAAACAGGAAATGTAGTTGTATATAAAAATAAAGATGATGGAACAAGAGCAGTTAGGTATGAAGGCAAAGACGAAGCATATGCTGTTAATGAACTCTATATAAGATTAAAAGAGGAAATTATAAATCAAAAACAACATAATCTAAATAAACAGCAAGGAAGAAAACGAGGAATCTTTAACAAAGGAGATTTATTAACAATAATTATAATAATTGCTACTTTTTTAATTATTATTTTAATGGGGATTTTTTCAGTATTAGCACCGAAAAGAGGATATTATTTATATGATAATGACTACTACTATTATCAAAATGGATCATGGTATGAGTATGATGATTACAGTGGATGGGGAAGAGCTTATTCAGTACCAAAAGATTTAAAAGACAACGATTCAGACTACTATGAATCAAATTATTATTATAGCACATATGGAATAGATGATTTTAGAGATAGTAGTTACTATGAGGCACCAAGCAGTAGCTCAAGCAGTTGGGATTCTAGCTCATCATGGGACTCAAGCTCGTCTTGGGATTCAGGATCAACAGATTGGAGCAGTGATTGGTAGTATAAAATTAATAAAGATTATAAAAAACTGAAGCATTTTTTTATTTGCTTTAGTTTTTTTATTGCAAATATCTATGATATATTGTAAAATATTAACAACTTTTTATGAGGTGAAGAAATTGAATATATTAGAAAAAGTAATTACAATATTTATTATAACAATAATGCTTTTTTCTGTAATTGTTTTGGCAGATAATGAGCCAGAAATATATTCAGAAGGAGCAATTTTAATAGAAGCAAATACAGGAACTATATTATATGAAAAAAATGCAAACGAAGTTTTTGAACCTGCAAGCACAACAAAAATACTAACAGCCTTAATAGCTTTAGAAAAATGTGATTTAAATGAAGTAGCAACAGCAAGTGGTACTGCGATAAATGGAATACCTTCCAATTATGCTATAGCAGATATTCGTGTTGGAGAACAATTTACAATCGAACAACTTTTGAATGTTTTACTTATACATTCTGCAAATGAAGCAGCAAATGTTATTGCTGAGTATGTTGCAGGTTCTCAGGAACATTTTGCAGAATTAATGAATAAAAGAGCAAAAGAATTAGGTTGCCAAAATAGTAATTTTGTTAATGCCAATGGAATAGAAAATGAAAACCATTATACAACAGCATATGATCTAGCAATGATAATGAAACAATGCGTGAAAAATGAAAACTTTAAAAAAATAATTTCAACAGAAAAATATGCATTGCCAACTACTGAACTTAATAGTGAAACAAGAAGTTTCCCAAACAATAATAGTTTAATTATAAAAGGAGATAAATATTATTACGAATATTGTGTAGGAGGAAAAACAGGGTATACAAAAGAAGCAAAAAATTGTATGGTATCGCTTGCATCTAAAGATGGAATGGATTTGATTGCGGTAGTTTTAAAAGGAGAAACTACTCCTGCAGGAGAAAGTGCACGAAATAGAGATACAATAAATTTATTTGAATATGGATATAATAATTATAATTTACAAACAATAAAGAAAAAGGGCGAAACTATTACTTCCGTAAATATAAAAGATTCGGAGGGTAATACAAAACAATTAAAAGTTAAACTAGAAAATGATATTTCTGTTGTAAATAAAGATGATGATAAAAATCAAAAAGACGTAAAACCTGAAATAAATGTAAATGTAGGAAATATACCTATAAAAAAAGATGAGGTAGTGGGAACAGCTACATATAAAGTAAATGGCGAAGAATATAAGGCAAATTTATTGGCAGCAGAAACAATAGAAGAAGACACAACCACAGAAAATAATAAAAACATTTTAATATTTACAATTATAAAAATTATAATTTCGATAATACTGTTAGTAATAATAATAAAAATGTTTGCAAAGGTTAAGATTAATAAAAGAAATAAACAAAGATATAAAAGAATAAATAAAAAACAACATAATTATTCAAGAAGAGGTAAGCACTCAATATAAAATAAACTAAAATAAAACATATAAAACAATATGTTTTATTTTTTTATAAATATTGAAAATTTATATTCTTTTATATATAATAGTAAAAACGAATGATAAAGGAGAAATATACAAATGAAATGCAAAAAATTTATACCAATAGAAAAAGAGTTAAAAGAAGGAACTATTGTTGAAGGAAGAGTTAAGTCTATTCAACCATATGGAACCTTTATTGAACTGGAAAATGGAATTGTAGGCTTATTACATATTGAAGATACATCTGTTGCAAGAATAAAAACACCTGCAGAGCGCTTTAAAATTGGACAAAACATTAAAGTTGTGGTAAAATCTATAGATAGAGAGCAAAATCGAGTATTTTTTTCATATAAAGAATTACTTGGAACTTGGGAAGAAAATGCATCTTTATTTGAAAAAGGTACTAGAGTTACAGGAATTGCTAGAGAAGTAGAAAAAAATCATAATGGTATATTTGTAGAGCTAAAGCCAAATTTGGTTGGAATGGCAGAATATAAAGAAAACATAGAATATGGACAAAATGTAGAGGTTTATATAAAAAATATTATACCAGAAAAAAAGAAATTAAAATTAATTATAGTTTAGGAGGCACATAGCACATGGTTGAAGATAATGAAATAAAAGCTGAAATTTCACCTTTTGCAATAAGAGAAGGAGAAATAAAAACATTTGATGGAAAAGATGGATATGTTTCAATGAATCAAATAATTCATAAAATAAACATAGGACATATATCAGATATCCATTTTAAAATTTTAGATTTAGTTAATGAATTTGAATTTATAACCTCAAGACAATTATTTCAATTATTAGAATTAAAAGGAGCTGCACCAGCATCTCAAGACAAATTAAATAATAAATTAGAACAATTAGTAAAATCTAAAATTTTAACAAGATATTATTTCAATTCACCAGAAGGAAAGGGAATTTATAGAGTATATTGTTTAGAAAAAATGGGAAAATACTTATTAAATTCTAAAGAGGTTGAATGTAAATGGCAACCAACAGATAATACAAAACCAGTTGCAATGATAAAGAAAAGACTTGCAGGAAACCAAACAATAATAGCATATTTAAGAAAGGTAAAGGCTTTTGATGAATACACAGTAAAACCTGCAATTACTGCAAAAACTTTAGGAAAAACCTTTAAAGCAACAGGTGGAAGTATAAAACTAACAAAAAATAAAAAATCAATATATTTCTTATTTGAAGCAGTTAGAAGAGAAGAAGATTGGGAGAAAAAATTAGAAGATAAAATGAAATTGTATAAAGATTTCTACGATAATTTTATTCCAATGGATTCAGGATTTTTAACTATGCCACAATTAATTTTTATTTGTGAAGACGAAAGACATACAGCAGAAGTATTTAAAGTAATTGTTACAAAAGGATTAGAAATAGATAAGATAAACTTATATTTTACAACAGACTTACGTCAAAATAAAGAAACATTAAAAGATACATTACTTGAATTTAAATTAGATGAAAAAACGAATAAATATAAAGTTCAAAATGTAGAATTAAAATTATTAGATGAATAAATTTAAAAAGTAGGCACGCGTAGCTTTAAGCACGTGCCTACAAAAAAATAACGAAAGAAAAGGAGATATAAAGCATATGAGAAAAAATGCTAAAAGCATTGGGAATGTATGTATAGATAACTGTAATTTAGAAAACATCAATAAAATAAAGGAAAGAGACATTTATATAAATGCCTCAAATTGTTGTACAAAGAAAACAAAAATTAAGAAAAACGGATTGTCGAGGACGCCAACCCCTACAATACAAATACAAGAATATTTAAAAATTAAAGAATGTTATACAAATAAATGTAATTCTAATATATATAGAATAAAAAAATCAAACAATGTAGGGGCGGACGCCTCTGTACGCCCGCAAAAAGAGAAAAATAATATTAAAATATTCGGTAAAATAAAATCAAATGTTCTAATCTCCAACATCAAACCTTCAACCTCAAATTCTGCCATTACTTTAATTGCTCTAATAATAACAATAATTGTTCTATTAATATTAGCAGGTGTAACCTTAAATATGATAATGGGAGAAAATGGAATAATTGGAAAAGCTAATCAAGCAAAAGAAAAGACAAATGATTCAAATATAGATGAAAAAGTAAAGTTATCTATATTAGCTTCAAGAGACAATAATGGAAATTTAGATTTTGAAATATTAAGAAATGAGTTAGTAGCTAATGGGATTAATCTAGAAGAGAATTCATACGAGATAGAAGAGGAAAAAGTTATACTAACAATTGAAGATAAGAAGTATGAAATTAACAAAGATGGAAAATGCAATATAAGCTCAGTAGAACCAATTACATTTATATCAGGATATTTTACAAGTGAAAATATTTATACATGCAAAGATATATCAAAGGCTAAGGAAGTTTTATTTGATGGAAATATTAAAAATGAAGGATATGGAGGAGTTTTATTAATAAGTGAATTTAAACATAATATAATTTTTTCGGCTAATAAAAGAATAAAAATAGAAGCTTATAGTGATGTATATAGCGATAGTGGTGGAAGTTCGAGTGAAAAAGCATTAAAAATAAGTAAATATAATAAATCAACTAAAAAATTTGATGATTATAAAAATGTGACAACTAAAACAAGAGAATGGTATAAAATAGATACTTTTGAACCTGGAGAATATAAAATAGAACCAGTTGATGTATATTTAAGATTTGATGAATGGAAAATAACTCAATAAAAAAGAGATTTTTTAAAAATCTCTTTTTTATTCTTCCTTTTTATTTCTTTTTAAATTTACAACAATTGCATCTTCATTATCAAATAAATAACTTGAATCTGTTGTATTCATTTGAATTGGATCAATTTCATCTGTTCTATCTACATCGCTAAAATCTATGTTTTTAAAGTCGAATTTTTTGCTTTTATTAACACGAGGATCATCTGTAACGGAATTTTCTACACCATTTGTAAATTTAGTAAAGTTATAAGTTTTTCCTTTATGAGGTTCTTTATATTTTGATTCTAAGAAATTTAGTTTTCCTTCACCAATTGCATATTTTCCATTAACAGTTTTTGTTTCATATGCACAGTTTTTAAAAGTCATAGCACGAATTTTGTCTGGTTGGAAGTTTGCTGTCCAATCCCAAGCAATTCCACTTAATTTATCATCGTATTTTCCTTTTGCTGTGTCATAAGAATTTCCGAATTTCCATTTACGTTTATTTCCAAGTTCTTTAGACCACCATGCAGTATCTTCTGGAGTTCCATCTCCAAAAACAACTTTTGTAGCACAGTTTGAAAGAATCGTTTGTTTATATTTTCCGTTACTATTATAATTTAGTTGGTCTAAGTTTTGTGCTGATATAATAGTTCCTACACGATATTTTCTGTATAAGGTAAATAGCGGTTCAGTAGACTCTCCTATAAAGTCTGGAAATTCATCTATATATAAATAATTTGGAACTCTATTATTTTCATTTCCAGGTCTTCTTAAAACAGAATATTGCATTAATATAATAAAGAATAATCCAAATGCTTTGTGAGCTGTTGCTCCTAAATCTCCTCTACGTGTACATACAAATGTTATATCTCCATTTGCCAATGCATCGTCAAAATTAATATTATTTGTTCTATTACATAAAATATTTCGAACACCTTGTATTCTTAACAGGTTATCAAGTTGAGTTATAGCGCTATATACATATTTTTCTGTTTCTGGTCTAGCACTTCCGTTATGATAAAAGTTCTTTTTAAAATAGCTAATTAATAGACTATACTTTTGTGATAAAAATTCATCATATTCCATTTTACGGCACATATCTTCAACTAAATCAAAGTTTGTAAGCATATGTAACATGTCTTCTAGGTTTGGTAATTTTCCTTCGTTTAAACGAGGATACATTTCTTTTAGTAAAATAGATAAATTCTCTATAGCTTGGTTGGATACATTTTCTTTAAATGCTTCATCAACATCTTTATGGCTTGTTGCATACATACCTTTTAAAACAGAAGAAATAGCAATAGCTGTTTGAGAAGCATTATCTAAAGCGAATGGATTCATACCAATTGAATTTTTATTTGCAGGATCAATAACGTTGTAATTCATTCCAAAGTTTTCTGCAACATTAATCATATGTGATGTTGTTTCAAAGTCTGGAGACATAGATGAAATACCTATATTTTTATAAATTATTTCTTTTCCATTTTCTCCAATTATTAATTTTTTCATATAAGCTTTATATAATTTTAATTTACTTTCAACAGGTTCTAACATGTTAAGTGAAAAGTTATCATTTAAATAGTTATTATCATATGGGGCTCTTAATATTGCAAGACCAGTTTTTAAAGCTGTAAATCCCATTTCTTTTGATACTTCTCTAAAGAAAAATTTCTTTTCAATATCTCTTGCAATCATAGGCTCAAATATTAAAGATGTTTTTCCCATTCCAGAAGCACCTATAACTAACATAGATTCAAAACGTTTATTTTCTGGTATTTTAACGACTTTTCCAGAATGTTTATCTGTACATAATGCAATTTCACAAGTATAAGGTCCTGTGCCTTCAGGTTTTGGAGATAAATTCAAACCACCATAGTCTAAAATAGAATCTCTTAACATTTTACTATCATTAATTTTCATATAAGTAAATTCTATTACACTAAAGAATGTTACTAAAGGCAAGTAAATTGCAATAGCGGTAAATGCTGGTTTTATTAATTCGTATGAAGAAGTTACAATTTCTAAGTAATTAGGAACAGATAAGAATAATAGCCAAAGAAGCTGATTAATCCATTGAGTTACCATAGAAATACCTATAATATATAATGCAGTAACATATAAATATACAAAAGAATATTTTGCTTTATCAGATTTTGCAAAAGATGAAGCTCCAGAAAATAAAAAAGCAAATATTGGGCAAGCCATAGCTAAAGTATATTTAATAGGTCCCCAATATGAAACGGAAATACCTGTAAAAAACAAAAATAACATTTCTAACAATCTATCTACTAATAAATAAACCGAAGCAAGTGTTAAAATATAGGTTAAAAATGTATTTCTATCAGTTTTTAAAAATTTTAAAAATTTATCTATATATTTCAAAAGTATACACCACTTTCTATTTAATCTTCTTAACATAAAATTTACGTTATTATTATATTATATAAAGCCTAAAAAATCAAGTGAAATAGGCAAAAAAAGCAGGAATGTCTACATATTAATTTTTATTAGATGTAGGGGGCGGCGTCCTAAGGCGACCCGAAAATTATTTAATAATAAATAATACACATAATTATAATAAAATTTATCCAATTCCTTGGCAACATTACGTATTAAAAGAAATAACAAATATGTCAAAAAAACTTCTATTATTTAATAATGCATAATAAACATTTATAAAGTTAATAAAAGGGGTTTTTATTTTGAAAAATAAAGTAAAGAAGAATTCTTTTATTGGAGGCATTTTTGTTTTAATGTTTTCACAAGGAATTGTGAAAATTTTAGGATTAATTTATACACTTTATTTAGTTAATAGAGAGGGGTTTGGCGACAGTGGAAATGCTATATATGCTAGTGGCTATCAAATTTATGCAATGCTTTTAACTCTTTCTTCAATAGGAGTACCAAATGCAATATCAAAGTTAATTTCCGAAAAGGTTGCAGTGGGAGATTTTAAAGAAAGTCATAGAATATTTAAGATTGCATTAGCAACATTTTCAATAATAGGGTTAATAGGAACGTTGACTTTATGTTTAGGAGCAACATATATTTCACAAAAATTATTACAAATTCCAGAAGCAAAAATAACATTAATAACATTATCACCTTCTATATTTTTTGTTTCTGTTGCATCTGTTTTAAAAGGATATTTTAATGGAATGGAAATAATGAAAGTAACTGCTAAATCTCAAGTTATAGAACAAGTTGCCAAAACTTTTTTTACAATATTAATTGTAGAAATAATTGCTAATATATCTAAAAACTCAACTAAATGTATGGCAGCAGGTGCTACAATAGCAACTAGTTTAGCAACTATATTGGGATTTATATATTTAATGTACTATTATTACATTTGCAGAAAAAATTTTGCAAATATAATTCGAAATAGCAAATACATAAAAAAAGAAAGAATCGTAAAAATAATAAAAAATATATTAAAAGTTTCAATACCAATTTCATTAAGTGCTATAATGGCATCTCTTACAAAAAATATTGATTCGGTTACAGTAGTGAGATTTTTAAAAAATTATATGAGTATTTCAGATGCAAAATTACAATATGGAATTTTATCTGGAAAAATAGAAACTTTAATAGCTTTACCGCTATCATTGAATATAGCATTTTCTACAGCTTTAGTACCTGCAATTTCGTCTGCAAAGGCAAAAGGAAACAATGAAGAAATAAAAAATAAGATATCATTTTCCTTTTTAATAGGAATGTTAATTGGATTGCCATGTACAATAGGAATGAATATATATGCAAAACAAATTTTAGATTTATTATTTCCTAATGCAAATCAAGGAATAGAAATTCTAAAGATTAGTTCTTTTTCCATAATATTTGCAATAATTTCGCAAACAATAAGTGGTGCTATGCAAGGACTTGGAAAAGTTTATGAACCAGCAAAAGCATATGGAATAGGTATTTTAATAAAATTTATGTGTAATATAATTTTATTAAATAATCCTAAAATAGGAATAAAAGGAGCAGCAATAGGAAATGTTATATGTAACTTTACAGCATTTTTAATTTTATATATTGATTTAAGAATAAAAACAAAAATCAAAATAGAAATAAATAAATGTATAATAAAACCTATAATAGCTACTATAATTATGGGAAGTGTATCATATGCAAGCTTTAGTTATATTCAAAGATTTTTTAATAATAAAGTATCAATATTAATTATAATAGTTTTTTCAATAATAATATATGTTATAAATATAGGGATTTTAAGAATATTTACAATTAACGATTTAGAAAAAATTAATATAATTAAAAGTAAAAAATAGTATAGATAGTAAAGAAAATGGATATCATAAAATATATAAAAAACTTATAGAAGTAGGGATTATACGAATTCTTAAGCAAAAAAATAAAAAAAAAGAAGGATTTTATCACAAATTGGCGAATATCTTGTATAGTAGGCTATTTGAGGCACTACATAACAAAATTTAGGAGGTAATTTAAATGAACAAAGCTGATTTAATAGCAGCTATCGCTGCTAAAACAGGAGAAACAAAGAAAAATGCTGAAGCATCAGTTAATGCATTAGTTGATGTAATAACAGAAGCATTAGTAAAAGGAGACAAAGTTCAATTAGTCGGATTTGGTTCTTTTGAAGTAAGAAAGAGAGCTGCTAGAAAAGGTAGAAACCCACAAACTAAAGAAGAAATAAAAATACCTGCATCAAAAGCTCCAGTATTCAAAGCTGGTAAAGCATTAAAAGATTTAGTAAA
>JABLTO010139396.1_pt1 | contig 25748 bp, 25 predicted proteins | sample 7160091 | NCBI WGS metagenome assembly JABLTO01 (sample SAMN14651225, study PRJNA627086) | human gut metagenome | isolation source: feces | host: Homo sapiens
CAACGGACTGAAAATCCGTGTGTCTCTGGTTCGATTCCGGAACTGGGCATTTACACATTATGGGATATTAGCTCAGGTGGTAGAGCACTTGACTTTTAATCAAGTTGTCCGGGGTTCGAATCCCCGATGTCTCATTAAAAAACGTCTCGAATAGAGGCGTTTTTTTAATGCAAGACATCGGAGGGTTTGAACACCGGACAACGGAGTTGGTCGGGGCGCTAGACGTCCGGTGGACGTCTGCTCAGCGCGGACCGAAGCGGAGCGAAGATCGAATCCCCGAATGAAAAATCTCTCGAATAGAGACGTTTTTTTAATGTAAGACATCGGAGGGTCCGAACACCGGACAACGGAGTTGTCGTTTTTTAAAGAATTTATTTAATGGGAAGAAGCGGGAAATTACTCCCTCAAAACAGTATTATAAATGGACACTAGCAAACATGCACAAAAAATATCCGAAAATTTGTGCATGTTTGTGCACACTTAAATGGGACAAGATGATACTATAATAACTGTAAAAACCCCCCAATACATTATATATTTTTTACTATCCCCATAGTAAAATACCTTCTCCTAAAAAGGCAGCGGATCGAAAGGCTGTCTTTTTTATTGTATAAAAATAAAGAAAAACAATTTGACTTTCAAGAGGAAAATAGTACCATATATTTGTATCAATTTATTTTAGCCAATAGTTAATAAGCGTTTTATGGAAAAAATGAGAAAGTTGATATTAAGTTCATTTTGTTTTGGATTAGTTTTATTTGCAGCTTTTGCCGTATGTAATTTAACCGGAACATCAACTGTAATGGCGGATGATGTAAAAAGCGGACTACACCATGAGGAAAATGCATGGAATTACTATGAGAATGGTAAGATAGCAGCAAGTTAAACCACACTTGTGAAATACAACGGTTCATGGTGGTATGTAGAAAATGGAAAGATCAATTTCGGAAAGACTACATTGTGCAAATATAATGGAAGCTGGTGGTTTGTAAAGAATGGTAAAGTAGATTTTTCTGCAAAAACACTTTGTAAATATAATGGCATATGGTGGTTTAAAATGTAAACGAACTGTTATAAAGATATGACTATTGTGTAACCTGTTGCACAACATATACAAAAAATAATCGAAAAATTGTGCATATTTGTGCACACTTGAAGTGGACAAGATGATATTATAATAACTGTAAAAACCCCCCAATACATTATATATATTTTACTATCCCCATAGTAAAATACCTTCTCCTAAAAGACAGCGGATCGAAAGGCTGTCTTTTTATTTTGTGAAAAATAATTATCAATAGTCTTTTTCTTATCAGATTACTCCAAATGGAGTTGGCAGAGTAACTGGAAAATATAATGGATATGTTGTATTTTTATATTCTGTTAAAGTGTCGAATAATTAATAGATTGGTAAAAATGCACAAAAAATAAACGAAAACTTGTGCAAGTTTGTCAACACTTTAGGGGGGAGGCATGATATTATAATAACTGTAAAAACCCCCCAATACATTATATATTTTTTACTATCCCCATAGTAAAATACCTTCTCCTAAAAAGACAGCAGATCGAAAGGCTGTCTTTTTATTTACATAATTAAAAGTGCTGATGCAGATAAATCTGCCTCAGCACTTTTAAAATCAAGAAGTAATTTACACACCTACATTTATATTTTGTCCTTTTGAGAGTGATGTGAAATAATCATCATAAGAGGTATTGCTCATCCTTCGTGAGATACTATATAGAGATGATGTAAAACCGGCATCTTTACCGAATGCGTTTTCCAGATCATCAGAATCTGCATTTTTCAGAAGATTCTCATTCACCTTAAGAGTTCCATCATTGTTCATAGTAATACCGACATCAGAAAATTGCTCAGAGTATTTTTTCACCAGCTGTTTTAACTGCTTGGAATATCTGTTCATCGAGTTTGATGAGCTTTTAGAAGCAGATTTGTATGTATTATTATAGGTGTCTGCGAAAGCTTTGACAGTACCATATAAATTTCCAGTATTTTCCGAAGAAAAATCATAAGTCTTTAATTTTTTTACGGCTCGGTGAAGAGCAAGCGAATCCTCGTATGAAAGCTGTGAATTGGAGCATTCATTACGGTTTGATGATTTTATAAGACTTCTGTTGTTAGAATAAAAACTGCGCATAAAATATGTTGATGTAAGACTTGTTCCGGAACTCACACGGGTACTCATAATAATTCCACCTTTGCTTTAATAGTTTATAATATTTTTATCGGTAAATTGCATTAAAAAGTTTACTTACAATGATAAAAGAAGTAAAATATAAGAAATTGAGATGTAATCAATAAAGAAAAAAGACAAACGGAGGATTGGGGAATGAACAAGACCAGTTTTGGAAAAACACATACGGGAGAAGAGGTCTCACTATATGAGATTACAAACGATAAAGGAATGAAAGTTCTCGTAACTGATTTTGGAGCAACAGTGGTCTCTATTTTTGTAAACGATAAAGATGGAAATAAAAGAGATGTTGTGCTTGGATACGATGATGTATCAGTTTATGAAAAAGAAACATGCTATTTTGGAGCGACAGTAGGCCGCTATGCTAACAGAATTTCAGATGCAAAGATAAATATTGACGGTACAGAATATGTTCTTGAAGCAAATGATAATGAGAATAATTTACATAGTGGTTCACATGGCACTTCAGGAAGAGTCTGGAATGTAAAAGAGTACAAGGATAACGAGATTACTTTTACTATAGAGGACAAGGATTTGGAGCAGGGATATCCTGGAAATGCAGTTATGAATGTTACATATACTGTCACAGAGGACAACGAGCTTGCAATTTCTTACAATGCAAAGGCTGACAAGACAACTACATTTAATATGACAAACCACAGCTATTTTAATCTCAATGGACATAAGTCCGGCAAGGTATACAGTCAGATATTACAGATCAATGCATCACACTACACACCTGTTAAGAGTGCAAAAGCAATACCTACAGGTGAGATGGCACCGGTTGAGGGAACACCATTTGATTTTAGGCAGGCAAAGCCTATTGGACAGGATATAGAGGCTGATGACGTACAGCTTGGATATGGTCATGGATATGACCACAATTTTGCAATAGATAAAACTGTGGAAGGTATAGAAAAAGTAGCAGACGTATATTCTCCTGAGAGTGGAATCTGCATGGAGGTGCTTACAGATAATATTGGAATCCAGCTTTACACAGCAAACTTTATTGGTGGACAGGTAGGAAAAGACGGATATAAATATGAAGATCGAGGTGCATTCTGCCTTGAGACACAGTTTTATCCAAACTCTATTAATGAACCGAATTTTACTACTCCTATCACAAAGGCAGGAGAAGAATATAATTCAAAGACAGTATATCGTTTCGCTGTCAGATAATTAGTTGAAAATGTTAATGCTGGGAATTAATTTATAAATTTATTTTAGGCAGGACAAATGTATGAAGATAGTATTTTTAGATGTTAAAACTATAGGAGAGGATATCGATCTATCGGGTTTCGATAAGCTTGGCGAGGTTGTTAAATATGATTTTTCGACAACAGAAGAAGCATTAGAGCGCACGAAGGATGCGGATGTGATAATTCTTAATAAGGTTGAGATAAACGAAAGATCTATAGGGCTTGCAGACCACTTGAAGCTTGTATGCGTCACGGCTACAGGTACAAATAATCTGGACAAAGAATACCTCGAAAAGAGAGGGATAGAGTGGCGCAATGTTGCAGGATATTCTACAGAAACGGTTGCACAGCATACATTTGCCCTGTTGTTTTATCTGCTTGAAAAGCTAAGATATTATGATGATTATGTAAAATCTGAAAAATACATCGGGGATACCTCATTTACTCATTTTGACCATGTTTTTCATGAGATAAATGGTAAGACATGGGGAATAATCGGACTTGGAAATATAGGAAAGAGAGTGGCAGATATAGCAAAGATGTTCGGATGCCATGTGATATATTTTTCTGCTTCAGGGAAAAATTATCAGCCGGGATATGAGAGAGTGGATCTTGATACGTTGCTGACACAGTCAGATATTGTGTCAGTGCATGCTCCGCTAAACGATAACACAAGACATCTCATGAATGAAAGTGCCTTTAAGAAGATGAAAAAGTCGGCTATATTCTTAAATCTTGGCAGAGGACCGATCGTCGATGAACAGGCTCTTACAGATGCGATCATTAATGACGAGATAATGGCAGCAGGACTTGATGTGCTGGATGTTGAACCGATGAGTATTGAAAATCCTCTTAGAAAAATAAAGGATTCAGAAAAGCTTATCATTACTCCTCATATTGCATGGGCAAGTATAGAGGCGAGGACGCGGCTTATGGAAATAATTTTGGGACAAATCAAGGAATGGGCCGGTATTAAGTAATGAAAGTATCTTTAGAAATTGAAAAAAAGAAAAATATAATTTTTGCAGTTATTTATCTGATTATGATCGCTGCCTCATATTTTGCAGGAGCAAAGTGGTGGGTGGTTCTGCTGTTTGGTCTGGTGCTGTATCCGCTTATTATGTTAAAGCTTAAGCTTCCGGAAAAACTTGATTTATTATGGACGGTTGTCTTGTATATAAGTGGTGCGGCGTTATCTGTATTTTCGATACAGTATCTGCTGCTCGATGCAGAAGATTTTCCGAAAACTACTGATTTCATTTATATAATAAATTTTGTGCTGGCGCTGGCTGTATTTCTCATAATACATGCGGTATGTAATAATGTTTCACTGACATGTACCATAGCGTCTATATTTTTGGTGGCATTTGCACATGTAGATTATTTTGTTTACGAATTCAGAGGAAACGAGTTTACATATGCAGATTTAAAATCTGCCGGGACAGGACTTTCGGTGGTTACGAAGTATAGCTTCTCGATAAGCCAGAAGAATGTCTATGTGGTCATGGCACTGATATTATATGTGCTTCTTGCAAGACGTATAAAGATAGACATAGAATCAACCATCGGAACCAGAATAATATCGGTTATGCTGGCTGTAATATGTGGATTATTTGCTGCCCTTAATTCTGTAGATTTAAATACGGAGACATGGGAGAAAAAGGGAACATACAGGAATGGATATCTTTTAAACTTTGTGCTTGGAATCCGGGACAGTTTCATTTCCGAACCGGATGATTACAGCGTGGATGCGGTAAAAAAACTTGAAAAAAACTATACAGAGGCAGATTCATCAAAAGCAGAGTCTGATGTGAAGAATCCGACTATAATAGTAATAATGAATGAGTCCTTTTCAGATTTGTCTGTTCTTGGTAATCTTGAGACAAATCAGCCGGTCACACCATTTATGGATTCTCTCTATAAGAACACCATAAAGGGGTATGCACTTTCCTCTGTGTACGGTGCGAAGACGCCGAACTCGGAATGGGAATATATGACAGGAAATTCAATGGCATTTTTACCGGAGGGATCTGTTGTATATCAGCAGTATATAGATGACCAGCCGACATCCATAGTTTCAACGCTTAAGAATAACGGATACACGTGCGTTGCAATGCATCCTTACTATTCAACCGGCTGGAGCCGTAATAAGGTTTATCCGAAGCTTGGATTTGATGAAACACATTTCATGGATGATTTTGACGAGACAAACATCCTGCGTGAATACATAACGGATCAGGAACTTTACGATGGAATAATTGACCGCTATGAGAATAGAAAAAATAATGAAAAATTATATATAATGGGTATAACCATGCAGAACCATGGTGGATATGGAACACGTTATGATAATTTTGATCAGGAAGTATACAAATTAGGGGATTCATATACAGACGGAAACCAGTACCTTTCTCTTATCCATGAGAGCGATAAGGCGTTTAAGAATCTGATAACATATTTCCAGAATGTGGATGATCCGGTTGAAATAGTATTCTTTGGTGACCACCAGCCCGGATTATACAGCGAATTTATAAAACTTATCAATGGAAAAGGAACATCAGGACTTTCTGAAGATGAAATAGAAAAATTATATACTGTTCCGTTCTATATCTGGACTAACTATGAGACAGATGCAAAGACAGTTGATATAACAAGTCTTAATTATCTGTCAACAATGACTCTGGAGAGGGCAAACATAGATCTTCCGGCATATAATCAGTTTCTGGCTGATATGATGGAAGTCGTTCCGGCGATAAATTCGCGTGGATATTATTCAAAAACTGCGGGTGGATTTTTACATATCGATGAGGCATCAGGGGAAGAGGCAGAGTGGATAAAGAATTATAATATTTTGCAATATAATTCTATGTTTGATGAGAAAAATAAAAGTTCACTATTTTTCCCTTACATAAAATAATATCTGTTACAAAAGCAGAAAATATGGAGGAATAAATGAGTAATAAGATTAAAGCAGTTATATTTGACCTAGACGGAACATTATTGTACACACTCGAGGATTTAAAAAATGCTGTAAACTACGCTTTAGAGCAGCAGAATATGCCAATCCGCACATTGGATGAGGTCAGAAGGTTTGTCGGAAACGGAGTCGGAAAGCTCATGGAGAGAGCAGTTCCGGATGGACTTTCCAACCCTGAGTTTGATAAGACATTCGATATATTTAAAGAATATTATGGCAAACACTGTAATGACAATACATCACCATACCCGGGAATTATGGATTTACTTGAGACACTTGAGAAGAAGAATATAAAAATGGCAATCGTCTCAAATAAAATTGATTCTGCAGTGAAAGAGCTTGATAAACTTTACTTCAAAAATTATATGATGGCTGCTATCGGCGAGATGGAAGGAGTCAGAAGAAAACCTGCTCCGGATACTGCGCTTAAAGCCATGAAGGAACTCGGAGTGCAGCCGGATGAGGCACTTTATGTGGGAGATTCAGATGTGGATATAGCCACTGCAAAAAATGCAGGTCTTAGATGTATTTCTGTAAAATGGGGATTCCGTGATGAAGAATTTTTACTTGAGCATGGAGCATCTGATCTGATAGATGAGCCTATGCAATTATTAGACTATCTCGGATGATCTGGGAGTAAATCAGGGATGGGCTGATTCTTATAGGAGATTAGTGTATGCTTTCTGAAAAAGGAATATTAATACTTGAAAAACTAATTGCATATAATCATGATGCGGTTACAGCTAAAACATTGGCCACTTCTACAGGTATGTCAGAACGAAGCGTAAAGACATACCTTAAGGAAGTGGCTGATTTTTGTGAAGAACAGGGCATGAAACTCGATAGAAAACCCGGAAAAGGAATAAAACCGGAATTTTCTGAGGAACAGATCTGTGCGGCGCGGGAGATGATCGGGAAAGACCACCACATTCTGACACAAAAGGAAAGACAAAATTATATTGCCTATATTCTGCTCAGTGGATGGGATACATACACATATGCGCTTTTTTCAGACGAACTGAATGTGAGTAAAAATGTGATCGTGGATGACATAAATGATCTGAGTTCTGAAATGGAAACCTTCGGTATAGAAATACATAAGATGGCAGGCTATGGCATATATGCAAAAGGTGAAGAATTTGATGTCAGAAAGGCGCTTAGGCATTTTTGCAGGATACCTATAAGTGATAAACAGGTGATAAATGATGTGGATTACCGCTTATGTCACGATGCGGCGGAAATAATAGCGAACAATTTTCGTAGTGTAAATCTAAGGATGGCAGCAGGGGCAGTGCATCATGTTGAATCAGATACAAATATAGTATTTACTGACTATACATTTCAAATGCTGGTCGAATATATTTCCATAGGATTGTTCAGATATGACGTTGGAAAGGAACTTTTGGATGAGAGATTTGCGTCAGAAGACATACCGGATGAGTACCACCGCATGGCACAAAAGGCTGCGGAATATTTTGAAGCGTCAAATGGGCTTAAATTGCCGGTTCCAGAGATAAATTATATTGCGATTTTATTTATGTGTGCAGAGGCACAAAACTGTGTTATAACACAAAACAGCGATACGGAGTCCATTTCTGATGATATAATAGTCTATCTTTCAAATCTGCTTGCGGCAAATCTTATCGACAACGACCTGTTGGGCGATAGCATGAGAAGTTTTATGCCCGGATCACTTTTCAGGACAAAATATGGAATAGAGATAGATAATCCGTTTCTGGAGGATATAACACAGTCTTACGGAAGTCTGTATACAGTATGTTTTGCAGTGTCAAAATTTTACGAGAAATATGCCTGGTCTATGCCAAGCGAAGATGAAATAGCATTTATAGCACTTCAGGTCGGGGGTGCGCTGCACAGGAATCCCATGACGGTGAGAGCACTTTTAGTATGTTCGGGGGGATTTGCAACCGGAAATATAATAGCGGGAAAGATAGAAAACAAAATACCGGATGTCAATATCATGAGAATATTATCTTCAGATAAGATTAATGAGGCGTTCGAGTATGACTGCGATCTTATATTGAGCACGATAGCATTCGATTGTGATGATATCAGGTTCATGCAGATATCACCACTTGTAAGTTCTGGGGATGAAAAACGTATAAGAGAAAAATGTTTTTCCCTAATGACGGGGCAAAGCGCGGAATTAAGTGTCTTTTCAAACATGATAGAGGATAAAATGATACTGTTTGAGAAAAAAGTACGTAACAGAAAAGACATAATAAAGAAAGCCGGCCAACTGCTTATAGATAACGGATGTGTCCAGGCCGAATTTATAAAGGATGTCATGGAAAGAGAAAAAGTAGAGTCTACTGAGGTTGGCTGCAGGATAGCAATTCCACATGGAAAACCAGAGCATGTACTGGAACCGAAAATTGCGGTGATAAGACTTGAAAATCCGATAGAATGGGGAAAACGTCAGGTGGATATGATATTTATGCTTGCGATAAATTTTGAGAGTGTGAATACAACCAAGGCTTTTTTTCATGATTTTACAAAGCTTCTTAATGAGAATGTGGTAAGAGAGAGAATTCGGGAGGCGAAGACGCCACATGAGCTAAGTAAGGTCATACGGAGTGAACTTGGGTGGAGCTGATATGCTTTTGGGAGAATGAAAAAGTAATTTTATGAATAGGGAATATATTTTAAATTTGTTAATACTTGCCTCAATCTGCATGTGGTGTATATATACAAATAATAGGATTGCAGAGTATCAGGGCAGTAAATATAAATGGAAAAAACTACTTGGAAAATCAGAAAAAAGGATATTAATAGAGTTTCAAAAGGAAAATATACTAGTGCAAGGGTTAGCACTGATTTTTTATGCAGTAATAACAGTGTCACATAATGTTTTGATATGGTTGTTAGGTATTTTTAATTTTATATTGCTAATAAATAATATAATAATGCTGATATTCAGAAAAAAATATCATGGAAATTTATCAGGAAAATTATTTATGGCAGGAATGTATGCATATTTTGTATGGATATTTTATACATTTATTCAGCAAATTATAGAAGGCGGAAGTGCATATGAGATTGTTGTACATATAATAAATTCGTTATGTATAAGAAACGTAGTAGGAATGGTGAAACAGCCGCCAGTGTTTATTGTTTTAGTGAACATTATAGTATTCGCATATTTATTTTTAACATTGCCACAATATAATGACAGAGTGTGTTCAAACTATTCGAAAATAAGAATTAAAAGACACATTAATTTGACTAAAAACATAGCCATGCTTTTGGTTTTATATTCAGGATATATTTTTCTGGGAATAAACATTTCATATAATCAAAATTTTTTTTCAGTAATAACAGGTGTATTTATTATAATATTAAGCGGAACAATAGACGATTCTTTTCATGAGGATGTATGTAATAAACAATGGTATAAACTATTGGGAGAAAAATATAGTTGTTTTTTGCGTAAAAAGATGATTGAGGAAATTCAAATTCAATTTGTTATTGTTATTACATATTTAATTTGTGCATTAATTAATAGATATGATATAAGTATAGTCTGTATGATAATGATTTATAATGTTTCATGTGGCATTTGCTGGGTGACATATTTCTCATCATATTATGTAAATATGCAAAGAAATTATATGACATTTGAGATGATAAAATTATATGTGATAATGATTGTGGCGGCAATGCCTGTGCTTAACATAATACTAAGTCTGTACTGGTATGTATGTGGGACTTTAAGGTGGAATAAATATGTTAGAGATTACTAATTTAACAAAAAAATATGATAGAAATAAGGGAATATTTGAATTAAACTATAGTTTTGAAGATGGAAGGATTTACGCATTAGTAGGACCAAACGGAGCTGGAAAGACAACTTTAATTCAGATGATTGCGGGCATAAGTGAGCCAATAGAAGGGGAAGTAAAACTTGATGGTCAAAATACCTTATCAAGAAAATGCAAATTACGGATAGGATATGCACTTGAACTATCAGATAATAAAACAAAACAGACAATTTTGCAATTCTTGAATATGGTGTGTGATATTAAGTTTGGGGGAAAATATAAAGAAGACATAAACTCTTTTCTAAGAGATTTTGAATTGGAAAATGATAAGAATACGAGATTATCAGAATGCTCTCTAGGGATGAAGAAGAAAGTTGGGATAATCGCATCTTTTATAGGATATCCAAAGCTCATTCTTTTGGATGAACCGACGAATGGGGTAGATACAACAGGTCTTATTGTATTAAAAAAACATATAGAAAGTGCCAAAATGCATGATTGCATAATTATTGTTTCGAGCCATGTATTGGATTTTGTGGAAAGGGTTAAAGATGAAATTATATTTTTGAAGAATGGGCATATTGTTGCTGGAAAGGGAGTGACAATAGAAGAACAGTATAGAAATCTATTTATGTAATAATATAGAAATAGGCATATGTTAAGGGTTTTGGACATAGCTTTACATTAATACAAAATTGCACCAGCTATGGTGCAATTTTGTATTTTGGGGAATATTGAAAATTGTTTTGCGGCACATTACAATAAAACCATAGAAAGCAGCAGACATATGAGATACAAAAATGCAGATGCGCAAATATGAATCGTATGTGTGGGCATAATAAAATCAATCATATAATTTACAAAACAGGAGGAAAAAACTATGGTAAGCAAAACAATGGTAGTAAAAGCAGCAGAAGGACTTCACATGAGACCGGCAGGAGTCATCGCAAGAGAGGCAGGAAAATTTGATTCAGATGTAACAATCGTATTTGGAGACAAGAGAATCAACGCAAAGAGCCTTGTAAACATCATCGCAGCCTGCATCAAGAAAGACGCAGAGATCACTTTCGAGTGTGAGGGAGCTGACGAGGAAGCTGCACTTGCAAAGATGGTAGAACTTGAGGCAGAGAACTTCGGAGATTAATCAGATATAAATAAAGTCGGAGGTGTGATATGTACAAAGGAATTGCAGGATCAGAAGGAATCGGAATCGGAAATGTTGCCATTATCGAGGAACATCAGATAGTGATAGAGAATAAGACGATTACAGATGCAGACGCTGAGATCGCCCGTCTTCAAAGTGCTATCGAGAAATTTGTGAATGACACAAATGAGATGGCAGACAGAATGGAAAAAACAGTAGGCGCAAAAGATGCGGATATTCTTCGTGGACACATACAGCTTTTGCAGGATCCTACAATCGAGGAGCAGATCACAGCTCTTATCATAAGTTCAAAGATCACAGCAGAAAAGGCACTTGACCAGGTACTTGAGCAGACAGCAGAGATATTTGCACAGATACCGGATGAGCTTTTACAGCAGAGAGCAACAGATTTCCGTGATATCAAGACCAGAATTTTAAAGATCCTTCTTGGAATCGAGGATTACGATATCTCAAGCGCTCCGGCAGGAACAGTGCTTGTAGCGCATGACCTGACACCATCCATGACAGCAGGTATCGTTGCAGAAAATATCGCAGGAATCCTCACAGAGGTTGGTGGAAGGACTTCCCACTCAGCAATCATTGCAAGGGCAATGGAGATTCCGGCAGTTTTAAGTATCGATGGAATCTGCTCGGCAGTTAAAAATGGAGACAGGGTAGTGCTTGACGGAACAAGCGGAGAGGCTATTGTAAATCCTGATGCCGATACAGAGAAGAAATTTGAGCAGATGCTCGAGGAATACAAAAAGGAAAAAGCGCTCTTAAAGAAATTTGCAGGAGTTCCTACAGTAACAGCGGACGGCACAAAGGTTGAGCTTGTATGCAATATCGGAAAGCCTGAGGATGCTAAAAAGGCAGTAGAGTGCGACGGAGAGGGAATCGGACTTTTCCGTACAGAATTCCTTTTCATGGACAGAGACACACTTCCTACAGAGGAAGAACAGTTTGAGGCATACAAATCCGTAGCAGAGACAATGAACGGAAAACCTGTCATAATCCGTACACTTGATATCGGAGGAGATAAGGAAATCCCATACCTCGGACTTGAGAAAGAGGAGAATCCATTCCTTGGATACAGAGCTATCAGATTTTGTCTCCAGAGAACAGATATCTACAATACACAGCTTCGTGCACTCGTAAGAGCCAGTGCATTCGGAAAGATCAAGATCATGGTTCCGCTTGTGACAGGCGTGGATGAGCTTCGCAGTGTAAAAGCTATGGTAGCAGACATCATGAAAGAGCTTGATTCAGAGGGCACTGCATACAATAAAAACCTTGAGATCGGTATTATGATGGAGACACCGGCAGCCTGCATGATGGCAGATGTGCTTGCAAAAGAGGCAGCTTTCTTCAGTATCGGAACGAACGATCTGACAGGCTACACTATGGCAGTAGATCGTGGCAACTCAAAGGTCGCATATCTTTACTCAGCTTTCAATCCGGCAGTACTTCGTGCGATCAAGCGTATAATCGAGTGCGGAAAGAAAGAGGGCATCATGGTAGGTATGTGTGGAGAGGCAGCAGCCGATCCAAAACTTATCCCACTTTTACTTGCGTTCGGACTTGATGAGTTCTCCGTAAGCGCAACAAGTGTGTTAAAGACGAGAAAGACCATTGCAGATAGCAATATTGCAGACTGTAAGGCACTCGCAGAAAAAGTTATGGCATGTACAACAGAGGCAGAGGTGCAGGAAATACTTGCACAGCAGTAAAGGTTAAGACAGTTTAGACAGGCGGCAGAACCGTGGAAACGGGGATGCCGTCTTTTTTAATTAGGAATGATTTAATTAGGAATAATTTAGTTAGATACGATTAAGTTAATTACGATTGACTAAATTGTGCCTAAGTAGTAATTATTCCTTCATGTCCTTTCAGGCAGCCTTAGAATATGTATTTAAAATAAGTGAAAGCGAAAGGCTGGTGCTGGTCATAGATGAGTATCCGTATGTAGCAAAATCCTCAAAGAGCCTTGCGTCGACTTTACAGATGCTCATTGACAAAAATAAAGATAATTCTAAACTAATGCTCATATTATGTGGATCGTCAATGTCTTGTATGGAGGATAATGTTCTGGCATATAAAGCCCCTTTATATGGAAGAAGGACTGCGCAGATGAAGATACTTCCATTTGATTTTGGAGATGCCTGTAAATATTTTAACCGGTTTTCGCCGGAAGATATGGCGATGGTATATGGTCTGGTGGGAGGTACACCGCAGTATCTTTTACAGATGGATGACCATATAAGTATCGAGGATAACATAAAAAATGTATTTTTAAATCCGTCATCATCTATTTTTGAAGAACCCGAAAATCTCTTAAAGCAGGAAGTACGTGAGCCTGCGGTATATAATGCGATAATAACAGCGGTGGCAGCGGGAAGTTCGCGCATATCCGAGGTTGCAACTAAGATTGGGGAAACCACAAGTGTATGCGCGCAATATATAAAAAATCTCATAGGTTTGGGGATAATATTAAAAGAAACTCCATATGGGGAGAAAGAATCAAGAAGATCGGTATATGCAATAGCTGATAATATGTTCAGATTCTGGTATCGGTTTGTGCCGGATAATAATTCTATAATAAGCCGTGGGGCAGCAGACCTTGCTTATAAAAGAATAGAGCCGGCTCTTTCAGACTATATGGGAAAAATCTTTGAAGAAATATCTATGCAGTATCTCTGGAAATTGCTGCTTAATGGTGAGTCTCCAATAGAATTTATGGATTTAGGACGCTGGTGGGGAACTGATCCGAAGGAAAAGATACAGACAGAGATAGATATAATGGGGGAGCAGGACAAGAACACGGTATTGTTTGGTGAATGTAAATGGATAAACGAAAATGTGGATGTAAAAGTGCTTGAAAAGCTCAAAAACAGGAGCAGATTATTCAGATATGAGCATGCTCATCTGTATTTATTTGCGAAAAAAGGATTTACGCAGGGCTGTATAGATGAAGCCGAAAAAATGGGGAATGTATCGCTTGTAACATATGGTGAAATGTATAGATACATGACAAAATAGCAATTTTATGGATATGTAAAATAATACGCATTTATAGTAAGAGGAGTAAGATATGAATTCATTTCAAATAAAATTAATTGCACTTATACTGATGACAATAGATCACATTGGGGAATTTTTGTTCCCACAATGTGATCTATTAGGGTATATAGGAAGACTATCAGCACCATTATTTTTATATATTTTATGCTGGAGTATAGATTATACGAGAAATCGAGTCAGATTTCTGGCAAGAGTGTATGTAGCGTCGGTTATAATGGATATTATATGGATACTTTTAAGTATTGGGGGAATTCATACAGATACATATAACAATGTTTTTTCCATTTTTTTCATAGTGATAGCTGTTGTAATGATTTTAGAGAATAAAACACTTTCTAAAATATCTAAAACATGTATTATTCTGGCATGGCAGGCAGCTGCATGGATATTGGTATTTGTAGTTATGCAGGATATAATTGCTAATGCTGAATATGAGACTATATGTCTTATTATGCATTCATTAGGAATAGTTACATATTCAGAGGGAGGATGGTTCTGGCTCATTCTCGGAGTGATTATATACTATTGTAAAAATGACAATAAAAAGCTCATCATAGGGTATACAGGTGTGTGTGTGTTCAGACAGGTATGTGTAGCATTGGCTGTATTTCCGAGAATACTATATTTTCTGGAATTTCATATAGGTGGAATCATATCCACAATTGCAAATGCAATATTCTATTTCTTTTATGGAGCAGAATATCAGATGGCACCGATTGTACCGCACAATGTGTATCTGGGGGATTATCAATGGATGATGATATTTTCATTGCCTATAATGCTTTTGTACAATAATCGGCAGGGCAGGAAAACAAAATATTTATTTTATATATATTACATAGTGCATATAGTGCTGCTGTGTATGCTGTCAAACATAATGTAAAAATTAAGAATTCTTCAGATTTATAAATATATTTTTATGGTAAAATAATGATAAAAATAAGCGTAACGGAGGATAAAGGATATGAAAAAAAAGATGATGATATTTGTAATGACAATGTTGTTTGGTGTTGTTGGGGCAGCAAGTGGAAATACTACAGTTTCAGCGGCTGAGACAGATACTTATTATGAGAGCCGGTTAGATAATGGTGCAGTAAAAGTGGTGCAAGTGGCAGATTCGGCAATAGCAGAGTGTTCAATACCGAAATATGAATTGACTGCAAAGTCTGCGATTAAAAAAAGTCCAAGTTCAAGCAGCAAGACAATTGGGTATGCATATAAAGGTGAAATATATGTAGCGATTTCACGGAGTGGAAACTGGATAAAAGTAAATTATAGAGATACATATGGATATATCAATAAATCACATCTGAAAAAGCTGTAGAGGATACTAAAATGGGAAAAATTCTTATAGTTGAGGATGATGAGACAATTCGAAATGGTCTTATGATTATGCTTACAATACAAGGTTATATTGTGGACTGTGCGGTAGATGGAAAGGATGCAGTTGAAAAGTTTGACGATTCCTATAATCTTGTGGTAATGGATGTACTCATGCCACGTATGTCCGGCATTGATGCCTGCAGAAAAATGAGAGACATATCAAATGTTCCGATATTGTTTCTCACAGCAAAATCTTCTGAAATAGATAAGATACAGGGATTTGATGCAGGCGCAGATGATTATATAATAAAACCATTTTCAAATATGGAACTCATCGCAAGAATAAAAGCACTTATAAGACGGCGGGAGATTTACGACCAGAAACATATGGACGAAAAACTTATGAATGAGTCTGTTGAGTGTTGTGGAGTAAAAGTCTATATTAATCAAAATAAAGTGGAAGTAGATGGTAAGTCTGTAAAACTTACACGAAAAGAATATGAAATATTGAAACTATTGATCAGATATCCAGATAAAGTTTTTACGACAGAAAATATTTATGAAAGTGTATGGGGAGATATGTATACTTCGATTTCGGGAAATACTATCATGGTGCACGTAAAAAACCTAAGAAGTAAATTGTCGAAAGTGTGCGGTGATATAGTGATAGCGACTGTCTGGGGAAGGGGATACAAATTTGAAAGATGATCTAAAGCCGATATCTCGAAAAATTACAGTGATAGTGATCATAGCAATTATTTTTGCGTGTAGTTTATTCACTCTGATATATTATAAAGGAACGGAAATGATCCGGTACTATTTTTTGACAAGTAAATATATATATGAGCAGGAAACACCATATATTGAAAACTTTAGAAAATATGTTGAGGATCATAATATAGGCATAGATGATGTGGACAAATACAATGAATGGATAGTAGATAATAATATTTCATTCTTAAGTGTTGAGAAAGATGGAATTCAGAGGTATAGTTTGATGACTACAGATGGATTTATCCAACAGTCGAAAGATATGTATGATTACAGGATGATAAATCCATTCAGGCAGACAGTTCAATTTTCAGATACAGAGGCTGAGGTTTTTATATATGCAAACTACACAGAAAAATACTATACATATTTTTTTATAGCAGATTTTGCATTTTCGATGATAATAAGTTTTTTGATTATATTATGGCAGGTAAGGAGGATAATAAAACATCTACAGGCAGAGTTGGCTGAAGCGGAAGGAAAAGCAAAAAGTGTGCGGACGGATAAAGACAGCCTTTTAAGGAGTATGGCACATGATCTGCGCACACCTCTTACAGGACTTATGTCATATCTGGATATAATAAAAAACGGAAATATATCAGGCAAAGATGAGGCAGAGTATATCGGCGTTATATCAGCAAAAGCTGTAGAAATAAAAGATCTTACTGATCAGTTATTTGATTTTACGCTTGCCAGTTCTGAGGACACTATAGAAACCGATGAACCGATGGATGTGCAATACGCAATAGGAGATTATCTTTCGGAAATGTGTATGGAACTTGCGGAAAGCAAAATTTCTGTGAATATAGATAAAATGTTGTGGAAAAATGTGAAGGTTATTGTAAGTGGACGTTTTATGGGAAGAATATTCAGCAACCTTACAAGTAATATAAAAAAATATGCAGATACATCAAAAGTTGTTTCACTTGAGACAATATATTGTAAGCATAGCATTATCATAAAGATATCAAATTATATTTCAGATAACAAAAAACTATTAGAAAGTGCTGGGATAGGGCTTAAAAATATTGAGATGATGATGCAGCGTATGAATGGAAAATTTGTATATGATAGTAATGATGAAAATGGAATATTTATGGTAATGCTGGAATTTAAAATTATAGAATAAAGGGGATGAAAATTTAGAAAAATTCAGAAAGATTTAAGGGGATTCTTCAGATGTTTAATTTATGATAAAACAGTAGGTGCCTATAATAAATTAAAAATGAGGAGAAAATTAAATGAGAAAAGTTAAAAATTTAATAACATGTGCAGTAGCATGCGGCATATTGCTTACTGGAACTATAGTAAATGCTAAAAGCTTAAGTGAGAGTTTTTCTGGATCTTCAAATTATACTTGTACATATGTTAATACTAAAACAAATATGTATACATATAAAAAGACGTCTACAGCAAAGACTTCAGGATATAGTGGATTACATTATGTTAGAGCTTATATTGGAGGAAACTCAAGTAGTGCTAAGGGTGCGGTTGCAGATAGTGGAAAAGTATGGAAGAGAGGAGATAATATAGCACGTGCATATTGTACTAGAAAAATACCAGAATCAATGCTAGCTTTTAGAAGTACGTATTTTGAAACAGCATATGCAAAATACGGGGTTAATAATTAAGTAAAAGAGGCGCTTAGCCTCTTTTATACATGGAGACATTATGAGAAAAAGTAAGTTTATAACATTGGTACTTACTGTACTGCTTACACTTTTGCCGGTTGTGTCAGTTACAATGATGTACCATATCACACAGTGTAAGGCGATAGAGGGAATGGCAAACGGTTATTTCGGTGACAGTTATACGTTGTGTTCGGTGGATGATGGCGTAAAAAACCGAAATGCGGTCATGCAGGCAGTAGATGATATTAAAGCACGTGTTGCTATATATATGACAAAGCAGTACGGAAAAAATAAAGTAAATGCAATCTATTATAATAAACAATTTGTGAATTTTCCTATGCGTTATGGTCATTTTTTTACAAAAGAAGAATTAAAATGTGGTAAAAATATGGCGGTAGTAGGAAAGAATCTCGAGGGAAAGATAAAGGAACAGGATGGCTATAAGTATATAAAAGTCAAAGATGAATATTTTCGTGTTATCGGTATTATAGGCTATGACAGTGAGACGATCATTGATGATTACATATATATTTCTGTAAAACAGGCAGATAGAATTATAGACAGTAATTTATGCACACTTGACATCTGGGGTAAAGATACAGGGGCAGATGAGCAGTTTGCGGAAAATCTCTCGGAAAATGGAGTTTTGGCAGAGCAAAGAGCCGGGACAGCGGCATATTCGGAATCGGTGTTTGTGGACATATTATATGGCAGATGGTTTATTGCAATTTTTGTATGTGATCTCTTATGTATTGCAGTAATTTCGGTGCAGTGGATAAAACGCCAGCAGCGGGAAATCTGTATACGCAGGCTTGTGGGAGCAAAAAATTTACAGGTTTTAGGGCATATTTTAGCAAAGTATATATTGTATACGGTGGTTTCAATGGTGTTAAGCACGCTCATATGTATGCTTGCATTTTCAGAATATATGTATGCGATTTTTATAGGATATATGACGATAATACCGGTAATGCTCGTTGTTATAATAATAAATGTGTTTAGTGCCATGAGAGTTCCGATAGCGGAGGCGGTTAGAAAATGAAGTATTTAATAAGATTTTTTTTAAAACATAAGGGAACTTACCTTATAATGATGCTTTTGCTCGTGCTGTCGACGATATTTTTAGGAATCGTGCTTGGTATGGGACATAAGACAGATATCGCATCCGAAGAACAAAGCGGCAGAGCAGATGAGGTAAGCAAGGTGCTTAGATTGACGGAGACAATGTCAGATGTGGATTTCTATTCATATATGGATGATGGAGGCGATATATTTGAGAAGGTGTGTAATGTACTGAAAAAACTGGATGAAAAATATGGTGATGACTATGTTATTCAGGCATCACAGTTTATTGAGTTGGAAAATGTGCAAGTTGATGATAAATTCCTTATTAATTATGAAGAAGGAGATGAGGAATCTTCTACATATGAATATGATGGGGCAAAATATAGTGATGTCAAAGCAATGCAGGTTTCAAATGGATTTTTTGCACAGAATAAGCTCGCATTAAGCTCCGGAAATTTTTTCAGTGAGAATGACTATAAAACATATGGATTTGAGGAAATTCCGGTCATACTCGGCAACGAATATTCACAGGATTATAATATCGGAGATATATTTGAAGGCTCATATTTGTACAAGAATATGAAATTTAAGGTTGCCGGATTTTTGTCGGATGCTTCATTTTTTTACGACAACTCAAAAAACGATATGACTTCATGCGGCAGATATATATTTATGCCGGCATTTGAGAATCTTTCATATGATGATGTAGGAATAAAGGCAGCGGATCAGTATATACAGTCATATATTTATACACATGGACAATATCAGAAAGTTTGTGATGACGTGGAAAATATAATAGAAGAATGTGGACTCTCTACAGATTATATAGGGTTTATGAACGATAATACATCTGATGAAAATGTTGACTTGTTTTCCACGTATGCATCTATGACAGGGTTGGTCACAAAATATCTGATGATTATAATAGTGGTTATGATAATCTGTATAACAAGTATTTTGTCCATAGTTCTTGTCAATCTGATACAGGAGGAAAACTTTAATTTCGGTGTGTATATAATGTGCGGAATGAAGCCGGGAAAACTGGCATTGATTTTGTTTTTATTTGATATGTCGGTAGTCGGAATAAGTGATATCGTGACGGTATGGATTCTTTTAATGAAAAATACAGGTGCCTTAAGTATTCTTATTGTACAGGCAGTTATGCTTGCTATACTTGCAGTAAGCTATATCGTCTGTTATGTAAATTTGAAGAGAGTAGATATTTCAAGTCTTTTAGGAGGAAATGAATGAGCCTTATAAAACTTAACAATATATGTGTAGAATATGGCAGGAAAAACAAACAGAGGGCGCTTAATGATGTCAGCATGGAAATTGATGATAAGGAATTTGTTGCGGTCATGGGAAAAAGCGGCTGTGGAAAAACAACGCTTTTAAATGTTCTTGGAACGCTGCTTAAGCCGCAGAGTGGAGAATACATATTTGACGGAAAGCCGGTGCTTGCCAAAAACAGCAATGAACTTGCAGAATTCAGAAACGAAAATATGGGCTTTGTAGTGCAGCATTTTGCTCTTGTGCCGGATATGTCTATATATGACAATGTGGCACTGCCGCTTACTTACCGTAAAATGTCAAAAAGTGATGTGAAAAACAGGGTTATGGCTGTGCTTGAGGAACTTGAAATATACGACCAGAAAAATAAGTATCCCGGAGAATTGTCCGGAGGACAGTGCCAGAGAGCTGCGATAGCGCGGGCGATAGTAACAGAGCCAAGGCTTATACTTGCAGATGAGCCTACCGGGGCGCTCGATGGGGAGAACGGAAATATGGTCATGGACATTTTACAGAAATTAAACGCGAAAGGTATTACAATAATCATGGTAACGCATGATAAGGAACTTGCACAGTGCGCATCTCGTATAATACGAATGCAGGATGGCTGCATATATCGTAATTGTTAGGTATACTCACAGAGAAGAGAGGGATTTATATGAAACACAAAAATAATGTGAAATGTATTGTTGCAATGGCAGTAATTATGATAATCAGTTTATGCGCCTGCTCAAGTGATAAGGATAATGTCTGGACAACTGAAGTATCATCAACGCTATATTCACAGCAGGATATTTCCGATGCGATAGATGTAGTAAAATCTGATTTTAAACAGAATAACTCTGATTTTATTTTAGAAAGACTATATTATGCCGGGGATGAGACAAGCCAGTCTTATCAGGAATGGGCAGACAGAAATAAAGCGGATGAAGTACTGGTATTGCTGTCAACATTTCACACAGATAGTGATGGTGGATCAGATAAATCATTTGAACCAGATACAGAATATACGGACTGGAACTGGATATTGGTCAGAAATGATGGCGGCAAATGGAAGATAGTTGACCAGGGATATTAACAGGGTATAAGTTACTGTGTTTACAAATGAGGCCATCATAAGAATCGAGATCATAAGTTCATAGATATCTATAAAATAAGTCATGAAAAGAGTGTATAAATGAGTAAAAAGAAAATAAATATACTCACAGCAGCAAGCAGCCTGATATTTGGAGTAATAATTGCATTAATCGTAGTTCAGTATTCGAAATATGAATATCTCAGTGATCTGACAAATGGATTGTATAAGGATAATTCTGTTTATTTTAAAGTAAATGATACTGATGAAGCAGACAGAATAATGGACAAATTATCATATAATGAGGTTATTTTCGGAGAAATAAATGATGATTACAGAGCGGTATATTTTAATAAAAGATATTCTCTTCCGATGAAAAAGGGGCGATTTTTTAGAAAAGGTGATTTTAAGGAAAATAATAATTATGTAGTAATTGGAAGTGAACATGAATCATCAGTAAAACAAATTGATGGCAGGAATATTTTTAATTATGAGGGAGTTGATTTCGAAGTTATAGGAATAGTCGGGATGGATATAGCTTCTCCACTTGATAAGATGATATTTTTTAATATGAAGAATGTGGAAAAATATATGGCGATAGAGGATACTTTGTTTGTTCTTTCGACAAATAATAAAAACAGTTCAGCTATAGATAATGCAGATATACAGATTTATGATGTTCCGGTCGTAGGTGTACACAGGGTAATCAACTATAAGGTTGCGGTGTTTGTCATAGCATATTGCTGTGTGGCATTAACACTGTTTTGTGTTGTGAGCCTTTTGTATATGTATCTTGGAAATCAAAAGAACAAAATCAGGGCTTATGGAATAATGGGATTTCGCCGGTCGTATATTGTTTATAATATTTTTAAGGAACAACTAAAGTATATTTTAGTTCCGGTTATATCCGGTGCAGTAATATTTTCTATATTTTATGGCAGGTTATATATAGGTATATCACATATTATCTTTATGATCATGATGATTGCGTTTTTAATAGTTTTTTTGCTGATTGTTTTGGAAAGAAAAATACGGAATATTTTAAGAAGTGGAGAACTTTTCTATGATTAAGGATATAGTAAAGTATATATACCGCAAAAATAGAGAAAATTTTACTGTAAATTGTATTATTTTACTTTGCGGCTTTATTTTGATGGGAATATTGTTTGATAATATCTCTGTTTTTTATAATGATCAGAAGCAGTCAGTAGATAAGTTAGATCCACAAAAGGAATATCAGCTTTCAAACACAATTGTAGAAATTCAAAATTTTTCATCATATTTTAAGGATGAGAGTCATTTAGAAAATATGAAACTTTTCTATAAGGCACTTAATAACAGTGATAAATTTATGTATCTGGACAAATTCGAGCAGTGTATGTATATGGAAAATCGGATAGGTACAAATATTTTTGCGTGCGGATACGAGGATGGGGAACCGGAGTATTACGAAGATGATGACGGTACGATTAAATATGCTATCAAAAATGTCACAATAGGGAAAAATACTCAGGATTACTATGATTTTAAGGTTACGGACGGCAGATTGTTTAATGATGATGATTTTGAAGATAACCAGATAATACCGGTTATTTTAGGTGCAGAGTATAAGGGCTATTACGAAGTAGGAGACAGATTCAGCGCAGAATACCTGTTTGAGCCTAAAGACTATGAAGTTATCGGTTTTCTGGAAGCAGATACTGCAATCATAAGTCAGGGTGGAATTATTTATCTGGACAGATACATGATATCTCCCAGCATAATAATGGATGATCCTCCCACAACATGGGATGAATTAATGTATCAGGCAGAATCATATGAAGAGAAAATAGAAGGAAATGCGGTTTTGACGGAGAATTATTCATTGGCTGAATTTACCGCATATATAGAACAGCTTACGAACCGGTATAGTATGTTTGATATTCAGATAGTAACTCCAAATGCGTCTTTCCTGGACACATCGCTGATCCTGTCATGTTATATGGGAAAAAACATGTTTTTCTTATTGGCGGGGATTATTTTTCTGGTGCTGACGATCATAAACTGGTGCTTTTCTGTCAATCTGTTTAAGATGCTGTCCAATTATTTTGGAGTGCAGATATTAAATGGATGCAATGAGAATATTTTATTTAATGCGGTATTTATATACAAATCTGTTTTTATGTTGTCAGGAATAGCCGGAGCGGTATTTTTGCTGATGTGTATGCAGCAATTTAATATGTTTGTGGTAATTGCTTCTATTATATATATAGTCATAAACACAATTATTGATAAGGTTATATTAAGAAAAATGTTAGATCAGGATATTGATCATCTATTAAGGAGTAAATAAAATATGCCATTGATTATAGAAAATGTATCAAAAAGCTTTAAATCAGAGGGAGCCTCATTAGAGGTTTTAAAAGATATAAATCTGGAACTGAACGAGGGTGAAGTTACGGTTATACTGGGTAAAAACGGATCGGGTAAATCAACGCTGCTTAAAATAATAGGAGGAGTACTTACCTGTGATTCTGGAAAGATAATATATAACGATAAGCAGGTTAATACTTCTGAAAGAAAAAGGCGCGTTTTTCTGGAAAAAAGAATAGGCATAATACCACAGAATAATGAGCTGATACCTGAATTAAGTGTATATGAGAATGTTTCTCTGCCATTAAAATACAGGGGAGAAAAACGACTTGAGATGGAAGAAAAAGTTATGGAAATTCTTGAATTTGCTGGGCTGTCAGACATCAAGGATAAATCCGTCAGTTTGTTATCCGGCGGGGAAAAGCAAAGGACTGCCATTGCAAGGGCATTGGTTAAGGAACCGGAGATAATTCTGGCAGATGAGCCGACGAGTGCCCTGGATGAAAAAATGAATGAAAAAGTATTGGATCTTTTTATGCAGCTAAAAAATAAAAATGTGATAACTGTAATTGTTACACATGATAATGCTATTGCAGAAAAATTTGATAGAGTTATACGGATAGTGGATGGGGGAATAGAAATATAAAACAAGGTATTATCTTAAAATTTATAGATTAGAAACAGATGGTACGGAATTAAGGGTAAGTGATGGAAAATTAAAGAATAAATAGAGGCGGAAAAATGGTAATATTTTGGAATATAAAAGAAACTATATTAAGTATAATTATCTATTTGGTTATGGTAGGTACATTTAAAATCGTTAAGCATAAAGACAAGTATTTCTTTTTATTTTTCACTATTTTTTATGTATATATACTTTTGTAATAAACGAAACACAATTCCCAATATATAGCACCGATGATGATAGAAAGCTGTTTGGTCATGTTGCAATTGGAAATGGTATAAATATTATTCCATTAAAAGATGCACTGAATATGACGAGTTTATATAATATTATTATGATGGTGCCGTTTGGGTTTGGTTTACCATTTATAAAAAGAACAAGATTTCGAGCGGTTCTATTTGGAGGTTTGCTATTTAGTTTTTTATTAGAAAGTGGACAGTTGATTACAGCGTTAATTGTTGGGTTTCCTAATAGAGTTGTAGATGTAAATGATTTGATATTCAATACATTTGGAAGCATTATAGGGTTTGGTATATATTTGGTGTTTGCAAAAATAGTTGAAACTATATTCAAAAATAGAGAAACAGGAATGATAAAGTACATCATTTCTATGAAAAAAGTTGATATTAAATAATCTAGCTTGTGGACACTGTGTAAGAAATTGAGATACCGAATGGTATCAGCCAATGCAGTAGTGGTTGAAGCAAGAAGCCAGTAAGCTTTAGCTTAGTGGTAGTTCACAAGTTTGTGATTGCCTAATTTTTTAGCATTTACTGTTTTAAGGTTATGATTGTATGGAAAGTACCGGAATCATTATCATAATACATTTGCAAATTTCCGTTATATTGTTTCACGACTTTTTTAATACTCTTGATTCCGAAGCCATGTCTGCCCTTATTTGCTTTATGGGATACAGGAAGTCCATCCTGATCATACACAGGGGTGCTTCGGCAGGAATTTATGAGTATGATAATAATAAAAGGTGAATTTTCCTTTTTTTCTACGGTAAGCTCAATAAAAGAATCGGGGATGTTATCTGCTGATTCCACTGCATTATCCAATAAGTTACAGAATAACGATGTCAAATCGTGCTGGTAAATATTTTGAACAGTATCACTTCTGATATCAGTATGAAAAACAATGTGCTTCTCGTTGCATTG
>JABLTO010056639.1_pt1 | contig 25731 bp, 20 predicted proteins | sample 7160091 | NCBI WGS metagenome assembly JABLTO01 (sample SAMN14651225, study PRJNA627086) | human gut metagenome | isolation source: feces | host: Homo sapiens
GTACTCCGCCAGCTCCGTAGAGAAGTATCATTATCATTCTGACTGTCATTGCCGTTTCAGTAGCAAGCTGAATTTCAGGTCGGGGATTCTCGCTCATTCTCCATAAATACAATGGGAAAGTCTCGGCGTACCCACCTTCGGGCTATTCATCAGAACTAATGTCCTTAGCGCCTGACTATTCAATTTTCAAGATACTGTGAAGTGGAAAATCCCTATCGGGAAAATAACCCCTTCACTCATTTGGACAAAGGGGGTCAAAATGCACACCCAAAATCGCCCCTTTTCCGAAAAAAATTTGAAAAAAATTTTTTTGACCTTGAAAATTGCCCTAAAAACGCAAAAAAGCCGCCTGCTTCTCCGTAAAGAAACAAGCGGCATAACTGCGGTTTTATTCAGATGTATTGCACAGTCATCTTTTTCTTTCGTGCTTTTGTAAATTTGATAAGGACATCATCTACTGCGTCCGTATATCTGCCTTGCGCTATCAGATTATTTTTAAGGGCGATCAACGCCTGCAAAACCTGTCCGTACTCCTCGTCATCAAGATAGATATGAAATTGCCTGTCTTTCATCAAACCGCCTCCTTTATTTTTTCTGCCCTTTTCTCCATTCAAAAAACCTCTGCCGGATAAACGCTGTATCCTCATCTTCGTTCGAGGTTATGAAAATATGTAAGCTGCGAAACGCTTTTTTGATTTTCATAGCGAAGTCGATTTCGCTGCTTTCTAATGTAAATGGGATTTTAATCAGTTTGATCTCCCGTTTCCTGCAAAGGTATGCTTTCAAGGTTTCTACTTTCTCTGTCTGACTAACCGTTTCAATCGCTGCTTTTTCTTCAGGAAAATAGATTTCAAGCGGTATGCCGATAATTTTATCCGTATCCGTCTGTACCTTTATGCGCTTCTTCGCTGCATAATACATAACTGCCAGCTTCGGAAAAACCGTCAGATAGTCTTTTTCACACACCTTACAGCCTTTTCCTTCAATCGCTTTTTCTGAAATTTTTGCCTTCCACGAGTGTCCGAGTGAACATTTCCACCACACGCTCTGCATTGAGTGCCTTGATATTTTGTTTGGGGAAATATCTTTGTTCTTTTCGTAGTCCCATTCCGGAAGAAGATGTGCGTCCGTCGTTGCTAAATCATTATACCCTTCCATAACCGCCCGATCCGCACAGACAGGGCATACCGTTCCTTTTACACGGGCATAGACAACAGACTGCCATTCATACCCGCACTCTCTGCACTTCCACCAGACATTTCTGCGGGACTTTTCGTTTATCATATCAGGAGTAAAGGGCAGATTCCGGTCTGACCATTCCTGTGCAAGCTGAGGATGTGTCGTAGCGAAATCATTAAATCCTTTCAGCAGAAGTTGACCGCTGCAATAAGGACACCCACTTCCGCCTGAACGAGTGGAAATGAGCGTGTTCCATTCGTGACCTTTGCTGCACCGCCACCATACCTTCCGATTTGCAAAGACCGTAACCATATCAGGCTTTAGTGGGTAATTTCTCTCAGACCACTCAGAAGCGATTTGAGGGCGCTGTGAGGCAAGGTCATTGAATCCTACTAAGATTTTATTATGGGAGCAATACGGACAGCCTGTGCCGTTTAACGCCCTGCTCTTAACCGTTGCTGTCCATTCGTGACCATATTTATCCTGCCAAATCACTTTCTTGTGTGAGCCTGTCGTTACCATTGTCGGTTTCAGCGGATCATTCTTACTCGACCATTCATCAGCCAGCTCCGGCTTCAGCGTTGCCAGATCATTGATACCCTCTATCACTCTTGCGCCTGAGCAGATTGGGCAGTTTTCGCCGTTTGAACGAGCTTTAACACTTGTCTGCCATTCGTGACCGCAAGCGCCTTTCCACCAAACGACTTTGTTTGAGCCGTATGTAATTCTATCCGGTGTAAGCGGCAGGTTTTTATCCGACCATTCTGCAACAAGCTCAGGGTGTACCTCTGATAAAATATTGCTCATACTCAATCCTCTCCTTCCTCTGCGATTAGCTTCATTATATTGGGAAAGCGTAGATTGGTATAGTTTGCGACGAGGCGAGTAAAAACTATGAGAAAATACAGAAGCCCCTGAGAAGCTATACCTTCTCAGGGGCGGTGTGAAACTAAAAATTATGCGATTTTTTTGTTGCTGCACCGATTTTAGCACCGATTGGTGTAAAATTGGTGTATTTGTGTAAAATCCGAGGTTTTCGGAAAATGAAGTACATCTCGTTTTAGTAGAGCTTTGCGCCCGCCGGAATATGGTCATCTACCATCAGAAGATGGAGCTTTTCTTCGCCTTCTTCGTGGTGTACCGCACTGATCAGCATACCGCAGGAATCAATGCCCATCATCGGTCTTGGCGGAAGATTGGTAATAGCGATACAGGTCTTGCCGACAAGCTCCTCCGGCTCGTAATAGGCGTGAATACCGCTTAAAATCGTCCTGTTTTCGCCTGTACCATCGTCTAAGGTGAACTTCAAAAGCTTCTTGGACTTCGGTACGGCTTCGCAGGCAAGCACCTTGACCGCCCGGAAATCGGACTTAGAGAAAGTCTCAAAATCTACGAAATCCTTGAACAAAGGCTCGATCTCTACTTTGGAGAAATCTATCTTTTCCGGCTCGGTTTTTGGCGCTTCGGACTCGGTTTTGTTTACACCATTTTCGTCCTTTACACCATTCAAGGGTTTCATTGTCGGGAAGAGGAGAACATCACGGATTGCGGCTGAATCTGTGAGGAGCATACACATTCTGTCGATACCAAAGCCGATACCGCCTGTCGGAGGCATACCGATTTCAAGTGCGTTGAGGAAATCCTCATCGGTTGTGTTAGCCTCATCATCGCCCTGTGCGAGAAGTGCCTCCTGAGCCTTAAAACGCTCTCTCTGGTCAATCGGATCGTTAAGCTCCGAATACGCATTAGCCATTTCCCAGCCGTTCATAAAGAACTCGAATCTCTCAACATAATCGGGATTTTCGGGTTTCTTCTTTGTAAGCGGAGAAATCTCAATCGGATGGTCCATAACGAAAGTAGGCTGAATCATATGCTCTTCTGCAAATTCTTCAAAGAAAAGGTTGAGGATGTCGCCCTTCTTGTGGCGTTCTTCAAACTCAACACCCTTTTCCTTAGCAATTGCCTTAGCCTCTTCATCAGAATGAATTTCGTTGAAATCAACACCTGAATACTTTTTAACAGCGTCAAGCATTGTAATTCTCTCAAACGGCTTGCCAAGATCCATTTCAATGCCGTTGTATGTGATTGTTGTTGTGCCGAGAACCTCCTGTGCAACATGGCGATAGAGGTTTTCGGTAAGATTCATCATACCGTTGTAGTCGGTATATGCCTGATAAAGCTCCATAAGAGTAAACTCAGGGTTATGACGGGTGTCAACACCCTCGTTACGGAATACTCTGCCGATTTCGTAAACCTTTTCAAGTCCGCCTACGATAAGTCTTTTGAGGTAAAGTTCAAGAGAAATTCTGAGCTTTAAATCCTCGTCAAGAGCGTTGAAGTGAGTAAGGAACGGACGAGCCGACGCACCGCCGGCATTTGCAACGAGCATTGGAGTTTCAACCTCCATAAAGCCCTGATTGTCAAGGTAACGGCGGATACTGCCGATAATTTTTGAACGCTTTACAAAGGTATCCTTTACCTCGGGATTCATAATAAGGTCAACATAACGCTGACGGTAACGAAGGTCTGTATTTGTAAGACCGTGATACTTTTCGGGGAGGGGTTTGAGTGATTTGGAAAGGAGCTTAACCTCTTTTGCATGAACAGAAATTTCGCCCATTTGCGTTTTGAAAACAAAGCCCTTTACTTCAACGATATCGCCGATATCCCACTTTTTAAGGAAACCGTATTCTTCTTCACCGAGATCGTCAAACTTTGCAAAAATCTGGATTTTGCCCGAACGATCCCAAAGGTCCATAAACGAAACCTTGCCCTTGCCTCTTTTTGAAAGCAAACGGCCTGCAACGCATACATCTTTGTTTTCGTACTCTTCAAAATTGTTTTTAATTGTTTCCGTGAGAACATCACGGGCACTTGTTGTAATTACAAACGGATCTCTGCCTGCTTCTTTGAGGGCGGCAAGCTTTTCGTATCTGACCTTGATAACATCGCTTGTGCCGGTCTGCTGTGGCTTCTGACTCATTTCCAATCATTCCTCTCTTTTCAACATCAATAAATCTGACGGATTGCAAAAGCAGAATCCGTCAGCTAAAATTCAATAGATAAACAAATTACTTTGAGATTTCAAGAATCTTAAATGCCTTTACGCCGCCGGGAGTTTCAACCTCAACAACATCACCGACACATCTGTCCATAAGAGCCTTGCCGACAGGTGATTCGTCTGAAATTTTGCCCTGTGCGGGATTTGTTTCGTTAGAACCCGAACCAACAATTTTATATGTCATCTGTCTGTCTGTGCCAACCATTTCGATTGTAACAACAGAAGTGAGGTGTACCTTATCGTTAGATGTTTCGGACTCATCAATAATCTGAGCAGTTTTGAGGATAGACTCGATAGTAGCGATTCTTGCCTCCATAATAGCCTGCTCGTTCTTTGCGTCATCATATTCACTGTTCTCGGACAAGTCGCCGTAGGAACGGGCTACCTTGATTTTCTCTGCAATTTCTTTACGCTTGACATTTTTTAATTCTGCAAGTTCCTCTTCAAGATTTTTAAGACCTTCCGCAGTAAGCATTGTTGGTTTAGCTGCCATTTTATATCGTTCCTTTCAGTTAATACCGCACCTGCACAAGCGTGCATACGGTATAAAATTCTTTCATATCAGCAAAAAACTGCATATAGATTTATTATAATTTTTTTCACACCGATTGTCAAGCAAAACGGGCAAGATAACTGCAAAGAGATTTCACTGTCTGTGCCTCATTGTCATTACGGCATAAATCGGGAATAATTGAGCCGAGTTCGTACTGCGAACCGAGTGTATATAGTGCTGAGCAGAAGTATTCCTCAGACAATCCCTCAGGCCGCAAAAGTGCGAAACCGTTCGGCATTTTAAAGCAATAGCGAAAATACACAAAGCCCTTTATATTTTCCTTAGGTCTGCCGTTTGTGAGGATGACCGCATCATTTTTTACAGGCAGATTTTCTTCAATTTCAAACGGTGCAATGACAAGGTCGCAATTTGAAAGCTGTTCACGGTGATGGGTAACAACGGCACACGCACCCGTTTTTTCTGCAATGGTATTCAGCTCATTATAGAACACATCTTCGTTGTCTGTGATAATACAGGCATTGCCCGTATATTTCAACACAAATGAAACAAGGTCTGTGCATTGTGCGTCGGGATCATAAATTCCGACCGTCAGCCTTTCGGGAGCGTCAAATTTGCTGAGGGCATAAAGCGCCATATTTGTACAAAGTCTTGCCGAAAAAAACGGCGAGTAAAAACGCTTGTAACCGCTGTCGTTCGGAAAAGTCATTTCTTCGCAACACAAAAGTCTTGTACGCTGATTGCCGATTGCCCTGTCAATTTTATTGAGATTGACCTTTTGTCTGCGACAGATGTATGTAAGCTGTTTTACGCTTACGCCCCTTGCCCTCTTGATTTCAACGCACACCTTGTCCCCCCTCAGCGTGTTAAAAAATCCCCTTATTTTCCCGCACTTTTCGGGAAACACAACATTCAATGAAGTAATCAAAACAAAAACCTCCGCATATTTACTTATTTAAGTATATGCGAAGGCTTTTAAATTAATTATCAAATTGTGTATGTATCAAAGAAATTATCACATGTACGGATACTCAGACATCGGGTTGTATCTTACACCGTTAAGACGGCATTCGTAGTGGAGGTGAGGTCCTGTTGAGTTACCTGTTGAACCGACATAGCCGATAACCTGTCCTCTAGAAACAGACTGACCTGTACTTACTGTAAGACTTGTAAGGTGACCGTAAACTGTCATCTTACCGCCCGCGTGGCTGATCATTACATAGTTACCATAACCGCCGCCGCAGCCGCAGCTGTAGCTCTTGCCCCAGTTGTGTGTACAACTGCTGTTGGTTGCGATAACAGTACCGTCGGCAGCCGCAACAACGGGAGTTCCCATGATGCCTGCGCCGGCAATATCAATTCCGCCGTGGTTATAAACTTCTCTGTCCTCAAACCATTCTGATGAAAGGCTTACAAAGCCCGGTGTAGGCCATGCAAAGCCCGAACCCGACGGAACAATTACAGATGATGAACCTGAGCTTGAAGAGCCTGAACCTGAGCTTGATGAACCCGAACTGCTTGAACTGCCTGAAGAGCCGCCTGATGAACTGCTTGAACTCTGGGCAGCCTGAGCAGCCTGTTCCGCAGCCGCCTTCTGAGCGGCATAGTACTCGCTGATTTTGGATTCAATCTCATCACTCTTCAAAGCCGCACTTTCAAGAGAATTTTGCGCCTTGGAATTTGATGCGTACAGATTTTTAAGAATCTCGTCATTATCTGAAATGAGTTTATTAAACTCGTCCTGATCCGACTTCAATGACGACTGCTGAGTTTCAAGGTCTTTCTTGTCGGCCTCAAGGGATTCCTTCTGGGTGCTGAGCTCGTCCAGCTTTGTCTGGATTTCGCTGATAAGCTCCTTGTCGCTGTTTGCAAGGCTCTTTACAAGCTCCATCTTATCAATAAGGTCAGAAAAATCCTTTGCACCGAAAATGATTTCAAGGTCTGTTGCGTTGCCCGACATATAGAGAATTCTGAGTCTGTTTGCAAGTGCGTCAAACTGATCCTCAACTTCCGAAAGTCCCTTGTCATAAGCGTCCTGCTTTTCCTTAATATCATCGTTAAGGCTTGAAATTTTCTCACGTGTTACTGCAATTTTTTCATCAAGAACCTGAACCTTGCTTACAAGGGCGCTCTTGTATTCTTCCTTTTCTGCGATGTCAGACTTTGTATCATCAAGAATCTTCTGATACTTCTGATTTTCCTGTTCAAGCTGCTGAAGCTGTTGTTCAAGGTCTGAGATGCTGTCCTCAGCAGAAACAACAGTCGGAATTGCCATAGGAATTGAAATCATACATACGCAGAGCATTGCACATAAAATTCTTTTTAATTTGTTCATTGTAATCTCCTCCTTTAAGATTTCTGTCGGGATTACCAACCGAGTATTTCATTACCTTCCATTTTAAGGTATTTTCTTATTGAGATAAAGCTGCCGAAGAAGCCGATAACAACACCCGCAACTGCAAACAAGCCGCCTGTAATCCAGATGACATTGTTAATCGGAATGAAATCAATCGGAACAATCTGATAAACAAGAGCCTGTGCAGTCTCATAGAGAATTGCAATTGCACCTGTTGAAAGAATTGCGGAAATAAGTCCGATTATCATACCTTCAATAAGGAAAGGCCAGCGGACAAACGAATTCGTTGCGCCAACCGATTTCATAATGCTGATTTCAAATCTTCGTGAGTACATTGTTGCACGGATTGTGTTGGCGATGATAAAGATTGAAATGATTGTCAAAGCACACACAACTGCAACGCAAATCATATTTACAAGATTGCTGATGTCCGTAAGCTTTTTTGCAAGCTCACGGTGACTGCTGAAACTGTCAACACCGTCAATTTTCTTGATTTGTGCAATAGTTTCATCGTACTTTGACAAATCCTTCATCACTACAATAAATGAATCAGGAAGTTTGTTTCTGCCTTTCATCTCGGCAAAAAGGTCGTCGCCAAGGGTTGATTTATACTGCTTTATCGCATCTTCCTTTGAAAGGAAGGTTGCCGACTCAACATTGTCAAGCTTTTCAATTGCTTTTCCTACATAAACAGCCTCAAGCTGTGAATATCCGTCTTTAATGTATACAGAGGTTTCATTTGACTTGCCGACAGATTCAACAACCTTGTCAACATTCAATGAAAAAAGTGCCGCCGCACCTGTGAGAACAAGACAGCTTATAAGTACGCAGACGGAAGCGATACTCATAATACGGTTGTTCCACACATTTTTGAAACCTTCTTTTGCCAAATAACCAAATCCGGTCATATCAAAAATCCTTTCAAAATCCTATTTGCGCAAACGCATTATTCCGGAACAACCACTGCATTATCGGGATAATCCGGTGTATTTTCTTCTTCACCGCTGTCATCACCGTAATCGTCAGTATAGTCATCTTTAACAAACAAATCCTTGGTGTCGCTCTTAATTTTTCCGTGGTCAAGAACAACAACTCGTCTGTCAAACTCACGAACAAGGTCATGTTCATGCGTTACAACAATAACGGTTGTGCCTGTTGCGTTAATTTCATTGAGAAGCTCAATGATTTCGTGTGACATCTCGGGGTCAACATTACCTGTCGGCTCATCGGCAATAATAATTTCGGGATTATTCACAAGTGCTCTTGCAAGGCTTACACGCTGTTGCTCACCGCCCGAGAGTTCACTCGGTCTGTTTTTCATCTTATCTTTAAGACCGACAAGCTCAAGCACATACGGAACACGCTTTTTAATTACTGCCGAAGGTTTTCCGACAGCACGCATCGCAAACGCAACATTGTCGAAAACATTCATCTTGTCAATAAGTCTGAAATCCTGAAAAACAATGCCCATATGACGGCGCATATAAGGAACCTTGCTCCTTCTCAGCTTTGTAACATCAGTGTCGTTGATAACGATTTTGCCCGATGTCGGAGTCTCCTCATGCATAATGAGTTTAAGAAATGTACTCTTGCCTGCGCCCGATGCACCGACAATAAATACAAACTCGCCCTTATCAATACTCAGCGTAATACCGTAGAGAGCATGAGTGCCGTTAGGGTATGTTTTAGACACATTTATAAAATCAATCATAAAGTCACCTTTGTTTTGTAGTTATTGTACAAATACTCATAAAAAGTCAAAACGCCCAGAGCACAGCGAACGCACTATGCTCGGGCACACTTTAACCAAATCAGTATTTTGTAGGACTTGCGTTGAGGTATTTCTTAACCATAAGAGCTACCTTGAACACAATTGCATCCTCAAACTCACGAAGGTCAAGACCTGTGAGCTTTTTAATTTTTTCAAGTCTGTACACAAGAGTGTTTCTGTGTACGAAGAGCTTTCTTGATGTTTCGGAAACATTAAGGTTGTTTTCAAAAAATCTTTGAATTGTAAAGAGAGTTTCCTGATCAAGGCTTTCAATTGAACCACGCTTGAAAACTTCTTTGAGGAACATTTCACACAATGTCGTGGGAAGCTGATAGATAAGACGGGCGATACCGAGGTTATCATAGCTTACGATTGTACGGTCAGTGTCAAATACCTTTGCAACCTCAAGCGCCGACTGAGCCTCCTTAAAGCTTCTTGCAAGATCCTTGATGCCTGTAACCGTTGTACCGATACCGACAACGCAATGCGTGTAGAACTCGCTCGAAAGTGTGTCTGAAATCGAGCTTGCCAGCTTTTCAAGGTCACGGCTCTCTGTGTCAGGCTTGATTTCCTTAACAAGTGCAATTTCAACCTCGTTAATGTTGATAACAAAGTCCTTTGACTTGTCCGGGAAAAGATTCTGAATTATATCATAAGCGGAAACATCTGTTTTAGAAACAATTTTAATAAGCAGGCAAACACGGGAAACCTCGCTGTTAAAGTGAAGCTCTCTTGCTTTAAGGTAAATGTCACCCGGAAGAATGTTGTCAAGAATAACATTCTTAATAAAGTTTGAACGATCATACTTTTCGTCATAATACTGCTTGATGCTTGCAAAGGAAACCGACAAAAGCTGAGCATACTTCTGAGCATACTCATCGGTACCCTGAACAAATACTGCATAATCATACTTTGCATTGCTGCCGAAAGATCTGTATGTATAGCCGTTCACAACAAACGGTGCTGTCGAGCTGAGTGTTTCGGAATTAACGCTCTCGTTTACCTCGCCGATTTTTCCAAGCTCGGAGCAGGCAATAACAACCGAAGTCTCGTCAATTACGCCAATCGTTCTGTCGATTGCGTCTTTCATCTGGTGTACAATACCTTGAAATAATCTGTTTGACATAAATTTTTACCTCGTTTTCTCCGCAGTTATATATTGTGATTGTAAAAGAGTTCAATAAAATACAATCTGTCTCATATACATATTACACAAAAACGAGAAAAAAATCAACCTCTATTTACAATTTTTCTTGAATTTTTTTAGAGAATTTGCATAATCAGCAACAAGTTACAGTTTTGAAAGCAAAATTAAACAATTGTTACATAACTTTATTACTTTTTTAATATATCACAACATTGTGTTGATTTTGTGACAAAATACGAAAAATATCTATTCATCACGGTTAATCAATTATAAAATTTAAACGCAAATGGGTTTTGAAAATTATTGCGCTTACGGCAACAATCATTTTTTTCTGCAAACGCAAAGACGGCGGAGCATAACGCTCCGCCGTAAAAACCAAATTAAATTATAATCAGTTTGTGATTGTTTTCTCAGTGTCCTTATCAAAGATATGGAGTTTGCTGAGGTCGAAAGCAATCTCAATGTCGTCGCCCGGCTTAGCTGTTGAAGTCGGTTCAACACGAGCTGTAATAGGTGTACCGTTGATGTTTACATAGAGATAAATCTCAGCACCCATAAGCTCGGTAACATCAACATTGGCTTTGAGAAGGCACTCAGCCTTAGCAATTTCTTCAGGCTCATCGTGAACATGCTCAGGACGGATACCGAAAACAACTTCCTTGCCAACATAGTTGTCGAGGTCAGCATTGACCTTTGACTCGGGAACAGGAATGTGATACTTGTCAAACTCAAGAGTATACTTGCCGCCGTTCTTAGAGAGAACAGCGTTGATGAAGTTCATCTGAGGTGAACCGATAAATCCGGCAACAAACATATTGCAAGGCATATCATAAAGATGCTGAGGAGTATCAACCTGCTGAATGAAACCGTCTTTCATAACAACAATTCTTGTACCCATTGTCATAGCCTCTGTCTGGTCATGGGTTACATAGATGAATGTTGTGCCAAGACGCTGATAAATTTTTGAAATCTCTGTTCTCATCTGAGCACGGAGCTTAGCGTCAAGGTTTGAAAGCGGTTCGTCAAGAAGGAATACCTTCGGGTTACGAACGATAGCACGGCCGAGAGCAACACGCTGTCTCTGACCGCCTGAAAGAGCCTTTGGCTTTCTGTCAAGATACTGCTCGATACCGAGGATTCTTGCAGCCTCTTCAACTCTTCTCTTAATATCTTCCTTAGGGAACTTACGGAGTTTAAGACCGAATGCCATATTATCATATACTGTCATATGAGGATAAAGAGCATAGTTCTGGAATACCATCGCAATATCTCTGTCCTTAGGTGCAACATCGTTTGCGAGTGTATCGCCGATATAAAGCTCACCCTTTGAAATATCCTCAAGTCCTGCAATCATTCTGAGAGTTGTTGATTTACCGCAGCCTGAAGGACCAACGAGAATGATAAATTCTTTGTCGGCAATCTCAAGGTTGAAGTCTGTAACAGCAGTTACACCGCCGTCATAAATCTTGTAAACATGTCTTAATGAAACATTTGCCATTGTGTATAAACCTCCAATTAGTCGATAACTATAAAGTCCTTAGCTTTATTACTACAATAATATACCACTTTTCGCACAATTTGACCATACCGAAATTGACCAAAGATATATGCATTATTTTATTTAAAACTGACACAGGATAAAATTCAGATGCATTTTTTAGTGTATATTGCCGATAAAGACCGACTTTTTATCCAAATCCGTCAGCAATTTACACTCACCTATGTGCAAATTGCTATCAAGATACAAACCGCCTATTGAAATTCGTTGAAGATGCACAACTTTTAATCCACAACACAAAAACATTTTTTTAACCTGATGATATTTACCCTCACAAATTGTGACAATTCCTGTTTTTTTATCATTTTCGTCACATTCAAGCACGGCACTGCGGCACTTCGTACCGTCAGAAAACTCAATTCCGTCGGAGAACCTCTTGACAGTATCTTCTGTGATTTCTCCGTCAAGCTTTGCAATATATTTCTTGTCCACATGCTTTTTAGGCGAGGTTATGCTGTGCGCAAAGTCACCGTCATCTGTAATAAGAAGCAGTCCCTCCGTATCACGGTCAAGTCTGCCGACGGGAAAAAGTCCCTTTCGTTTCATATCCTCGGGGATAATATCAATAACAGTCTTAAACTGCCTGTCCTCGGTTGCCGAAACAACTCCCGCAGGCTTGTTCATCATTATATATATGTATTTGCTGTAATTCAAAGCCTGTCCGTCCACAACAATTTCATCCTTGTCGGGGTCAACCTTTGTATCAGGCTTTTTGCAGATTTTTCCGTTCACAAGAACCGCACCGCTTTTAATCAGCTTTTGAACCTCTTTTCTGCCGTCGGCTCTTTGTGACGAAATAAGCTTATCAAGTCTTTCCATCTTATTCAACAAGCGGCAGATTTTTACTGCCGTATTCTCCGTTTGTAATGTGTCCGCCGATTACCCTGTTTTTGTAAACAAGCAAAACGGCATTGTTATCCTTTGGCTTTTCCAGGGGAACGATAATCTCCGTAACCTCTTTGCCCTTGAATTTTCCGAGGTCAAGTCCGATTTTCTTCTGAAGTTCATTGTATTCCTCGTAATATTCATTAAAATCCGACGGAATTACAACCGAGCGTTTCTCAGACTTTGCATCGGCGGTTTCAATTCCGAACTGTTCAAGGAATTTTTTCTCCTCACCGTCATTAAGCACAAGAGAATACTCCCCTGTTTTATCACTCACGGCTGTATCGGGCAACCGTGAATTTATTGCAACCGTAACGGCTGTACATATTATTGCCGCTGTTACGGACAGCACCGCCGCTAAAATTACCGTTTTCTTAGCCTTGATTTTAAAATCAAAAACGAACATTGTAAATCCTCCGCATATTTTATTCTCTGATAAAATGTATGCGAAAAATCTTCGGATAATTCCGTTTGTCCGATTTCAAATTATTTACTTTGTAAGAACATCCAAGAGTTCTGCCGTTGTTTTTACAAACACCCTGCCGCCCTCTTTTTTCATGCTTTCAAGGTCGCCGTAGCCGTATTCAACACCGACAAAATCAACACCGCAAAGTCTTGCACCCTTTGTGTCAAACCAAGTGTCGCCAATCATAACGGTATCCTTTCTGTCATTTTCAAGGCTGCCACCCAATCTTTCAACAGCATACGGAATGAGGTCTTTTTTATCTTTTCTGCTGCCGTCAAGTGTTGAACCGCAGATTGCGTCAAACATATCATGCACACCGAGAAGTTCTGTAATTTCTTCGGCAAACTTTTCATACTTTGACGAACACACGGCAAGCTTTGCACCGCTGTTTTTAAGCTCTGCAAGAACCCTGTCAATGCCGTCATAAAGCTTGTTCACAAGCTTGCCCTTGGTGTTGTAGTATTCACGATAAATCTCAACGCCTCTTGCCGATTCTTCCTCATTGAAATGGCAGATATTGCGGAATGTATCGAGCAGCGGCGGTCCGATATATAATGTATAATCGTCAAGATTCGGCAACGGCTTGCCCATACTTTTAATTGCGTTTTCAAGTGACTCTCTTATGCCCAATGCGCTCTCGCTGATTGTGCCGTCAAGGTCAAACAGATAATATTTGTACTTATTCATCAAACTTGCTGTCCGCCTTCATCTGAAATTTTTCTGATTTTACGCTTACTCTTGTGTGAGTGCCTCTTGCAATTTCACCCTTTTTATCTTCGGCAAAAACTTCAAAATTAAACATTCTGCCGTCAACGCTTTTGAGAACGGCTGTTGCCGTAACCTCAGCACCGAGAGGAGTGGGGCTTGTGTGCTCAATTGAAATCATCGTGCCGACAGTTGTAAGCTCATCGTTGTCAAGAACCTTGTCTGCAAGAGCTGCGGCGGCATTTTCCATAAGAGCCACGACGCACGGAGTTGCAAGCACACAAAGACTGCCGCTGCCCATTGAAACGGCAAGATTTTCTTCTTCAACCTTAATTGTTACAGAATATGTATTTATTTCGCTCATAAAAATTTCCTTTCTTATTGTTTAAAGCAATTTTATGTGATATACTTAACAAAGTGTGCATTACTCGTCTGTGAATTGACAGAGTAAGTATCCATACGATATAATAATACAATATTCAGTGAAAATAGGCAAGCATTGCCCGAATATTATTTGAGGTGAAAATAAATGAAACTCGGAATCGTCGGACTTCCAAATGTCGGCAAAAGTACACTTTTTAACGCAATTACAGACGCAGGTGCTCAAAGTGCAAACTATCCTTTCTGCACAATTGAGCCGAATATCGGCGTTGTTGCAGTTCCGGACAAAAGACTTGATAAACTTGCGGAAATGTATGATCCTGACAAATATACTCCTGCATCAATTGAATTTGTTGATATCGCAGGTCTTGTAAAGGGTGCGTCAAAGGGCGAGGGACTCGGCAACAAGTTCCTTTCAAACATCCGTGAATGTGACGCTATCGTTCATGTTGTCCGTTGCTTTGAAAACGACGACATTATCCATGTTGAAGGCAACATCGACCCTGCCCGTGACATTGAAACAATCAATCTTGAGCTTATTCTCTCCGATGTTGAAATGCTCGAACGCAGAATTGACAAGACAAAGAAAATGCTCAAGGGCGATAAAAAGTATCAGAAAGACATCGACCTTTTTGAAAGAGTTCTTGCCGCACTCAACGAGGGCAAGCCTGCAAGAAGCGTTGAATGTGACGATGACGAAAAAGCAATTCTTTCAGAGGTTGCTCTTCTCACAAACAAGCCTGTTATCTATGCCGCAAATATGAGTGACGAGGATTTTTCAAACGGCATCGACTCAAACGAGGGCTACAAGGCTGTTCAGAAGATTGCCGCCGAGGAACACGCCGGTGTTCTTCCCATCTGCGCTCAGATTGAGGAAGAAATCGTTGAGATGGACAAGGAAGAAAAGGAAATGTTCCTTGCCGATATGGGACTTGAAGAAAGCGGTCTTGACAGACTTATCAAAGAATGTTACGCACTTCTCGGACTTATCTCCTACCTTACGGCAGGCAAACAGGAGGTTCGTGCATGGACAATCAAAAAAGGAACAAAAGCACCTCAGGCAGCGGGCAAAATTCACTCGGATTTTGAGCGTGGATTTATCAGAGCTGAGGTTATCGCATATGATGACCTTATCGCCTGCGGAAGTATGACAGCCGCAAAAGAAAAAGGTCTTGTCCGCAGTGAGGGCAAGGACTATGTTATGAAAGACGGCGATGTCGTTCTTTTCAGGTTCAATGTTTAATTAAATCATTACAGTTGATGACGGTTACGAAGATTTTCGCAGCCGTCATTTTTTTTGATGTCACACATTTCTCCTTTCACAATAATATGTAGTGTAAACGAAAGGAGGTAAGCGTATGTGTAACTTTGGTAACGGCAACGGCTGCTGCTCATGGATTATTCTTCTTATCATCGTTCTCTGCTGCTGCGGCGGAAATAACGGCGGCTGCGGTTGTGACAACAACAGCTGTGGCTGTGGCTGCTGATAAAGCACGCTGACTAAGACCCCATTCGGCTTATTGCTGAGGATGTTTTAATATAGAAAAGGGCGGATACCGTATTTTGCGATATCCGCCCTTTGTTAATGCGGCTCAATTTTAATATTTGGGATACCCCCAAAAAACGGAAAGGTAACGGAAGAAGGTTAAAAATGCATTACAACAATAATTAAACACACATAAGTTTGATTTGTAAGCACTAAAAAAATTATTATAAAACCTAAATACATACTAATAGTATTCAAAAATAACCGTAAATACTATTGAAAATAACCAAATAAGTGATATAATAGTGTTATAATTATCTTTGGGAGTGATGCTTTTGCGATATTTGGCACATAAACGAAATGATACGGACGGAAAAGAAGAATTGTTGATTGATCATCTGAATCAAACTGCCGAAATGGCGGCTGAATTTGCAAAAAGTTTTGGTTATGAAAAGATTGCTTATGAAATGGGTAAACTTCACGATATAGGCAAATACAGCGAAAAATTTCAAAGGCGTATCAACGGCGAAAATATTACCGTAAATCATTCAACGGCAGGTGCAATAACCGCATGTAAACATAAATTGGTTATGTCAGCGTTTTGCATTTCGGGTCATCACGGAGGATTGCCTGATTTTGGAAGCAGTTGTGATATGCCTGACTCCGGTACATTTCTCGGAAAAGTAAATGACAAAAGCATTGAAAATTATTCTGCGTGGGAAACCGAACAGCCTGATTTTGAAAAGCAAATTGTTCCCGAAGTCTTAAAAACCGATGAATTTAAAAATGCGTTTTTGATACATATGCTGTTTTCCTGCCTTGTTGACTCGGATTTTATATGCACTGAGCGTTTTATGCTTGACGATACGGTTAGCCGTGGAAGATATGATGATATCCCTGTTTTGCTTGAAAGACTTAATGCTTATACTGCCAAATGGGGAACACCTACAAAAGAACTGAATATACTTCGTTCTGAAATTCAAAAGCAATGTATAGCCGCCAAAGACAGCGACGAAAATCTTTTGTCACTTACAGTCCCTACAGGCGGCGGAAAGACGATATCTTCGCTTGCTTTTGCACTGAATTATGCGGTTCAGGACAAGCACAAGCGAAAGCGTGTGATTTATGTAATTCCTTACACGAGCATTATTGAGCAAAATGCCGCCGTTTTTAAGGACGCACTCGGCACAGAAAATGTTGTTGAACACCATTCCAATGTTACTTTTGATCCTAAAATAACTTCGTCAGAAACGGTTCAAAGACAACAACTTGCCTGCGAAAACTGGGACGCTCCGGTTATAGTGACGACTGCGGTTCAGTTTTTTGAATCCTTATTCAGCAACAAGCCCTCAAAAAGCAGAAAATTGCATAATATTTCCGACAGCGTAATTATTTTTGACGAGGCGCAGATGTTGCCGATACAGTATCTTGTGCCGTGTGTAAAAGTTATTAAGGTGTGGATTGAAATGTGATAGTAGCGTCTACTTTATAGCCAAGTTTATGTCACCTTCCGCGAGGAAGGTGTGGATTTGTGGAGCTGCGAAGAATGAAGTCTTAAACTTTATTTTTTCACAGCCCCCTTTCCTGAAATTATCTACATAGTATGTAGACAATCAGATGTGCTGCTTTCGCGCTCGCATTATAGAACATTATTACAAGTCAAAGACCCTGAAGCCCGTAACCGGCATGATAAAAAAGCCGCAGAAAAGAAAATAAATCAAAAACTTATTTTTATATTACATATTAAACCACAATCTGACCGTTATAACACTCATGATTGCAGCGGTTAGGTCGGCGGTTATGGCGGCAAAGAGGGTGTGGCGAATTTTTTTGACACGGATACAGCCAAAGTACATTGCGATTGCGTAGAAGGTTGTTTCGCTTGAACCTGCGAGTACGGATGCTGTTCTGCCCGCAAAGCTGTCGGGACCGCAGGTTTTGTAAAGGGCTGTGAGGAGTGCGGTTGAACCGCTTCCCGAAACGGGGCGGAGGAGTACGAGCGGAACTATTTCTTTCGGAAATCCTAAAAATTCTGCTGTCGGCTGAATCAGTGCGCATATTGCGTCAATTGCTCCGCTTGACTGCAAAAGGTCAACGGCAAACACAAGTCCCATAATTGTCGGGGCAATGTTGTACAGAAGTTTTACTCCCTCTTTTGCCCCCGAAATGAACACATCGAATACGGGGACTTTTTTTATCAGTCCGAATACCACAACAATACACGCAAATGCCGGCATTACAAATTCCATTTGTTCACCACATTTCTCAAATTTTACCTTGCCTGATATTCAGCGTACAGGCAATCAGCAATGCCACCGTCAACGCACACGCAGAGCTTATCCAGACGGGAACGATAATTTCAAAAGGCGCAGAGCTTCCGTAGGATTGGCGGAGTGCGGCAAGCGTTGTTGGTAACAGCTGGAGTGACGCTGTGTTCATAACTACAAAAACAACCATTTCGTTGCTCGCAATGTCACGGCGGTCATTGAGCGTGTGCAGCTGTTCCATTGCCTTTAGTCCGAAAGGTGTTGCGGCATTGCCGAGTCCGAGCAGATTTGCACTGATATTCATAGTGATGCTTTGAAAGGCGTCGCTTTTTTTATCAAGTCTCGGAAAAAGCGGACGGAGCAACGGTGCAAAGATTTTTGCAAAAATGTTTGTCAAACCGCTTTCAACTGCGATTTTCATAATTCCCGACCAAAGGCAGATTATGCCTGCCATTGTGAGAATAAGCTGTATTGATGACGCTCCGCTTTCGATGAGTGCGTTTGAAATGTCGGCGGTGTTGCCCATAAACAACGCACACAATACGCTCACGGCAATGAGTCCGCTCCAGATATAATTCAGCATTTTTACTCCTTTTGCTGCAATTAACGACAAAATGTACAATATTGTCATTTTTGTAATCAAATTATTTAATAAAATCGTTGACAAAAATCCCGAAAAATGGTAGTATAGGTAAAAATAGGGATTATGGTGAATTAAAAAATAGGGATTATGGTGAATTAAAATGATTTATACAAACTTTAGGGAAATTGATAAAGCAGGCAGAATTGTAATATCAAAGGATATCCGCAACCACCTCAACATTAAGCCGGGTGACATTCTTCACATTGAGGCTGACGATGAGTGCGTTACGATAAAAAAGGCAGAGAGCAAGTGCGTTTTTTGCAATACTCTTGATAATCTGATTGCATTCGGCGGAAAATATGTATGCAGAGATTGTGTTGAAAAGCTCAAAGGCTGATACTGCTTTCGACTACTCTAAAATATACTTGACCGAATTTGAAATTATGATAACGGACGGTGTTTTTATATGGACAGAATTGACAAAATTAATTATTATCTTGACATTGCCGAAACTGTGCTTGAAAGGGGAACTTGCCTGCGCAGAAATTTTGGCGCAATTATCGTGAACAACGACCAGATTGTTTCAACAGGCTATACAGGCGCTCCGAGAGGCAGAAAAAATTGCTGTGATTTGGGATTTTGTATCCGTCAGGAACGCAACATTCCCCGTGGCGAGCGTTACGAACTTTGCAGAAGCGTTCACGCCGAGGCGAACGCTATTATTCATGCATCAAGAGAACAGATGATTGGCGCAACGCTTTATCTTGTCGGCAAGGAGATGTCAAACGGCGAGTATGTTCAGAACACATCTTCGTGTGCAATGTGCAAGCGTATGGTTATCAACGCAGGTATTGACAAGGTTATTGTAAGAAACAACAAAACCGATTTTACTGAAATTGATGTGAACGATTGGATTATGTCCGATGATTCGCTTGACGCACTCCGTGGCTATTGATATGAAAACACGGCTTTTTATAACCGATATCCGCAAAATTTCTTTTGACAGAGTCGGTGAGCTTTCTCCCGAAAGGGCGGAGCGTGTTCAAAGATGCCGCAGAGCTGACGATAAACTGCGTTGCATTGCAGGCGGCTTGTTTATGAACAAATTTCTTGGCGGTGCAAAAATCACCGTGAATGAATTCGGCAAGCCCGAATGTGACAACGAACTTTGTTTCAATATTTCGCACAGCGGAAGCTATGTGCTTTTTGCGTTGTCGGATTCCGAAGTCGGTTGTGATATAGAAGAAATTCGATTTCTCAAGGGTATAAGGCTCGGCAAAATTGTTTTCTGCGACAACGAGATGAAATTGCTCGGCAACGCTTTTGACAGGCTCGGCACATTTTTTGAATTGTGGACTAAAAAAGAGGCACTCCTAAAATGTATGGGTGACGGTTTTCACCGTGGCGCAAAAAGTGTTGATGTCAGCAGCGGAAAATTCTCTGAAAATCAAACCGAATATTATATGAAACAATACAAATTTTCGGACTATGAAATCAGCCTTTGCAGTGTGCAAAATGATTTCCCGAAAGATATTGAATTTATCACTTTATAACTATAAAGCCACGATTTTGAACCAACCTCAAAAATCATTAGATTTTTGGTCTGACTTTTTTTGGGGGATAACATCAATTTCGGGGCTTTTTTACATAGGAAATACAAAACAAACCCCTGATTTTGTTAATATGCTTGTTATTGCTATTTTTAAATAATTGTGATACAATTTACTTTGATTAGTGCAGCAATCGGCTGCATATATTGTGTATGAAAAAATTCGGAACGGAAATATCCGTCTGCACACGGATGTTTTGCAATTTTCAGGGGGGACACTATGCCGACATTTACCAAGGCGGCTATCAAGGCGACCTTTATTTCGCTTTTGAATAAAAAGCCGTTGAATAAAATTACAGTCAAGGAAATTGTTGAAGAATGCGGAATTAACCGTAATTCTTTCTACTACCATTTTGACGACATTCCGTCGCTTCTTGAGGAAATTCTCGTTGAAGAGGCTGACAGATTTGTTGCGACCGAAACCGACAACAATACTTCTGTTTATGAAAGCCTGATTTCTGTAATTGACTATGCTTTTTCAAACAAGTCGGTGATTCAGCACATTTACAATTCTGCGAACAGAACTACATTTGATGTGTATCTCAACAGAATTTGTACTCACGCTATAAAAAGCTATTTTGACAAGCTTGAAATTACAAAAAATATTGCCGAAGATGACCTTGACGCAATGATTATGTATTACAAGTGTCAGCTTGTCGGTTTTATTATCGACTGGCTCGGCGGAGGTATGAAATATGACCTCAGAATTAAGATGAAACGCATTTGTGAGCTGTTTGAGGGTTCAATGGAGTCTGCATTGGACAGATGTGCCAAAATCAATGCCTGATTGCTGTTTTATTGGTTAAAAATGAATATTTGCGCTTGCTTGCGTGTCTGAAATGCAGACGAATTTAACAAAATGTCTGATTTTCGTACAAATTTATTGCCGTGTCTAAATTCCTGACACGGCATTTTTTGTGTCTGTTTAAATTTTAACAAAGCCGTAATAGAATATATTACGGACAAAGGAAATACGGTTCACCTCTCGGATTGTTCCTTTGAATGCAGAGTGCAGTCTGCAAATCATATATGAAGGAGTATGAAATATGAAGTTAGGGAAAGCGGTTGTTAAAAGCCGTTTCGTAATCCTTATACTTGCCGTTGCGCTGATGATTCCGTCAGCCTTGGGAATGGCATTTACAAGGGTTAATTATGACATTCTTAGTTATCTTCCCGATAACCTCGACACAATCAAGGGTCAGGATTATCTGCTTGATGACTTTGGAAAGGGTGCTTTTTCATTCCTCATCTTTGAGAATATGGATGATAAGGATGTTGCGGCAACAGAGAAAAAAATCAAAGAAATCGACCATGTTGATACGGTTCTTTGGTATGACGATTTTGCCGACATCTCAATCCCAAAGGAAATGTTGCCCGACAAAATTTATGATGCGTTCAATTCGGGAAATGCAACAATGATGGCGGTATTCTTCGATACCTCAACATCAGCTGATGAAACAATGAACGCTATCGAAGAAATCCGTTCGGTTGCCGGTAAGCAATGCTTTGTTTCGGGTATGTCGGCAATGATTACGGATATGAAGGATATGTTTGAGGAACAGGAAATGACTTATGTTGCAATCGCTGTTGTCCTTGCGGTAATTGCAATGATGATCTTTATGGATAACTGGATTATCCCGTTTGTGTTCCTTGCAAGTATAGCGGTTGCTATCCTCGTAAATATGGGCAGTAACTACTTTATGGGTGAGGTTTCATTCATTACCAAAGCGTTGGCGGCAGTCCTTCAGCTTGCGGTAACAATGGACTACTCAATCTTCCTGTGGCACAGCTACGAAGAACAAAAGGGTATTTGTGAAAACCACAAGCAGGCGATGGCTGTTGCAATTCACGAAACCGTCCGTTCCGTAATCGGAAGTTCAATCACAACGGTTGCAGGCTTTATCGCACTTTGCTTTATGACATTCACACTCGGTCTTGACCTCGGTATTGTAATGGCAAAGGGTGTTATCCTCGGTGTTATCTCCTGTATAACGGTTCTTCCGTCACTCATTCTTGTTCTTGACAAGCCTCTTGAAAAGACAATGCACAAGTCGCTTATTCCGTCAACAAAGAAGCTTGCAACAGGACTTGTTAAAATTTTCCCCGTATTTCTCGTAATGTTTGCGGCTCTTATTTATCCGTTCTATTCGGCATACAGCCAGACAAACAATGAGATTTACTACGATTTGTCGGAAAGTCTTCCCGAAGATATGGCAAATGTAATTGCCAACACAAAGCTTAAAGATGAATTCGGTGTCGGTACAACACATATGGTTCTTGTTGATTCTTCGCTTTCTGCAAAGGACGCAAGAAATATGACAAACGAGCTTGAAAAGGTTGACGGCGTAAAATATGTTCTCGGTCTTGAAAGCGTTGTAGGTTCGCTTGTTCCGGAAGAAGTTCTTCCCGATTCAATCACAAGCGTTCTCAAAAATGATAAATGGGAGCTTATGCTTATCAACTCTGAGTACAAAACAGCCACAGATCCTATGGCAAAGCAGATTGACGAGTTGAATAAAATCATTACAAAGTATGATAAGGACGGACTTCTCATCGGTGAAGCCGCTTGTACAAACGACCTTGTAAACATCACGACAGTTGACTTTCAGGTTGTAAATGCAATTTCTATTGTTGCAATCTTTATTATCATTGCGATTGTTGAAAAGAGTATCACACTTCCGATTATTCTTGTTGCGGTTATTGAGCTTGCTATCTTTATTAACCTCGGTATTCCGCATCTTATGGGCGAGTCGCTCCCGTTCATCACACCTATCTGTATAAGTACAATTCAGCTTGGCGCAACGGTTGACTACGCAATTTTGATGACGACACGATATAAGAAGGAAAGGTATCTCGGAAACGATAAACGCACCTCGGTTATTACGGCTCTTGAAACTTCAATTCCGTCAATTATCGTTAGTGCAATGGGACTATTTGCCGCTACAATCGGTGTTGCATTCTACTCGGATGTTGACCTTATTTCATCAATCTGTAAGCTCCTTGCAAGAGGCGCTGTCATCAGTATGTTCTGCGTAACGCTTATTTTGCCGGCAATGTTTATGCTGTTCGACAAGGTAATTGCAAAGACAACTCTCGGTTTTAAGCCGAAAAAAACATCAAATTCGGAGGCTGCTGTATAATGAAAAAGACTAACAAAAATAATAATCACAAATTTTTAAATAAAAACTACATTAAGGGTGCTATTTCAGGCGCGCTTGCACTCACAATTCTCTGCAGCGGAGTAGGCGTTGCCGCTTATTCCGCCGGTGCAGACAATACTGCACAGGCTCTCGGTGTTCAGACAGAAAGTACGGTTGAGGCTGTTAAGAAGGCAAGCACAACTAAAGAGGCTCTCAAAAAGCTAAGCAAAAATGAAACCGTTTATGTTATTGCCGACGCAAGCGGTGCGGCTAAGAAAATCATTGTAAGCGACTGGCTCAAGGGTGTAGATACAAAAGGCAAGGTTAAGGATGTTTCAAAGCTCAAGGATGTTAAAAATGTTAAGGGTGACGAAACATACACGGTAAACGAAGACAACGCTTATGAGTGGGCTGCAAATGGCGATGACATTTACTATCAGGGAACAGGCACAACCGAACTTCCCGTAAAGCTCAAATTAAGCTATAAGCTCAACGGCAAAACTGTTTCTGCAGATGAAATTGCCGGCAAGAGCGGCAAGGTTACAATCCGCATTGACTATGAAAACACGCAGAAGGAAAAGGTTAAGATTAACGGCAAGACAGAAGAAGTTAATGTTCCGTTCCTTATGCTTTCGGGTATGATTCTTGACGATGACAAATTCAAAAATGTTGAGGTTTCAAACGGCAAGGCTATCAATGACGGTACAAGAACAATCGTTGCCGGTTTTGCTCTTCCGGGTATGCAGGACAGCCTTGATATTGACAAGGATGAAATGGAAATCCCTGATTATGTTGAAATCACAGCAGATACAACCGATTTTGAACTTTCAACAACAATGACAGTTGCAATGAACGATATTTTCAACGATGTTGATTTTTCAAAGGTTGACGATAAGGTTGACGAGCTTAAGGATTCTCTTGATGAACTCGAAGACGCCGCAGAACAGCTTGTTGACGGTTCTTCGCAGCTTTATGACGGTATCGGCACACTTCTTGACAAGTCAGGCACACTCATTGAAGGTATTGACAAGCTTTATGACGGTGCAGAACAGGTAAACAGCGGTGCAAAAAAACTTGACAGCGGTGCAGACGGTCTTTCAAGCGGTGCAAAAACGCTTGATGACGGTGCGTCAAAGCTCAAAAACGGTGCGTCACAACTTGATGGCGGTGCATCACAGCTTGACAGCGGTCTTGCAACACTTGCAGGCGGTGCGTCACAGGTTGACAACGGTGCGGCAAGTCTCAGCAGTTATGTTGCAACACTTGCGGGCGGTCTCGGCAAGCTTTCATCCAACAGCGCAACTCTAAACGGCGGTGCAGAACAGGTGTTTAACACACTTCTTTCAACTGCCGACACTCAGATTGCCGCCGCAGGTCTTACAGCCGACAAGCTTACAATTAAAAACTATGACAGCGTTCTTGAAGGACTTATTTCATCACTCAGCGATGAAAATGCTCAGAAGCTCGCTTACAATACAGCACTCGAAACAGTAACGGCAACTGTAAACAGCCAGAAGGATGTTATCAGAACTGCCGTTGAGGCAACGGTAAGAAAGTCTGTTACGGAACAGGTTCTCGCAGCCGCAGGTCTTGGTATGACGGCAGATCAGTATGATGCCGCTGTTGCCGCAGGTCAGGTCAGCGAAGAAGTTCAGGCTCAGGTTTCTACTGCAGTTTCTACACAAATGAGTTCATCTGCGGTTCAGACTGCAATTGACAGCAATACAGAGGCACAGATTCAGAGCCTTATCGAAACAAATATGAACAGCGAAGAGGTTCAGAGTCAGATTCAGGCAGGTGTTGCAAAAGCTCAGGCAGGCAGAAAGTCACTTCAGGCTCTCAAAACTCAGCTTGACAGCTACAACACATTCTATCAGGGTGTGCTTTCATACACAGCGGGTGTTGATAAGGCTAACGAGGGTGCTCAGCAGATTCTTGCCGGCACATACACACTCAAGGACGGCACAGGTTCACTTGTAAGCGGTGCCGGTCAGCTCAAGAACGGTTCTTCAAGTCTTAAGAGCGGTACAAGCGAACTCAAGAGCGGTACTTCAACCCTCAAGGACGGTACATCAAGCCTTAAGAGCGGTGTAAAGACTCTCAAAAACGGCACAGGCTCACTTTCAAACGGTACAACAACACTTCTTGACGGCATTGCAACGCTTAAGAACGGCGGCAAAACACTTGTTGACGGTGTACAACAGCTCAATGACGGTGCAATGACATTGTCCAAGGGTATGAAGAAGTTCAAGGAAGAGGGCATTGACAGCATTGTTGATGCCGCAAACGGTGATGTCAAGGATATTATCGACCGTTTCAAGGCTGTTCAGAAAGCATCAAAGAAGTACAACAACTACAGCGGTATTTCCGATGATATGGACGGTAAGGTTGACTTCATCTACAAGACCGATTCAATCGAGAAAAAGTAACTCAATATATTTAACAGCAAGACGAAAGGCTTATTTCCCTAACCCTTTCATACACAATATAAAAAGCAGTTATGTCGTTTGGCATAGCTGCTTTTTGCTTTGTATGATGTTTTTTGTGAATTTCAAAACTTGAAAAAATTACAAATAATAAAACGAATTTCATCGCTAACAATACTATTGCGGCGATGAAAACGGGA